>Ga0265298_10008928_pt1 | contig 11995 bp, 9 predicted proteins | sample AusTroGonzalo_MG_3_FD_193486 | JGI IMG/M metagenome (GOLD analysis project Ga0265298, IMG submission 193486) | Bovine rumen microbial communities from tropical cattle in Woodstock, Queensland, Australia - Gonzalo_01 | ecosystem: Host-associated > Mammals > Digestive system > Stomach > Rumen ...
CGCCGCACTCGAGGTACGACCCGCGCGCGATGATGCAGTCGTCGAAAGAGCGAACGAACGAGTTGCGTATAACGACATCCTCCGACGCGCAGACGTTGATGCCGTCCGAGTTGTACCGCCAGCATCCGACGATCTTCACGTTGTCGATCGTCACGTCCTTTGACTGCGCCCTCACGATCATCGTCCAGCGCGGCGGGTCCCTGAACGTCACGCCCTCGACCGTCACGTTGGTCGACCACGCGCACGTGAAGCACGTGACTGCCATCTCGGCGCCGTAGAAACCTCCCGGCAGCCCCGCCGCGACGGCGGCGCGCCACGCGTCGGTGTCGTGCGACGCGCGGTCCATGAAGCTTCCGTCGACGATGCCGCGTCCGACGATCTTGACGTCCTTCGCGTGCATGACCTGGATCGCGCCGTGCACGACAGCGCCCTCCTCGATTACGACCGTCTCGCCGCTCTTCGGGGAGAGGACGCCGACGAAGTGCTCGCCGGGTCCGAAGCGGCGGACGTTCCCGCCCTCCGGCGCCTTGAACGGCGGATTCGCGAAGACATGCAGGACCTTGCCCTCGACGCCGAAGGAAAGCGTGAACTGCCGCGGACGGTCCACGGCGACGAAGAGCGTCTTCCCCTCGCGGCGCGTCTTAGGCGCGGACCCGAGCGGCAGGAGCACCGGTTCGCCGAGGTCCTCGGCCGCGTCCGGCGTCACGGCGAGCTCGCCTGGCGCGGACATGTCGAACGAAACGAACTCGGCGAGCTTCGACTGTTCGACCGGACGCTGGTAGCCCGACCAGACCTGGTTCATCGGGAACGCCGACACGCGCGCCGGGTGGATGGCGAGCGGACGCCCCTCCCACGCCACGTCGAACGCGGACGCCGTGCGCGGCAGAAGCGCCGCGGAGAAAGATGCCACCGTAAAAGCGGCGATGCGGAATGCTGTTAGGGGGAAAGTATTGACCATAATGTTTACCTCGTTTTTACAGGGGCTTCAGAAAGAACGCGTCATGGGTGATCGCAAACGCCCAGTCCTCGGGCATACGCTTGAGCTCGTGGCCTGCGCCCCAGGAATCGGAATAGAGTATCTCGTGCGTCTTCAGGTTGTAGCCGACTATGAGGCGCATGTGTCCGCCAGACGCCTGCGGAAGCATGGGTTCGGGGAACAGACCAAGTGTGACACCCCAGAAGACAGGGATACCCTGGTCGACCTGCGTCTTGACGCCGTTGAGGAACTTCTTGTAGCGCGAGTCCTTCATGCGCATCTTCCTGTCGCCGATGCTATCGGACATCGACACAATCTCGACAAACCCTAGACGGCACTTTGAGCCGATATTTCGCACGGCCTCCTTCATCTCGGGAACGAGCGTGCCGCCCTGCGCGGTCGTCATTGCTGATTGCGCAATCTCGTGCTCGTCGACGTCGTGTCCGTAGTACCGCAGCACGCGCTCGCTCGTCGCGGCGGAGCAGTAGCCCTTCTGCCCCTGATCGACCATCGGGACGCCGTCGATCCAGACGTCGCCCTCCGCGTTCTTCTTTACGTGCGACCTAACCTTTGCCTTGGCCACAACACCGGAGACCGGCTTCTTCACGGATTTCTCAGCCTTGTGGACCGCGCCGCCCTTCGGATATATCGTGACGCGGACGTAGTCTGCAGTCTGCTCCTTAGTCTTCGCCCCGCTGACGCCCCACGTGAGGTCTACGACATAGTCGCCGCCGCTCCATTTCTTGAAGAGCTGGAATCCCCCGGTCCCGAGCTTCTTCTTCTCGGGGTTGGCCCCTATCTTGCCGCCGGGCTGGGCCTTAGAGGCAATGTCGTCGAGGAGCTTGCCGAGCTCCTCGGAGCTGAGCCCGGAAGAGTCCTTGTCGTCGCCGCGGTTGTAGAGCGACATCTCCACGCGCGTCGCACCGCCAGTGGCGTAGAATATCCTCGTCTCCCACACGTCGAGACCGAACCACGTGCAGTGTCCGCGCCCCCTGCAGTCGATGACATCACACTTCAGGCTGGCAAAACCAAAGCTGTCCTTCTGGTGCCCTATGGCGAAATCTACGGCTGACTCCCTCCATGCGTCACCCTTGGAGAAGTGCTCGCCAAGATCAACAACTGAAAGCATGAGCGGGAATATCAGCGCGAACATGGCGTAAAGTCCAACTTCCTCTGCCGGAAGTCCACGCGGGCGACATGCACCTTCATGCGCGAGCCCACCCTCCAGCCTCCGCCACCCGGCACGGACAGCGACTGGTCATGTTCGTTGTAGCGCACATAGCGCCTCGACAGGAGGCTCACGTGGACCAGTCCCGAGACTGCAAGCTCGGGAATCTCGACAAAGCATCCGAAAGGCATGCACTTCGACACGACGGCGTCGTAGTCAATGACCTGCCTGGACGAAAGCTGTTCCTCGAGAAGCCTGTACTTCTTGATCTCCAGGAGCCCCCTTTCCGCCTCCGCGGCGATCTCCTCTCTCTCGGACGTATGCTTCGCCCACGTCGCCAGCAACTTCGGCGGACGCCTCGCCGAGCCGCCCGACAGATAGTCGGCTAGCTGGCGGTGGAGCGTGAGGTCGGGATACCTTCGTATCGGAGAGGTGAAGTGCGCGTAGTAGCGCTTGGCGAGCCCGAAGTGCCCCATGTTCGAAGCGTCGTACACGGCGCGCTTCATGGACCGCAGCACCATCGTCGCGATTGTCGCGTAAAGCGGGTTCTTCTTGATCGTCTGGAGGAACTGCGCGAAGACCTTCGGGTTCGTGATGTTGCCGACCTTGACGCCAAGCCCGCGCAGCTCCGCCCGGAGCATGTCGATCTTCTCGTCGTCCGGCGGCTCGTGGAGGCGCGCGAGTATCTTGATCCCTTTCGACCACAGCTCCTTCGCGACTGCCTCGTTCGCGGCCACCATGCACTCCTCGACCATCTGGTGCGACTCGTCGTACGGACGCGTGACGAGCCCGGACATCTCGCCGTTCTCGTCCAGCAAGACCTCCGCCTCTGGTATCTCGAGGTCGAGCGCCCCCGCCGCGAACCTCTTCGCCCTGATGCGCTGCGCAAGCTGGCTTATCTCGCGGATCGTCCGCGCCTCGCGCTTGCCGACGCCTTCCGCAGATCCGCCTGCGATGACCTTCATCACCTGCTCGTAGGTGAAGCGCGCCTTCGAGCGGATGACGCTCTTCACGAACTCGCGCTTCGTGACCTCGCCGGACTTGTCGAACGTCATGAAGACGGAGAACGCGAGCCTGTCCTCGCCCGGGACGAGCGAGCACACACCGTTCGAAAGACTCTCGGGGAGCATCGGCACGACCCTGTCGCAGAGGTACACGCTCGTCGAGCGGCGGTAGGCCTCGCGGTCGATGGCGCTCCCCGGCTTTACGTAGTGCGAGACGTCGGCGATGTGGACGCCGAGGACGAGGTTGCCGCGGCGGTCCTTGGAGAGGCTCAGCGCATCGTCGTAGTCGCGCGCGGACTGGGGGTCGCAGGTGAAGACAAACTCGCGCCTGAGGTCGCGGCGTCCGCGCCGCACCTCGGCGTCCCCGTCCGGCGCAGATGGTATGCGGCGCGCCTCCGCAAGCACCGCCGGCGGGAAGGACTTCGGCAGCTTGTAAAACTTCATCACCGCCGAAGTGTCCTCCTTCGGCGTCTTCCCCGGAGCGGGGAACATGGGCGTATCATCAAATGCGTTGTTCACAGCAGATAAGAAACCATTTTCATTACGTCAGCGATAGACCGAACGCGGACGCTGCATCTTGACCTTCGGCTCCTCGAGGAGGAGCGAATACCACTGGTCGCCAAGCCCGGAGTTGCTGAAATGCGCGACGCGGTTGTTCATAAGGCACTCGTGGTTGCGCTTCAAGACCTCGTTGTCGGAGTTCTTCAAGGCCTCTGTGAGCGCCTTGAACGCCTCGTCCACCTTGCCGCGGTTGACGAGTATCCAGCTCCACGCCGCGGCGAGAAGGACGTTCTGGTTGTAACGGGCGCGCTTTACGCCCTTCCTGTACGTCTTCTCCATCTCCTCGACGCTCTCGCCGCGCATCTGCTCGCGCGCAAGCTTGATCGCGACGGTGCTCGGATCGAGGAACATCGCCTTCGGCATGAGCTCGTCGACGTGCTTGAAGTCGCGGATCATCCAGCTGAGCTGAAGCTGCGCCGTCGCCATCTGGCGCTCGATCATCGGGACCCACAGCTTGTACTTCGCAAGCCCCTCCGTCGCCGCAAGCGCCTCCTTGACGAACACGCGCGTATCGTCGGCGATCTCCTTCTGCGCCGCCTGAATCGATCCCGGTGGACGCATCTGCCAGCGCACCATCTTCTGCTGGAGGCGCTTCTGCCCGGCCTCCAGTATGCCCTGCACCTTCGCCATGTCGCCCTTTACGCGCTTCTGTATGAACAGGCCTGCGACAAGCTGGAAGATTCCGAACGTGACGACCCCGAGGAAGATGCTCCACCCGAGGCCAAGGTCCGCGCCCCAGTAAGACGCGGAGAAACCGCCGAACGCGGCGGCGACTGCCAACAATAACGTGATCATGGCGGGTATTATACCAAAAATCGGGGCGCTCAGCGGATGGGCACGAGCGGCACCTCGCGCACGAAGAGGCGCTCGGGCTGGCTCGTGAACGAAACCGCGCCGTCAGGCCCCTCCACGGCGTTTGCGCGCGAGTACACCGTGAAGACGGCCTTGTCGTCACGGATCTCCACAATCGCAAATGAAGCCTTCCCCGACTGCGCCGTCACCGTGCCGCAGTTGATGACGTTCATCGTACCGGCCTTCCCGACGGGATAGTTCGGATTGTGCTCGTGTCCGTTGATGTACAGGTCGCAGCCGTACTTCGCGGCGATCTCGAGGATGCGCTTGCGGTTGTCGCTGAAGCCGTTCTCCTTGCACGCGTCGAAGATCGGCCACTTGAAGTTAGGGTTGTCGAGGACGATCGTCCAGTGGCACGCGAGGACGATGTGCCGTATCGCGGGGTCCGCGGCGGCGGCGGCCATCTCGCGCTCGACGAAGGCGACGGACTCGTCCGATATCTTCGCGGTCGAGCGGAACTTTCCGGGCGGCGCGGGAAGCGCGATATACGACGCAAAGAACGTTATGAAGCGGGTGTCGCCGCTCTTGAACGAGCATTCGCGGTAGAAGTCCTCGACACCTGTGTCGTGGTTGCCCTGTATCGCGATGACGCGCGAGTCGAGCTTCTTGAAGGGTATCGGCTTCTGCACGTATCCCTTGGGCATGTTGTTGCGGCAGAAGAAGGATTCCGGCGAGCGGAAGTCGAGGTCGGAGACGTCCTTCCCCTTCGTCCGCTTGTAGAGGCCCAGCGAATCGAGCGTGCGGTAGTAGATCGCGCGTTCCGCCGCCAGCTCCTCGGGATGGTTCATGTAGCCGGTATTGAGCTGGTCGCCCCCGAAAAGAGCGAAGTCGATGTCGCGGCAGTAGGGATCCTTGCCGATGAACTCGTACGTCTTCTCGAGCGCGGCGTGGTTGCCGGGACGCCACATCGTGTACACCTCGTGCCCGCGCTCCATGAAGTCGCTCTCGACATGGTGGTCAGCCATGAAGAGGAACTTCACCGGCTTCTTCCCGTCGGCCGCGAATGCGGGAACGGACGCAAACGCGCCCAGCGCCGCCGCGCCTGCAATGAACTCTCGCCTTCTCATTTTGCCTCCTTTGCGGCCAGAGCGCGCGAGCGCCAGTACGCCGCCATAACGTGAGATGCCCTGATTATCCCAGACTTCGAAAGGTCAGAACGTTTCACCGCCTGTTCAAGGAACGGAACCGCGACGTCGGAATCAGGTGTGCCAGGCGTCATGAACATGGTCAGCAGAAGCTCTCCGTCCCAGCACATCCCGTACGGAGGCTTGGCGTCGGGGTTCTTCATGGCGTTCTTCGCCTTTCCGGCGGCCAGCTCGGAGAACGCTCGCATGGCGCGCTCGATCTTCGCGCGACGAACCGCGTTGCCCTTCTCGTATCCAAGCAGGAGCTCGAGGCTGCAGTTGGCCTGGTAAAGCGAATAGCAAGGCATCCTGCCGAGGTACTTGGAGCGGTCTGGGGCGACGATCCTGAGCGTGTTGTCCAGGGCTTCGTCCGCGTATTTCTCGTACATGTCGCGCCAGTGGCGGTCCTTCGTCGCCATGTACGCCGCCGCGTAGATCATCGGAAGGCGCGCGTCCTCGTGCGGACCAAGCTCCGGACCCCACATGGTGCAGATTCCGCGCGGATCCTTCCCGCCGTCCGCAAGCCCGAAGTTCCACCCGCGCTCCGCCGTGACGCGCTTCTCCATGAAGCGAGCCACTTCAACTATCAGCGTCTTGTATTCTGCAACAAGGGTCTTGTCGGCCATCGGCGAGTTGACGTAGCGCCAGAGTCCGTGGACCCAGTGCGTGTACTGGTCGCGGCTCGAAAGCGAGCAGACGCTCTTCGCGTCGTCCGCGCAGAGTCCGCGCGCGACAAAGCCCTTGATACCGTGGAGCTTTGCAAGGTTCAAGACGCCCCGCGCCACCTTCGCCGCGTCTTCGCGCGACTGCGCGTCGCGAAGGACAGCATAGCGATCGACGAGCCCCGAGAGCGCCGTGCCGCAGATAAGCGCGCAGTCAGCCATTCCGGCGCCATAGCCGCCGCCTTCCTTCCAGTGGAACATTCCGTTCACGCAGTCCTTCGACGAGCGGACCCTCTCCGGCGGGCATCCATAGACTAGCCCCGTCTTCTCGTGCCACGTCGCCATCATGGCGCGCCAGCCGTCGTCGCATCGGGACTGCATGTCGTCCGCCGCGGCGCACGCGCATGCAAGCACCAGGGCAAGAGTGAGTGAGTTCTTCGTTGTCATAGGTGGAATTATACCAAATAATGCCGATTCACTGCACCGATTTCTTCTCGATCAAAAGCCCCTGGTGTCCGGCGGGGATGATCGCCCTTCCCTCGAAGAACGCGCCCGCGTCAGGGTTGCCGGAAAGGCGATACTCACGCAGAAGCTTCGGATTCTCCGCGTCCGCAAAGTCCCAAACGGACGCCTTCTTCGCGCTGCGCTCGGTGAGGAGGACGAACCTTCCGTCGGTGCGCGGCATCGCGCGGAAGTTCCCCTTCCCGCCAGCGCCCGCTTCGCCGAACCTGCGCCAGGGAACGGACACCTTGCCGTCCGCCGAGTAGATTTCGTATCCGTCGCCCACCGTGCAGAGGAACCGGTCGCCGAAGCGGACGACGCCGTTGCGCTGTTCCACAGTCGACTCGCTGTCCTCGGATCCCGTTGGCGCGCTCTTCAGGCGCACGGACCCTTCGGCGATCTCCATCCAGATGAGGCCCTTGTACGGACGGAGGATGGGATACAATCCGCCGATCGCGGAGTCTGCCGGATACCGGTCCCACTGGCACGCGCCGGCCCTGTACGCCAGCAGCTCCTTGCCCGCGAAGTCCTTGAGCGCGAAGAACGAGTAAGGTCCATACCGCGAGGAGAGAAGAATCGTCTCGCCGTCAGGCGCCCAGCACCAAAAGGCGACGCTGCCGCCTGGCCCTGCGTTCGGCCGGCGCGCGACTTCGCGGAACTTCGCAGGGCCGTCGAGCTCGTAGAGCGCGAAGCCTTCCAGGCCCTCGGCGACGAGCAGCCTGCCGCCCGCGAAGCAGCAGTCTGTGACGCGGCGCCTGCCGGGAAGCTCGCCGAGCTTCTCGAATCCGCCGCCCTTCGCGACCTTGAGGACGTGCAGCCCCGCGTCTCCAAACGCCGCGTAGACGACGTCGCCGCGCATCGCCACGGCGCGGGCCTGTCCGGACGCCTCGGGACGGTAGACGTGGAACGCCTTGGCGTCGGTGGCGTAGGGCTCGCGGTACGAGGCGTTCTTCGGCGGCTCGCCGGTCGGACGCGCCGGCGGCTTCACCCCGGCGACGGGCACGACGTAGAGTCCGCCCGGATAGGACGTAAAGTAGAGGCACCCTTCGCCGACTTCAAGCGAGCTGATCGCCGCGGACGGCCAGTCGGGCTTCTTCGGATCGGGGATGCAGAGTCGGTCGGCCACCTTCGGCTTAGCGGGATCCCTCACGTCGACGGCGAAGAGACCGTTGTGCGAGTCGCAGCAGAACGCCCAGCCGTTCGCGACGCGCGGCGTCCAGTAGTCGTCGTCGCGCGGCTTGAAGACCGGGAAGTCCACGCGCGAGACGTGGCGCGGACGCGCGGGGTCGGAGATGTCGAAGACGTCGAGCCCGCGTCCGGCGCCCTTCGCTTCCGCGGCAGAGGCGCCGCGGTGCAGCGAGTCGTGTCCGGTCGAGCAGTAGACGTACTTCCCGTCGAGCTCCACGCCGTCGCCGAACCCGCCGAGCTCGGCCTTCGCGACCTGGCGGAAGGAGCGCATGTCGCGCGCGTCGAAGACGGAAAGCTCCCCAGCGCCCCACTCGCCGGAGAAGAGCCAGCCGTCGCGGTAGCGGCAGGACTGCGATTCGAAGGTCTTGCGGATCGCGATGTGCGCCGGGTTGTCCGGATCGGACACGTCTACCGCCTCCACGCCGTAGATGCGCTCGGAGAGGAACGCGACGGAGCCTACGACCTCGATTCCGGTCGCGAACTCCACGGAATCGTAGCGCGAGCGGATGCGCATATTGCGCGGGTTGGAAACGTCGACGATGCGGAGTCCCGTCTCGCGGGAGACCACGTAGACGAAATTGCCGCGGACGCGGATCTGCCGGAGGTTGTCGAATCCGTCGAGCTCGCCGAGCTTTGCGGGCTTGAGCGGATCGGAGACGTCGAAGGCGTAGAGCTTCGAGCCAGCGCCCGCAAAAAGGCGCTTGCCGTCGAGCGCAACGGCCATGCCCTTCGATGCGACGCCGCCGATGCACTTCGGCGTGCCGAACACTTCGCCGGCAAAAGCCGCAGTCCCCGCCAACACGAGGGACAGAGACAAAATAAATGCATATTTGCAGTTCATGCCCCCATTATACCAAAACCACGCAATCCCGTGTGAACGGATTCGATGTCTCTTGGAATGGCAACCGTAAGTGAATTCTTGCCATTGCCACGCAAATAATACGGTAAAAGTCGACACTACGATGCAAACCAGCGGGAAAACTGTGGTATAATATACGGCCAATGGAAAAGACTGTATATTTCGACAACAACGCCACGACGCGAGTCGCGCCCGAGGTGCGCGACGTCATGCTCCCGTTCTTCGGCGACCTCTACGGCAACCCGAGCTCCATGCACGAGTTCGGCGGACGCGTCGCGAAGTTCCTCGAGCGCGCGCGCGAAGAGGTGGCGCGCTTCGTGAACGCGTCGCCGGACGAAATCGTCTTCACTTCGTGCGCGTCGGAATCCGACAACGCCGCGATCCGCGGCACCGCAGACTGGTTCGGCACCGGACTCAAGGTCGTCACGACCGCGGTGGAGCATCCCGCCGTCCTCCAGCCCGTGCGCAGGCTCAAGGCGCTCGGACACGAGACCGTGGAGCTTCCGGTGGACGGCGTCGGACAGATCGACCTCGACCAGCTCCGCTCCGAGCTCGCCTCCGCCAAGGGTCCGAAGCTCGTCACCGCCATGTGGGCGAACAACGAGACGGGCACGGTGTTCCCCGTCGCCAAGATCGCCGAGATTTGCAAGGAGTACGGAGCCGTGTTCCACACGGACGCGGTGCAGGCCGCCGGCAAGGCGAAGATCGACGTCCAGAGAATCCCAGTGGACATGCTCTCAGTCTCAGGACACAAGTTCCACGCACCAAAGGGCGTCGGGTTCCTCTACGTGCGCAGGGGAACGAAGGTGAAGCCCTTCCTGCTCGGCGGGCACCAGGAGTCTGGACGCCGCGCCGGCACCGAGAACGTCCCGTACATCATCGGCCTCGCGAAGGCCTGCGAGCTCGCGCGCATCGGCATGGACGCCGAGGCGAAGAAGCTCGTCGCGCTCCGCGACAGGCTCGAGGCCGGAATCCTCGCCTCCTGCCCCAACGTCCGGGTGAACGGCGACAGGGCGAACCGCCTGCCGAACACCCTCAACGTGTCCTTCGAGTACATCGAGGGCGAGGCGATCGCGTACCACCTCAGCGACCTCGGCATCTGCATCTCCACCGGCTCGGCATGCGCCTCCGGGTCGCTCGACCCGAGCCACGTCATCCGCGCCATGGGCGTACCATTCACCGCGGTGCACGGCTCGGTGCGCTTCTCGCTCTCGCGCTACAGCACCGACGAGGAAGTCGACTACGTGCTCAAGAAGCTCCCGCCCGTCATAGCGAACCTTCGGGAGCTCTCCCCGTTCGGCCCCGACAAGGACGTGAGCACGTTCAAGTAGGGTTGAAAGGTTGAAAAGTTGAAAGGTTGGAAAGTTAAAAGGTTGGAAAGTTGGAAAGTTGAAAGCATGTGGAGGGTTTTGACGTGAGAACAAGAACTGTGATTGTGACGGCCGTCGCCGCGATGGCGCTCCTGTGCGGATGCCGCCGCGAAGACATACGCGAGTGCACGGTCGAAATACCCGGCCTCACGAAGGAGAACGAGCAGAAGATCATCGACGCGTTCGTGATCCGCAAGCCAGGGCAAATGCCCCACTTCTACGATGGAATCCGCAAAGAGACCTTCTCGTTCGACTTCGACAAGAAGACTCTCACGATGGAATACGACTCCATGAAGATCGCAAAGACCAACATCCGCATGCTCATCGAGAGCGCAGGCGTCGAGGTCGTCTTCCCGTCGAACACGACCGGCGTCGCTGGATACCTCAACGCACGGCCGGAAACACCGGCGAAATAGCCGGCATGGACGCGAAGACGAAATCCGCCCTGCTCCGCTCTGCGGAGCGATACGAGACGGAATCGTTCATAAAGGGCGACCCCTCCTGGTTCATGCATCAGGTCGCAGGAGCGGCAAACCAGGAGGCGACGGCGTTCGTCGCTTCGGCGCTCAGCTTCGGCAGCCGCGCGCAGTTCCTCCCAAAGGTCCAGTGGATAATTGACCGAGCCGGAGGCGACGTAGACGGATGGATCCGCCGCGGCGCGTTCGAGCGGGACTTCCGCCCCGACAACCGCACCTGCTTCTACCGGTTCTTCACCCACGCGACGATGAACGCGTTCCTGCGCGCCTACAAAGGCGTCATGGACGAGTTCGGAACGCTCGGCGAGTTCGTGCGGCAGAACTCCTCAGGCGACGCCACGAAGGCCGTCGAGGCGATATGCAGGCGGTTCCGCGAGGCAGGGTCGGACGCCGTCATACCGAAGGACCCCAAGTCCGCATGCAAGCGCGTGTGCATGTTTCTCCGGTGGATGGTCCGGAACAACTCCCCGGTTGACCTGGGACTCTGGTCGGACTTCATCGACCGCCGCACACTGGTGATACCGCTCGACACGCATGTCATGCAGGAGGCTCAGAAGCTCGGGCTCCTGAAATGCTCCGCCGCCTCGATGTGCGCTGCGCGCAGGCTCACCGCCGCGCTCGCCGAGGCGTTTCCTGACGATCCCGCCAAGGGCGACTTCGCCCTCTTCGGCGCAGGAGTCGACGAATCCCCAAAATAGCCGCTACCTGACGGTAAGCACGGTACGCGTACGGCCTATGCGGAGGCGCGGGAGCGTGAGCGCGCCGTGCGAGTCGCGCGACGCCTCGCCGGACGCGTCGCCGAAGCTCCAGGCGACTCTCCTCGCGGCGCGAAGGCGCGGAGACTGCACGCGCCAAAGCGTCACGTCGGCGACGGTCTGCTCCGGCGGCGAGAACTGCCTGGTGCCGAGCTCCTCGGCGGAGGCGACCCACAGCTCCATCGAAAGCCCGTCGTCGGTATCGGAGAGGACCCGCCACCTGAAGAACGCATTGACCTGTCCGCAGTTCTTCGCGCCCTCGGCGACCTTCATCTCCGCCAAGGTGATGTCGCCGCTCCAGCCGCTGAACCACGCGGTGCTCGGCTTCCATACCGAGAACGGCCACGGCAGGACGTCGTCGCAGTCGGCATTCGTGAACGCCGGATACGCCTCGTTCTTCTTCACGGAAAGCCAGTCGAACCTCTCGACGAGGTCGTTCTTCTCTCGCGCGGCGAGGACGTCTCCGCAGTGTCCGTAGTCGCCCCTGAGCCCTATCATC
>Ga0265298_10008929_pt1 | contig 11993 bp, 6 predicted proteins | sample AusTroGonzalo_MG_3_FD_193486 | JGI IMG/M metagenome (GOLD analysis project Ga0265298, IMG submission 193486) | Bovine rumen microbial communities from tropical cattle in Woodstock, Queensland, Australia - Gonzalo_01 | ecosystem: Host-associated > Mammals > Digestive system > Stomach > Rumen ...
CTGGGTATAGGGATCACCCAGCATGCAGCCGCACGCCCAGTAATGGTAATCGCAGCCGTAATAACCGAATGCCGCCCGGCCGTGCTGGTCATACACGGTCAGGGATTCCGGCATGTTCCAATGATATTCGAGCACGTTGCGCTGCATGTTGCAGGAACCCGGCGTAAGCTGCCCCACGCCGCGCATATCCAGCGCATAACGGTATGCCCCTTCCGTTTTTTCAAGATTGATTTCCGAGAGCGCGTCGCGGTGCGGAATGAAAAGTTCCGCCGTTTCCGGTTCTTCACCGAGGTGGAAACAGGTCTGCGTATTGAATGGCCGGTACAGGATCGCCATCGGCAGGTTCCCTTCCGTTTCCAGCGCGAAACGTGCCATCATGGTATGATGATTCGGCCGCACGCCCTGACGCAGGATGCGGACATACGGCTCCCTGACTTTTTCGACCTGAAGCAGTTTTCCCAGTTCCGCGATGCGGGTTTCCCACGGGACGGTCTTCCGCAGCTGTGCCAGCCGTTCGGCTTCTTCCCCGCAGAAGTCATGCGGATGCCGCGCGCCGGGCAGGCTCAGCACATTCCCCTTTACGGTGCAGCGCAGGTCTTTTTCCGTGTCGGCGGGCGGCTCTTTGGATTCGGGCACCTTGAACTCGAATCCGAGATGTCTGGCGAAGAAATGATACATGGCGTCCCGGTTGGTGTCATGGTAGCCGTGATTGTATTTGCCGATGAAATATTCGATGTTTTCCGCCTGTCCGAGCAGTCCGTAAAAACGGCGGACTTCCTCCGCAGTTTCGACCGTGCCGCGCGGATCGAAGAAATCGTTGCGCTGGCCGAGGACCAGGTGGGGACGCGGTGCGGCCGCGATCAGCAGATCGGCCATTTCCAGTCCCGCTCCGACGAATCCGGGCGGTTCCTGTTCCGCGTCGCAGGGCAGTTCGTTTTCGATATTGTGCCGCCAGCTGGTCAGATAACAGCTGGGCGCAATGGCGGCGGGCCGGTCGTCCACGGCAGTCAGGAATGCCGACATGTTGCCGCCGCCGGAATTGCCGGTCACGCCGATCCGTTCCGGATCCACTTCCGGCAGGGAACACAGCACATCCAGCATGCGGACCGCATCCTGAAGGCACCAGGAAGCATACGACCAGCCGACCAGCTCCATCTGCCGCATGATCATGTTGTGCTGCCAGGTGGGATGGTTCATCATATCCCCGCCGGGCTCATTCGGGTAGAGCTGCCGTTCACCCTGTCCGGACGGATCGAAGGTCAGCACCGCGCAGCCGTTCATCGCGAGCGTGGTGCAGCAGGTCTGATATATGGCAGAGTATTTCCCCGCGGCTGAGTGCCCGCAAAGGAAGAGGACACCCGGAACCGGACCGGAAAGGTTTTCCGGAAGGTAAAGGTTGGAGGTGACGAAGTCGCCCGGCCGGATCTCATAGATCTTTTTTTCGATCCGGAAACCTTCGTGCCGGATCGTGCCGCATTCCTGCGGGGCTGGAACCGGAGCAGACCCCGGCAGATGAAACAGGGAACGGATCTTGTCCCGCACCTCGAGACTGTATTGGAGGGCGTCTTCCCGGTTTTTCAGCGCGGCGATCCGTTCCGCCCGTTTCCGGAAATTCTCCCGGAACAATCCCACGTAATATTCATTGACGGACTGGGTGTAAAAACTTTCCATTTTCATTCCTTTATTTCAGCCGGGGACCGCAGCCCCGCCTGATGACTTCCGGATCGGTCGGCAGAAAATGTTTCAGGTCCTGCAGCAGTTCCGGGTGGTCTCTGAGTATCTGTGCTTCCTTGCCGCTCAGATTCTCTTTTTTCCGATTGTTTTTCTTCCAATCCGCCAATGATTTGTATTTGCAGATGAAATCAGGAAATACTTTGAGTCCCGGATTGGCGGCAAACGAACCTGTGTCATACCGGTTCGTATCCTTCTGATATGCCGGATAAGGCTGCTGGCGGCGGCCGGTATACACATTGCCGCGGTCGACATTCTGGACTGCCGGCTTTTTTCCGTTGCGGTCCCAGCCGATCAGGGGTTTCTGATCGAACGGCATCCGGTTGAAGAAACAGTTGTTCCGTTCCGTCAGATTCGCGATATCCGTAATGGTGATCACCGCGATAAATCCCTTCTTGTTGATCGCATCCACAAAGATACAGTTTTCGACCGTGGCCGGGCCGCGTTCATCCCGGATCATCAGATGCATCAGCGCGGCATGGGCGAAAGTGCAGTTCCGGATCACCATATCCTTGCAGTTCGCCAGAAAGACGCCCTCATGTCCATAGCTGAATGCGCAATCTTCGATGCGGATGTCATCGCAATTGATCGCATGGAGTTTATGAGTTGCTCCGCTGATCACCATTCTCTGGAAGAGCAGTCCGCGGCAATTGACCGCGCGGATGGTGTATTCGGCAAATCCCTCCGGCACGGCATGATTGCCGTAAATGCAGAAATCCTGGAAGTGAATGTAATTCTGGTTCGTAACCGTGATCCCGCCGACCAGCGGAGAACCGTATCCGGCCTGGATACAGACTTTCTCGCCGGACGCGCCGCGGATCACGATCGGTCTCTCTCTGGTTCCGGAGACAGGAACAGTAAAATTCTCTTCGTAAGTCCCGCCGCGGATGGTCAGGGTATCTCCCGGACGCAGTTTCGTGACCGCGTATCCGATGGTTCCGAACGGAGTTCCTTCCGAGCCGTCGTTCGAATCGTCTCCGTTTTTGGCAACAAAATACTGCTGCGGTGCGGAATTCGTGACCGGAGCGGTAAATCCGATCTTCGCCGTATTCACTTTCCGGAATGATTTCGGATCTTTCAACTCCGCATTGCTGAAGCATTTCGGCACATCCGCCTGGACTTTGAACTGGATGAAATATTTTTTCCCGGGTTTCAGTCCGGAAAGTGCCGCCGCATGCGAATTGCTATCCGTTGTAAGCTGGATCGTATGCGAAGTTCCTCCCGTTGAATCACCCCAGAGCAGCATTCCTCTGAACGGAATATTGGCCGAGAGCTTGGCAATGACCATATCCGGAGCGGAGAGCTGCACTTCCGGCTTGTCCAATATGAGCCGGACATTGCGCGGCTGTCTGCGGTACGGCCCCACCGGCATCGAATCGATCGCCCGTCCGTCGAACTGCCATGCATTTCTGAAGGTGAAATTCCTGCCCAATTCGGCTTTGGCCGCAAAAGAATTTTTCTCTCCGGCAGGAACTTTGCCCGCATAGGCATTGTAATCGCTCCAGCCGTTCATCCGGGCCATGACCGCCTTTTCGAACACGTTGGCCGAGATGAAACATTTCCGGCAGTCTTTCAGATCGAATTGCGGAATATAATTGTGGGTGATACGCAGTCCGTCGACTTTGTCGGCCGCAACTTTTCCGGCACTTTGAGTGATGCTGATCCCATTGCCTCCATGCACGGTGAATCCCGCTGGAGCAAGACGTTCCAGCCTGATGCCGGAACAGTTGTCCAGAATGACTTTGCCCTGGATCCGGACCGGAAACGCGCCGCGTCCGCGGATCGTGATGTTTTTCAGGTCTTTCAAATTCAGATCGCCTTTCACCGGATCGACGATATAGATTTCCGTTCCCGGGGTGGCCAGTTCTCTGAGCACACGGCCGGAGGAACCGAAGGCATTTTCGACAGACCGTCCGTCGGCAGAGTCTTTGCCGTTCTGTTTCCAGTAGAAAAGGCGTTCGGCGGAGGATGAGACGCTGCGTTTTGCGATATCTTCCGGAGTTCCTTCCTGAACGCGGCAGTCGAGATTGACCGGATCGGCAAAAATCCTGTCCGCATTCAAAGTTTTTTCGTAGTTCATCAGCAGACTCGCCGGCTTCAGGAAGCCCGGATTCTGGGTATATCCGAAGGCCACGCTGTTGGAGATGTTATCTGCCATGTAGATATGGGAAAAGGTATTCGCAACGCAATTGCTCATGGAAAACCCTTTTTCTTTTCCCGCTTTTAAACGGATCGTGCCATAGCATCGGTTTTCCGTGAACACGGTCGTTTTTCTGATCAGACCGGAATACAGCCAGATATCCTGTCCTTTATTGTCGCTGCCCAGGTTTCCGCGGATGATGCAGTTGTCCGTCCCGTCGAAGATCCCGATGCCGCCGCCGGAATGATCGAACGGATTCCGGTTGCCGAAAGCACGGCAGTTCTCGATAACGGAGTTTTTGGCTCCGGAGCAGAAGCCGATGCCGTAACCGTTGAGGACTGCGGTGACGTTATTGATCCTGACATTTTCCGTCGGATAGTTGATCACCACTCCCCAGGCGACTTTTTTCTGGGAATGAGGAATCCGCTGGTCGGGAAACTTTCGTCTCGAATAAAAACCGGTCGTGATGAAGCCGTCCAGCAGGACATTCCGCACCCCGGAAGAGGCGGGTATGCAATAGAAATTGATCCCCGACCACGGCGAGACTCCGATGCTCAGCGCATGCCGCGCCGGATCGGCGGAATCGGATGTGCGGACATACAGGGTTTTGCTTCGGGCATCATAACTCCATGCCGCGCTGTTCTGCCGCACGCCGGCGAGGGTCGCGCAAAATCTGTAGATGGTCAGCGTATCATGCTCGAAAACCGCTTCCGGCATGGAGTCCCAGTGCGCTTTCCAGATCCCTTTCGCGTGTTCCTGAAAATCCGGTGCCTTGCGGTCGCCCCGGAAGATCGCCGAACCAGGGATCTCCGCCCTGATCGTCAGTCCGCAGGGCGTAGTTTTTTTGCCGCCGGCAGAAAACTTTTTGTAATAAGTTCCCGGAGCGAGGATGATGGAATCGCCTTTTTTCCATTTTTTTGCCGCCTTTTCAAAAGAACCGTCGTCCGGCCTGACCCGGAATTCCGCACCGGCACAGAGCAAAGAGCCCGCCAGCAGTATCCCGGCCGTTTTTATGAATTTGATTTGCATGGACATGGTTCAGAACTTCCCTGGCCAGTTTTTGAAGTAGCCGATATTTCCCCAGAAAGCGTTTTTATACGCGTCCGAACTGTTGCCTACGGTGGCAGGATACAAAGTTCCGGCTACATGGGCGGGAACCTGATTCGGTTTTCTCCCTTCTGCATGATAATCGAAAAACAGAAAGTTCCCGTAACTCCCGTGACGGATCATTCCATCGAAAATGTTGCCGGAACCGCTGACTGCTACCAGATTACGGGAATCTCTTGGCCCCCACTTTTTGTCTCCCAATACCATCACTTTGGCAACATGGCCGCCGTATTGGGTAATTTTTCTTGCACGATTTGGGGTTTCAGAGTCTTCCGGACCGAAGTTGCTCCAGGTGCTGACGAAAGTACTCATACCATACATTGTCGTTAATCCGGTGTGTGCGGCTGCGGTTTCAGGATCGTCAACATCTCCTGATGCGGACGGACAGACAAAAACACCGACAGGTCTCTTGGTAGAGACTGAATATTTGCTGCCATCCAGCTTAGCGTTGTAAGGCTTGAAATTCCCTTTGCCGAGGTATCCCCAAATCACCAGCGCCTGGACCCAGGTATCTACGCCGCTCACCCCTTTCTTAAAAGGAAAAGACGGATTGGCCGGTATTATGTAATCTGCATAGTCACTGGAATATTGTGAAATAGCCAGCCCGATCTGTTTGACATTCCCTAAGCATTTGGTTCTCCTTCCCTGTTCCCGGGCCTTGTTCAAAGCCGGCAGCAGCATCCCCGCCAGGATCGCGATGATCGCAATCACCACGAGGAGCTCTATCAGCGTAAAATGCCGGGGCATTTTACGCTTCAGACAGTAGAGATGAGATAGGAGAGATGAGGTAGTGATGCCGAGCTGCTTTTTCATCTTGTCTTCCTTTCGTTGGTTGTTTTTTTCTTCGCTGTTCATTTTTGATTCCTTCCTTATTTGCTTATTGTTGTTTATGATTGTTTGAAATCACCTTATCAATCCAATTTGAAAATTGCGATCTCCGCACATTCGAGACGGACCGGAACCGTGATCCGGCTGCCGGAAACGGTGAACGGAACACTCTTCCAGGAACCGTCCCCCTGCAGCTGCGCAAGCTGTTTCGGCAGTTCGGCAAATTCGAACACACATTCCTCCATCGGATCGAACGAATAATTGACCGCCGCCATCAGACGCCCGCCCTCGATGTCGCCGTACCAGAATCCGGCATCACCGTCGTAAACGAATTGAGCCGGCAGGGCATCCAGTTCCGAAAGCAGATACATGAGCAGTTTTCTCCGGTCGATGTGGAGATCGATCCGGATATCCTGCAGCACCGGCCAGGCGGTGACGATGATCTTGCCGAAACGGATGGACGCAGGCGCCACATCGGTCAGCCGGTCGGAGTCGTAGGGCCGGAACTTCAGCATGGACAATAACTCCGCGCCGGGAAGCGTTTTCAGCAGGGAATGAGGATTGCGGGATTTCCGCAGAACGGTTCCGTCTTTCAGCACTTCGAATGAGGAATCAGTCGTCAGCGGCTCCACTGCGGACAGACCGATTTTCGGTCCGTATCCCCGGCCGATCAGCCGCCGGGCCGCCTCGGAATCCAACAGCACGGGGTCGGCCAGGATGCGGTCCAGTTCGGCATCGGTAAGCCAGTCGACCGTCTCGCCCGCGATCAGATGCGCGCCGGGTTCTCCGGGTTTGCCCCAGCGGTACGGCAGCCCGAACACGGAAAGGTAACTTTCCGCCCATCCGCCGGCCGGAGTGGCGGTCATCCTCGGGAAGGCCGGGTGAGGCGCCTGCCTGTTGGGCGGCAGATCGACCACCGGACCGCGCCGGACGAACTTCGCCATGACCCGGTGCAGTTCGCGGTACATCCCCTGATGTTTTTTCAGGATCGCCGCATACGGTTTCGTGATGGAGGGGTTCGGACAATGGGTGTCCGCGATCCAGAGTTTCGCTCCGTCCAGCCCGTGCAGCAGACCGGTGACGATGTGCAGATGCATGGTCCGGGCGCTTTTGCTGTAACGGGTATGCGGACAGGTGTCAGCTTCGTCCAGCAGCAGATCCGCTTCGGAACAGTATAGGACCTGACGGGCAGTCCTCGTATGGGAACGGATCGTGATCGCGCGCGGCGCACCTTCGAGATAACAGCCGTTTCCTATCCGCAGGACGGACGGCTGGCCCGGCGCCGCCATTTCCCTCGCCCAGACGTCATTGCGTCCTTCATCCGCGTTGCAGCCGCACAACATCATCGGGATCCCAGGCCGGCCTTCGTCCGCCGCTTTTCTGAGCAGCCGGACGTAATCCGTGACAGTCTCCATCCCGCTGTCCAGGAATTGCTGCTGTACCGGATTGTATGGCTCGGCCTGATTGACCGCATTGCGCAGTTCTTCCGGAGTATAGTTTGTTCCGTATTTCCGGTTGAAATGATCGGTATGGCGAGGGCAGAAACACTCCAGCAGACGTTTGTCCGGCTGCAGCGACAGCCGGCAGTCATCGTCGATGATCAGGAAATCCGGATTTTCCGCCGTCAGCAGCCGGACAGCGGAGCTGATGTATTCCTGAAAACGCGGATCCATGGGACAGAACCGGACCGTGGTTTCGCCGTTGTTGCGGACCATCCTCTGCCAGTCGAGACCGCGGTCGAAGTTGGGATTCCATTTGGCTCCGTGTCCGATCGTCTGCTGGACCAGTATTCCGACCTTGAGAGCAGGATCTTTCAGGGCAGTCTGCAGACGCCGGAAGACCGATGCGTCGTATTCCGCTTTATCCAGCGGCCGCGCACCCTGCGGCTGCAGCGGGAAGATGACGGCAAAATTGGTCAGCCCGGAAAGCCGGTGCTGTTCCTCGATTTCGGCAACGGCCTGTTCCGGCGTGCGGTTGCTCACGGGAACAATGGAAACGAAAAACGGTTCGCCGGGATGGCCGAAATCGTTCAGGTTCAGGATCCCGCGGGCATTCGCTTTTGCCTCGCTTGATGATGGCTCGATCTGGGAGTCGTTTTTTATCATAATTCCTCGGTGTTTTATTTGTTTTGAAAGAAATATTCCAAGTCTTCCGGTTCGGAATAATCCGGGTCGGATGCCTGACTGACCAGTGCGGTGCGGATCATGTCGGAATGTTCTTCCGTTTCCATGGCATGGGCGAAATACAGTGGATCTTCCGTGATCCGCTTGAGATATGTCTTCAATGACCGGCGCGCCGCGCCCGTGTAGTAACGGTCCGTTTCGGCATCCGATTTCAGAATATTGCAGAGTTTTTCCAGCTGCGCCAGGAAATCCTGTTTGGGCTGCCCCTGCATCAGGCTCAGACAATCGCTGTCCCGGTCCACGGTATGCGGCAGGATGTCGAATTTCACGACCTGGTGTTCGGCAATATGGAGACGCACGGAATAGGAACGGAACCAGAACCCCTTGACCTTTTCCTTGATCCGCGGCGGGAAGAGGAAATTGCCTAACGAATAAGCGATGAATGAGTTGTGATACACCTCATAACCCTGGGCAATATGCGGATGGTGGCCGATCACGGCATCCGCGCCGGCATCGGCAAACGCCCGGTAATTTTCGCGGATGCGCGCCGAGGGGAACGGATTGTGTTCCTTGCCGTCATGAATAATCACCAGCAGAAAGTCGCACCGGGATTTTTCGGCGGCGATCTGCGCGGCAATGCGGGCGGGGACCAGCGGATTGGCGCCGGGGTGTCCGGCCGCCGCACAGCAGGGCTGGTGCATCGTGGCATTGATGACCGTGATCCGGAGTCCGTTGACCGTGACGCGGCAGGGACGCATGGCGTCCTCAAGATCTTTCCCGCCGCCGACATACTGCGCGCCGGTATCGGTCACATGGCGCATCGTTTCGAGAAATGCCTCGTCGCCCCAGTCGCGGGAATGATTGTTCGCCAACGCATAGACCTGGAAACCCGCCCGGGTCAGCGCCGGCAGGACCGCCGGGGAGACCTTCAGGTTCGGTCCGAACTTGACGATCGGTTCTCCGCCCTCCGTGACGGCGGTTTCCAGGTTGGTGACAGCCAGACCGCTCTGCCGGATCTCCGGCAGGAAATCCCCGAAAACAGTTTGAAAATCTCCGGCCGCAAGCAATTCGCCCGCCCGGTGCAGGGGGACCAGATCGCCGGTCACCAATATGGATGTCGTCGCGTTCATTTTTTCACCGTCTGGTTTTTCAGAATGGATTTGATGTAATCATTCATGGCTTTCATTCCTTCGGTATGAGGGGTGCCATGTCCGCCGTCCGGACAGGTCTGAATATGTTTTTCGGTTTTCGGCGGGATGCTGTTGTAAGCGGCGAAGACACTGGTCGGCGGACAAGTGGTATCGGCAAACCCGGTGTTGATCCAGATCGGGCACCGGATCCGCCTGGCGAAATAAGCACCGTCATAATAGGAAGCGCATTTTGCATAAGCGGGATCTTTCCGGTTGACGTCGCGGGTATAGAGCGCGGGCCAGCCGCTGCGGCGGTCTCCGAGACAGCCGGAATGGTCGCACATGGCGGGGACTCCCGCCCTGGCGAAAGTGATGTCATGGTCCAGTGCACAGGCGGCGAGCACCTGTGCTCCGCCCTGGCTGCCGCCGCTGACGATCAGGTGCTTGCCGTCCCATTCCGGCAGGCTCTTCACATATTCCAGCGCACGCATGAGCCGCATATACATCCCTTTGAAATAAAATTTGTCGCGGTCGTGCTTGTTCCAATGGGCATACCGGGTCGGACGGAACCGGTCAAGCGTGGTATAGTAATAATTTTTCTTGAGATCGTCGTAAAAACTCTGCGGCTTGCCGTTCTCAATGCCGTGCGCGTTGATGTCCAGCGCGATCAGACCGCGGCTGGCCATGTCGACCCGTTTATAGGAATTGCGGACGCCCGCGCCGTGAAAACTCACAAAAGCCGGACAGCTTCCGGGTTTCGCATTCAGCGGGACGCAGAGATATCCCGAGACCGGTTTTTCCCCGGCGCAGGAAATTTTCACATCATAGAGCTCGACCCGTTTTTCTTCCGGGATCCGCACTTTTTCCAGCACCTTCATCGGGACTGCGGCCAATTCTTTTCTGACCTGATCCCAGAAGGCATCGAAATCTTCCGGTTCCTTCATCGGCGGCAGCAGTTTTTCCGGTTCGACCATCGCTCCGGTGATGCTCTGGGCCTGATTGACCGTCTTGCCCCGCACGGTGACCGGCTGTTTGATGAACTGGTCTTTGTCGTCTTTTGCCCAGACCTGGATATAGATCCAGCCCGGTTTGTCCGAGGACGTTTCGATTTTGAGTTCCTCAGCGGCGGAAACTTTGTCCTTTTTCACCACCTTGTCGTCATGATAAAGACGGTATTGGATGAACTTGCCGGCGGCGTTTTTCCCGTCTTCGGTAAGTTTCACCGTGAAAATGATTTTTTCTCCAGCCTTGTAAACGGCGTCTTTGCGGTCGGCGGAACATTCGAATTTGAGCGTTCCGGCAAAAATGCTCAGAACACTGAGCATTGCAGCTGCAGTCAAGATTTTTTTCATCGTTTTTCCTTCTGAAATATTGTTTTGTTGTTCATTCTTTTCCCGACTCAGGAAGCCTGCCCGGCCCGGAGTGCCGGATGCTCGTCATAATGCAGCAGGGAAGAAAACCTCTTCCGCCGGTTTTCCGACTGGATCTGAAGCTGCATGGCCTGGTGAAGCCCCTTCCTGAAATCGGCTTCATCAATGGCTCTTTTCACATAATCCGAAACCAGCAGAGAAATTTCCTGGAGCGTATCCAGCTGGTAGTCGTAATGCGGGAAAATGATGTCTTTCACTCCGGAAAAGAAGAAATCATCCCGCACGGCCGCGGTATCCATGCTGTTCATCGCCGCATTACGGTCCATGGCAATCCCGTATCTGTTCCGGGTGGCAGCCTGCTGGAATTCCGGTTCCAGCGTCATTTCGCACAGGTCGAAGAGCCTTTCCGGATCTTCCGCATGGCTGGACACCGCAAAGGTGCACGAGGCCGCCGGGCAATAACGCTTCCCGCTGATCTTCGGCAGCGGGGAAATGTCGTAATCCTTGAATGTCCGCAGGAAATTGGCATGGCGCGGCGACAATGCGAACAGGGTTTTCCCCTCGGAAAAGAGTCCGCCGGACCGCGGAGAAAGCCGCTTGAAAATGTCCGCGGACTTAAGCAGATGTTCCTGTTCCGGTTTTTTCCCTCCGGCAAGCACATGGGCGATGGAAAGGAAGAATCCCACTGCGTGGCTGCAGAAATCCAGACCGCAGTATCCGGCTTTCACCGCTTCCGCCGTCAATTCGAGAAAATGCTCCATGGTCAGGTCCACCGGCGAAAAATCCTTTTCGATCCGGCACATCAGGGAACGGTTGTAATAGAGCAGGATCGGCGAAAAGAAATACGGGATCCCGTAAAGGTTTCCGTCCCGGTAATGCAGATCGAACATGGAATTCCAGAACCGGTCCATCCGGCGCAGCTTCCTTTCCCTGCTTTTGGGAAAGGGGACGGCAGCTATGCTGTGTTCCAGAAGCGGGGTAAAGGTGGTCCATTGCAGCAGGTCCGCTTCCGCGGCGTCGCGAGTCCGGACCAACTTCACTTCCGGATCCCATTTTTTTGCGCAATCCTCCAGCGCCTCGAAATAATAAAGGTTGCTGTTGCAGAACACCTTGAGTTCCTTCTGGACGATTTCGGCGGCAAAGGTCCCCTTGCGGGGGATCCGGATCACCGCACCTTTCTTTTCCAGAATTTTCAGTGCTTTGTTCGCGGTCATCAGCGCCACATGATACTGCTGCGCTATCTTTTTGTCGGACGGGATATGACCGGATAGTTCTTTGCTCCTGATCTTCTCATACAGGTCATCCGCAATGGACTGCGATTTGTTTACCAGCTGCATGTTCACTCCTGATTCCAATCTGATATACCCTGCATCATAGCTATACTATATCATATAAACAAAAAGTTGTCAAGCTTTTTTGATTTGATTATTGAAAAATAAAGATAAAAACAGCAACTGGACCGGATCGCCTTATTTGCCGGTTGATTTTCCCGATCCGGCGGAAGATATTCCGTCCCGTCAAGTGATCCGCCGAATCCAAATCTCCGTTTTTTTTGCCATTTTTC
>Ga0265298_10008930_pt1 | contig 11993 bp, 6 predicted proteins | sample AusTroGonzalo_MG_3_FD_193486 | JGI IMG/M metagenome (GOLD analysis project Ga0265298, IMG submission 193486) | Bovine rumen microbial communities from tropical cattle in Woodstock, Queensland, Australia - Gonzalo_01 | ecosystem: Host-associated > Mammals > Digestive system > Stomach > Rumen ...
GGCCATCGGGCTACGCATAGCGGTTGCCATATAATCATTGGACTGAGAAAGTGGCACCGCGATATTCTCTACTACGGAATATTGGAAAATCATACCATCGCCACGTTCAACTACGATAATATCGCCCTCGGAAAGACTTGGAAGAGCTTTAAAGACACCTTGTACATGTGGACCACCATTGTGACCATCCACGAGCAAAGTACCACCTTTGCCTGGTTTGCCAGAATCGTAATACCAACCCACGTCGAAAATATTGTTTGGCGTACCGAGTTCACCTTTTTCATTTACACCCATTGGGAGTACTCTAGCGTTAACAATGTTTAGTTTAGCAATCGAGAGATATCTTGGGCGATCTGGTGCTACAACATATTCTGCCACCTGCTCAGCCGTTGGTGGAACCTCTTCTAGATCTTCTTCAAAATCTAGCGCGATTGCCCGTTCGCTACCTTCTTTTTCGTTATAATAATTATGTTCATAAACTAATACTTTGATGTAGAAAACGGCAATCAAAATAGCAATCACTGCTATAATCAGCCATTTTACAATTACGCGCCCACTACTAATTTTCAAACTCATTATTGAAATCGTCGTAAGTTATCATTAATGCCCTAGAATCTACCGACCTTAGATTCTCTAGTGCCACCGTCACTACAATCAAGAGCCCAGTACCGGAAATCGAAAGCCCGAGTGGTGCTCCTGTGGTTAGAATAAAGATATAATCAGTTGCAAATGGAAGCATTGCGATAAAGCCAAGCGCCAACGCCCCAAATAAATCTAGTCTTCTTACTACTTTACCAAGATATTCAGCAGTATTGGCTCCTGGGCGTACGCCCTCGATGAAGCCGCCTTGCTTTTGTAAGTTGTCTGCAATTTCCTTGGTATTGAAGATAATCGAAGTATAGAAGTAAGTAAACATAAATACCAAGATAAAGTACATAGCTGGATAGACAAACCATTGAGCTGTTAGACCATTTGGATAAAGGGTCGAGAAGTTAGATGCGGATGGTGCAGAAAATACAGTAGTGAGCCAAGCACCGACTTCGTTGCCAGCATCAAATGAGGTAATTACCTGCCCGATAAGAGCTGGGAGTGACAAAAATGCCGTAGCGAAGATTACCGGCACCACACCAGCCGCAATCAATTTAATAGGTAAAATTGATTTAATGCCGCCATAGGATGAGTTACCGTGCACCCTCTTAGCGTAATTGATCGTAATAATTCGCTGCGCTTCGTTCAGCTTCACCAGTATATATATTACTACTATCATCGCTATCGCAAACCCAACTATAATCCAGAATACCGTTGGATCCACTGGGATTTCGAGCCCACCAAAGAGTTGCAAACTACCATTGGAAGTGTCAAACAAAGCTCCGCCAAGTTGAGCCATAGTGCGTGGAAGCTGGGAGATAATCGAAGCGAAGATGAGCATCGAAATACCGTTACCAATCCCCTGCTCAGTAATAAGCTCACCCATCCACATTAAAATCACAGAACCAGCGGTCATTGCAGTGACAGATAGCACCCAGTCACCGGTGGTTGGCACGAAATCAGTAGAAATGTTTGCTGAAATTGTAGACTGATAAAGAATAAAGATATAAGCAACAGATTGGACGATTGCTAGAGGGATGGTAAGCATACGAGTCCACTGGTTAATCTTTCTGCGGCCAGTTTCGCCATCGTTTTGAAGTTCCTCGAGACGTGGAATTGCCTTAGAAAGAAGCTGCATTACAATCGAACCGGTAATATATGGTGAAAGGCCTACGAGAATGATGCTAAACGAAGCGAGGCCACCACCAGAAATGAGGTTTAGGAAGTTAGAAAAGTCAGATTTCTCAAGAAGATTAGAAACAGCTTCTTTAAAAGTAGAAGCATCACCCATTGGCACTGGAATCTGTGCAAGTAAACGATATGCTACGATGATACCGAAAATTATGCCAATTCTCTTTAGCATATCTTTATTTTTGAAACTCTTGAAAATCGTCTTGAAATGCATATAACCTCTACTATAAGTACTGTTATTTATTGTAGCACACTTTATTGTAAATTTCTAGAAATTTGTCGATGGTGTGTTCAAGAGAGTGATCTTGGGCGATTTTAAGAGAAGCTTCGCTCATTTCCGCTCGTAATTTGTCGTCCGAAAGAAGCTTGGAAATTGCCTCAATCATCCCTTCTTTATCACCAGGATTTAAGAGAATCCCATTTACATTATTCTGGCAAACTTCAGCTACTGCACCGCCGCTTACGGCGATTAGTGGGAGCCCAGTAGCAGCCGCTTCAATTAGGACAATACCTTGAGTCTCGATTTGACTAGCTGTCACAAACACATCGCCCATCTTATAGACTTCGTACAGATCCGGTGCAGTGACTCTACCCAAAAATCTCACTGAATCAACAATCCCTAATCTTTTTGCCTCTGATTTCAGACTCGACAAAGCCACACCATCACCTGTCACCACAAACAATGTCTTTGACAGCTTGTCAAGTTTATGTTTATCTAGGAACTGGGCAAAAGCTTCCAAAACTACATCGACTTGTTTTTCTGGGTCTACTCTACCTATATATAATATAGTCGGAACCCCCTCGGGAATGTTATATATATTATATATATCCTTTCTGGCCTTTCCCGGCTTGAAAGCCGAAAGGTCTACACCGTTACTGACCGCCTCAATCGGTACACCAACATCTTTACCAGCAGTCAATTTATCAATCGCCAGTTGAGTCGGCATTGTCGCATAATCACTTTTTAATTGGCGTTTCCTAAAATAGCTAGAAAGCATATTATTGACTGGCTTTCTCATCATGACTGGCATATGAAGCGATTCAGTCAGGACTTCTGGTTGATTATGTTCTGTCGCTACTACCGGAATCTGATGCTTTTTGGCATATTTTACTGTAGCAACACCTACTGGATCCGAACCCTGCACATGCACTACATCTGGTTTAAAGTCATCAAGAATCTTCTTAATCTGGCGATTTGGAAAAGCCGCTGCCTTCAACCCATGTTTATAAACCAGCTTCTTTTTTGGCACGTCATGGATTTGGTCTGGATAGACTTTTACGTCAAAAGATTTAAGATATTGAACTTTTACCCCATCCTCAAGCTCGACATGTTTTTTACAGGTATGGCTTGGAGTGATTACCACCACTTCGTTTCCGCGCGCAGCAAGGCCCCTAGCTAGATTGTATGAAAACATTGCCACCCCATTTATCATTGGATAGTAGACTGGTGTAGCAATGGCTATTTTCATAGAGATTTAGCCTTATCTAGTTGCGGATCGCGCATTTTATTGATGTCTTCAGCAGTAATACCAACTTCTACATCCGGGGTAACACCTTGCTCGTTAATAGAATTACCCTTTGGTGTGAGCCACTCAGCTACAGTTACTTTAAGCATCGAACCAGAAGACAAATTATACATCTTTTGAACTACGCCTTTACCATAACTCTTAGTACCAACAATCGTGGCTTTACCGCTTTCTTTAAGTGCAGCTGCGGCGATCTCGGAGGCCGAAGCCGTAGAACCATTTATGAGCACGATAGTTTTAACATCTTTAAGCACTGCTTTACCGCTACTGGTGAATGATTTTTCTTCACCAAAGTGAGCAGATTTCTGGACTAATACTAATTCTCTGTCGAGCCAAAGAGAAAGTAAATCCTGAGCAGCTGCTACATAGCCGCCACCATTACCGCGAAGGTCCAAAATTACTTTATTAATATGTTTTTCTTTAAATTCTGATGAAGCTACCATCTTTTGGACTTGGGTGCCAGTATCAGTATCGAATCTAGTAATCGTGATTACTGCAGTATTACCATCGTAGTTAACATAGGTCGAAACGTTGTTAATCTTCTCGCGTTTCATCTTAAAATCAATTTCTTTCCCATTTCTAGCCATCGTCACGGTAATTTCAGTACCTTCCTCACCGCGAAGCTTGGAAGCAATCTCGGAAGTAGATTGTTTATAGACTTCCTCACCATTAATCTTATAGAAGATATCACCAATCATAATACCAGCTTTAAGTGCGGGATTATCTGGAAGTACCCGAAGTACCCTTACAAAACCGTCTCTAAGACCAAGTTCTACACCAATTCCAGCACCAACATCACCATGAAGAGCATCTACATAATCGGTAGCTTCTTCGCTATTCATATAAACTGTGTATGGATCGCCAAGAGCTTCTACCATACCTTTTTTAGCGCCTTCCATCAGTTTATCAGCGTCGACTTCGCCATTATAGGCTTCGGCTAATTTATTATAAACTTCATCTAGGGATGTCTGATTTAACTCAGCGGTTTTATTCCCGCCAAAGAATTGCGAAAATCCACCGAACCAACTATCAAAATTGATACCTACTACTACGCCAATCGCAGCTAAAACGGCACCAATAATAATCGCATTGCCGAGACTAACTTTTTTCTCGACCCATTCCTCACTGGACTTCTTTTTCGCAGTCTTTTTTGCCATATATATTATTTTACCACAAAAGATAAGCGAAATTAATCAAAATGTAAGAACCAAGTATTAGCGGAACCGACATTGCTACGTGAACAGAAATCACCGATGTTACAACCGATAGATGGCCAGTTTACGTTGTATTCAGTAACATTAATCGAACCATTGGCATTAACGCTTTCTACCCACATCACGTGGCCATAGGCGCCACCAGTTTGAATAGCGATAGTATTGGCAGCTGGATTTCTATCCACATAAGTTCTACCGCCAGTTGCAGGCACGTAATAACCAGATGCATTTACATAATTTCTTGCGTGACCACCCCAGGTATTGGTGATACCCCATTTTTCCTTAGCTTTCCAAGAAGCATAGCTAGTACATTGACAAACCGCGCCACCGTAAGCCGAGTAGCGTACGTTATCACCAGGACAGTTATTACGATATGGATAAGTGTTGTTAGCACCCCACATACGAACACCAGAACCAACAGAATTATTTTCTGGAACCCAAGCGAGTGCTTGTACTTGCTTCTCCCAATATTTAGCGACCGCCGAAGCTTCATTGGCGCTTTGCTGATATTCACTTCTCAAAGATTCTTGATCGGAACGTTTAGAAGCCACTAGTTTCTTATTTTCTTGGCTAAGCAAAATGGCTTTCTCGGCTTCTTCTCTCTGGGAGTTCAATTTAGCTTTAGTCTCTTTAACTCTCTCACCAGCAGCCGCGATTTCTTGCTTAGCTACATCTTCACGAGCTTGCTTTTCAGCAAAATCCGAAATCGATTTACTCCCAGCCAAGATCGTAATTGGCTCAGAATCAGAATTAAAATGCATATTAATAAGCATTTCGGCGAGAGCAGCCTGGTTCTCAGCAAGTTTCTTTTCAGTCTTTTGAATTTCCACATTAAGCTCTGCTATCTTAGCTTCATTTTCAGCAATAGAAGCATTCAGTTGAGAAATTTCAGAATCTAGTTGTTTAATAATCTCAGTAACAGTCTCAGCCTTCTTGGTATAGGCATAAGCCTCGTTTTTATTAGCCTGCATATTACTCTTAGCATTTTCGCAAACGGTATCACCCGGTTTACAGTTATAAGCACTCACACCGGAAGCGAAGCCTGCTACAAGCACAGTAAAAGTCAAAACAAATGTATAAAGAAACACCCTTTTTAGTATCATCTTTTTGTTTTTGGTATTACCCATATTTATATTATAGCATAAGCTCTATGCTTTGTGCAAGTACTTTGAGACGGCAAGCGAAGAAGAAAGTCTTCCGATTAGAACACCAGCCAAAATGAAGACGAAGTAAACCAAAATTAACTGACTGGATTCGAGCACACCAAGAATCTGAGAAACATCGATTCCGTATCCAGCGAGGTTTGGTGCGAGGAAATGAAAACCAAAATAGCTTACCGTAGCAGCTACAATACCGGCAATCACACCACAGATTTCTGCTTCAACCAAGAACGGCCCGCGAATGAATCTTTTATCCGCACCAACTAATTTCATCATATAAATTTCTTCTCTACGGGAGAAAATTGCCATCCGAATCGTGGAGAAAATAATCAGAATCGAAATTACCAAGAAGACGATTGCGAGAATCAAACCGCCAGTTCTAGCAATTCTTGCCCAAGACGTAATGGTAGCAATTTCCATCTGGTTTACGTCGTAAGTTGGATTAAGATTATCGTCAAGATTAGTTACAAACAAAGGATCGCTAGCGACAATCGACTTAATGCTATCGAGATTATCGATATCATAAACTTTAATTCTCATTGTTGCCTGCATCTTAGAAATCATCAAATTCCGCATATCATCGTCAAGAATCGTAGCAATTTCGGAACTTTCTTTATTCTCTTCAAGGAATTTATCATATTCCTGTTCCGAATTTGACACAACTACACTTTTTATGTTCTTATCGGTAGAAATTATGTCAGATAACTGCGACAAAGTTTCATTAGTCGTGTTTGGTTTGAGATAAATCGTAATATCAATTTTGTCACGCATCATGTCGGCAGTGTTTGTAAGAATTACGCTCGCTACAATCGTCACAAATAGAATGATCATCGTGATAGACATTACAATTGTAGCTGCAGTCGAAAGCCAAATATTTCTAAAGAAGCCCTTGGCGCCGTATTTCATAATCCGGCCCTCTTTGCGCATTGGATGACGACCCTTGGTCTTATGCATCACTTTAAGACCGCGCTTGCTGGATTGCTTGAGTTCTTTTGCTTCTTCTATTTTGCCCATCACATATCCTATATTACGTTACTTTTTGTTACTTTCTTTTTAGCCGTCTTTTGTGCCATTTTTGGCATCGTCTTAGACTTCACTTTTGACATATCTTTCGCTACTGGACGTGGCTTATTCTCTGTCACTGGGACTTTGTGAACTACCGGAGCAACACCTGACCGTGGTTTAAGTGCATGGCCTGGAGCATGCAAAATTTTACCAGTCATGGTCATCTGAACATTAAGTGGTTTTTCATCTAGCTTGTAAATGCCGTGGACTTTTTGGTCGTCAACAATTTTACCATTCTTGAGCGTAATCACACGTTTCTGCAAATCATTCACGATGGTTTCGTTGTGAGTGGTTACAAGGATAGTAGTACCAAAATCGTTGATCTTCTTTAGAAGTTCAATAATTTCTTCAGTAGTTAGTTTATCAAGGTTTGCCGTTGGCTCATCCGCAATCAAAATTTTTGGTTGTCTAGCTACGGAACGAGCGATTGATACTCTCTGTTGTTGACCACCAGAAAGTTGGTCTGGGAATTTATTGGCTTGATCCGCCAAATCCACAAGCTCCAAAACTTTTGGCACAGTCCGGCGAATTTCTTTGCCACTCATACCAATGATTTCAAGCGCAAAAGCTACATTTTCGTAAACGGTGCGTTTTGGCAATAATTTAAAATCCTGGAACACCACGCCGAGCCTTCTACGATAACTTGGGATGTGACGTTTTTTCACATAGTCAAGATCTATTCCACCGACAATAATTTTACCAAGATCTGGAGACTCTTCCTTGGTTAGCATCTTAATTAGCGTGGATTTACCCGCACCGGATTTACCAACGAGAAAGACAAATTCATTCGGCTCGATATGAAGCGACACATCGTCAATCGCCGGCTCAGAATCGCCCGGGTACCGCTTCGTAACCGAATCGAGAATAATCATAATTTTATTTTAGCATAAGTTTTTAAAAAATCAAATTCTATTTCGAAACACAGCGAATCGAGTTGGCGCCCCAACGAGCTAGATCGCTTTGCGGCGATACACTACTGTTGCTTTGGGCTACCCAAAGTCCATGCATACGTTCAGCCGAGTAGTAGGTAGATGCCCAGTAGAAACCATAGGTACCCTGTCTAGTAGTAGCATCAAAGTAACTACCACCAAAGTTGCCAGAATAAGTAGTAGATAATTTATATTGCATGCTACTCGAATCGGTTGGGGTCATCGTCTCAGTAGTACCACAGTTACTACCTTTCACGGCAGTACAAAGGGCTTGGAACTCACCGCTAGCCCCACCGGTAGGAAGTTTCCAACCAGCTGGACAGACATCTTCGGTGGCAGATCCAGAAGGAGAACCCGCGCTACTATTACCACTGCCGTAGCAATACGAACCTGCAGTAGCGGCACAATAGTTATAATAAACACCGATCTTATGTGAACCAACACCAATCCCTGCCGAATTAGGTTCAACAGTATCCTTAGTGTAATTACCATTGTAACTGCATGGATAAGTAATCGAAGTACTACAGTGGCCATATGTATTCGCTAATGGCTGCGAATAACTAAGTGGCGTATATCCCCAATTAGCCGCACCTTGAACTGCCCAACGATCAGAAGCGGTACCGCCACCATTCTTGAGATAATTCAAAGTAGTAGCACTTGCGTTGGTATTAGTTGCAGACATGCCACTAAGAACTGCAGTGTTACTAAGATCCAAGTTGAGGTTATCGAGCATCCAAAGTTTACCATCACTCAATTTTGCTACTTTGTAGGTTTCATTATCGCGGGAATCCTTAAGAATCATAACAGTACCTACTCTAGTGCTAGCTACCATTGAACTAGTAACATCTTGCATGTAGGTAGCCGAAGTGATGTTTGGCATATCTTTGATACAACGGACATAAATACCAAGATTACGTTCAGTCTTATAGTAATTACTGTGACCCAAATTAGCACCATCATAACGGATGAGATCACGGTTGGTGGCGTCAAAGGCAGTGGATGCCCATTGATAACCATAGCCAGTGCTTGTGAGCGCGCCGGCTGCACTGTAATAACCACCAGTTACTGGGAGATAATTAGCTTTATAACCAAGGATTCCTAATGTCTCAGCATAAGTAGGAAGCCTCCAACCTTTTGGACAAATGCTAGCTTGAGCTTCGTCGGTATTTGAATCACCCGTAATAGTTCCTGCAGAAGCTGCGGCGTAGTTGTACCATGCACCCCTTGTCGAATCGCAAGCTATCCGTGCATCATCATAATTACTACCTTGCGAGAAATCATTCGCCGACGATAATGAGAAGCTATTGGAACTGACATTAGATTTATCGGTTGTAAATGTAGTATTTATTATGCTAGAACCATAATTGGCACCGCTACCATCGCAGCCGATTGCAATATTTCTGGTCATCCAAACATTGCTATCACCGAGTTTGGCGACGGTGTAAAGCTGTCCATCGCGATCATCTTTGAGAGTTCTAGTTTGATTAGTAGTCATGCTATTTGCATCAGTAGCACTAAATTCTTGCATGGTTTTACTGTAAATACAACGAACAAATATACCTAGAGGCCTACCACTAGAAGGGCTATAGACTGATAGACCATTGTTTTCATAGCGTAAGTAATATCGACTGGTCGCATTACTTGCGGTTGAAGACCAGAACCCACCAGCACTATTATCCGACCAAGAACCACTATAATAATAACCACCATAAGTAGGACTAAATGCTGATACATAGCTAGTAATACCGCGTTCTTCCGCACTAGTTGGGAGCCTCCATCCGGCCGGGCAGATATCTTCAGAAGCTTCAATACTATTACTACTGCCGGCGACATTTCCTGCGGTAGCTGCTGCATAGTTGTAATATACGCCCAGTGGAGTATCGGTACCATCATGAATCCCAGGCTGGTCATAAGAATTACTCCCACCTTTTAGATCATAATAGTTTAAAGTCTTATCGGAATTAACATTAGAATCAGCCGGAGTGAGGGTGGTACCAGTGAAGCGAAGATTCTGAGTCATCCAAACGTTACCATCAGGGAGTTTAGTCACAGTATATTCTTGACCGTCACGCCCATCTTTAAGAGTCGTACTATCACCAGTATTTGGAACCAATTCATTTAAAGTATTATCACTGATATTCTGCATGCGTGGGGCTCCATCAAGGACACATCGCATTGAGCGTCCTTCGTTGCGAGCTTGTCTGCCGACAGCGTTAACCGAGGGATTACTAAAGCTCAGTACGCGTACAAGAGTATCAGAATACACGACTGAAGACCAATAAAACCCGTATTCGCCTTGAGACACTGGTGAACCCTTACGGAAGTAGCCAGCGATAGTAAAGCTTGCACCGTTCTCGGAAACTGGAGCGAGCATTTTATTATAAGTTTCATATGTCGGGTTGGTATAGAGATTGTAATATTCATTAGTAGAATCTGTATAACCGCCTTTTGGCAATCTCCAACCGGCTGGACAGATATCAGAAGTTATATCGTTTCTGGAGGTATCTGCACAGGCCGTACCAGCAGAAGCTGCACAGAAGTTATATAGTGTGCCTAGTTTAATACCAGAGGTTGCATCTACATCATCTCCGGTAGAAGAGTTGGTTTTAGTAAGTGGTATATATTCTGCGGAGGTATAGGTCTGAGTAGCCCTGGTTTTACGATAGCTATTAAAGGTAGAAGCAGGAACAGTTGCAGACAAATTAGTATTGGTGCTAGTAAGATCATTGGTTAAATCTATCGCGCCAAGATTGAGGTTATCCATCATCCAACAAAGACCATCGTCTAACCGCTTAATATAGTAAACCTGATCATCACGATTATCATATACCGGAATTGGCGAAGAAGTACAGGAAGAAGAAGAGAGGTTTTGAATAGCAGTAGTTACTGGCTTGCCGGTGAGGGTAATTGTGGCATCGCCTACCACTTCATAGGTATTTAGATTATAATCTACATAACCTGCATTGGAAATAGTACCAGCAGTAGCATCCCATGATGAGAATGCTTGTCTAGAGCCATAATTCCCTCTGAGCGAATAGGTGCCTGGATATACTTCGACCGTTTGCCCGTCAGTATAGGTTTCGCCATTGAATTCAATCGAAGCTGCATCTACAGTATGGAAAGTGATAGTCGACTTTGGTCTAAGGATACAGCGGACAGTCATACCGTAATCGCGGTTAGTAGGGCTAGTGTTTGAACCGAAATTCGCCAAAGTCCCAGACAAATCGCCAAAAAATGTGGAATGAGTCTTATAAGTCTCTATAAGAGCCCCGTAAATACCAGTCCCGTTGGATCCTGACTTTGCGTTAGAAACTGCATATCGAGTACCGCCTGTGTTATTTCCTGTATTATAAAGTATCCGCTCTACATTTGAATCAATAGCCCCAACAATATTGGCACCTAAAGTTACAGCGGTGTCTGTGGTATTTTGTGCAGCCATAGTATATATATTATAAAAGTCACCATCATCACCACCGACAGGGAGCCGCCAACCAGCTGGACAGATATCGTAGGTCGCATCACCTATACCATCGTATTCGTTAGTACCTGGATAGCAATAAGTACCAGCGGTAGCCGCACAATAATTATAGAATACACCCGTCTTGTGTTGACTAACGGTGCCATATTTATATACGGCGCTCTCATCTTTGTATGTCGAGACTACAAGTGGCGCTGTAAAGCTCGTCTGATCTGCGGAAGTCCACTCAGAAACAGCATTCGTAGCATATGGAAGGGTGCCGCCACCGTTTTTAAGCGCACTTAGGGCCTCGTCTGGAGCATTAGTTTTACCTTGGAGGTTTGATAATGGAGTCGCAACTGGATCAAGCGCAAGGTTATCCATCATCCAACATTGACCGTCTAGGAGACGTTGAATGACATATATTTGGTTGTCGCGTTCATCATAAACATCCATCGGAGTAGTAGTACACTGCGATAAGCTAGTAACTTCCTGTAAACTGGTAGTCGGAAGAGCGTTCGCAGTGAGCGAAAGATCCGTAGTGACGTTAACAAGTTCTTTTGGATTGCCTGTGTAGGTAGTATCACCAGTCCAGTTTACAAACTCATAATCAGTCTTTAACGTAGCAGAAATTTCTACAGTGCCACCATAGTAGACTTTATTTCCCTCTTTTACGCCAGTGCCGGTGAGGCTTACTGCAGTAACACCACTGCCAGCAGTAAGTGTAATAATCTTGGTATTTCTTGGGATGTCTACAAAGTGAACATTGCTGTCCGTGACAGTATATTCAGGAACGCCAGAATTTACATAAGTAGTGCTATCAAAGTTTTCTATTTCATCAGTAGACCAGGAATAGGTATCAC
>Ga0265298_10008932_pt1 | contig 11992 bp, 4 predicted proteins | sample AusTroGonzalo_MG_3_FD_193486 | JGI IMG/M metagenome (GOLD analysis project Ga0265298, IMG submission 193486) | Bovine rumen microbial communities from tropical cattle in Woodstock, Queensland, Australia - Gonzalo_01 | ecosystem: Host-associated > Mammals > Digestive system > Stomach > Rumen ...
AAGGGTGGCCGGTAATCAGTCCACATGGCTTGAACGAAGTGAAAGCAAGCGTCCTTTAGGCGCTCGGTAGTAACAAAGCCTTCTAGGCGCAGTGCAAACCACCCCTTTTAGGGGTGGTTTGTGATTTTATGATGCTTTGACCGCTGGTAATTTTTTGCAAAAGCAAGAAGCGCCGGGCTTTGCCCGACGCTGGTTTTTACTAAGGAGAGTTTTGGCTGTTTTTAGAGGATCCAGCTAGATGAGAGTTATGAATTCCTTTATGTTCTTTGCCTGTAGAATCTGATCTATGTTCACGGTTTTGTTGAGGTCTAAGGCCATCTTGTCGACGAGTTTCATCAATGTGATGGAATCGCCGCCGATGGAATAGAAGTCGTCTTCCAAGGTGATGTTTGGATTCTCAAAGACGTTTTGCCAGATTTCAAGAACTGCTCTTTCTTCGTCAGAAATGTTCTCATTTGCAGTTGTGCTTGTTGCTGTTGCTGCGGTGGAAAGTTCTGGAATTGGAAGCTGTTTCTTGTCCACTTTGCCATTGGCGGAGAGCGGGAATGATTCCATGGAAACGATTCTGGAAGGAATCATATAGCCTGTGAGCGTCTTTGAAATTTCGGCCTTGAGGGTGCTTTCTACATTTTCTCCGTTTGCGCCGAGAACGTAGGCGACGATTTGTTTGCCGCTGCCCGGTACGTCTTTGAGGGCGGCTACGGCGCGGGTCACAAGTCCGGTGTGCATCAAAGCGGCTTCGATTTCACCGAGTTCAATGCGGAAGCCATTGAGCTTGATTTGAGTATCGGAACGTCCGAGGAATTCAATAAAGCCTTCGGTCTTGAGTTTTCCCAAATCGCCTGTGCGGTAAATGCGTCCAAGTTTGGGGTGGTCAATGAATGCTTTGCTTGTCTTTTCTGGATCGTTGTTGTAGCCCTTGGCAAGGCCTACGCCACCGATGTAGAGGTCTCCCTGAACTTCTGGTGGGCAGAGTTTCAAGTTGGCGTTAAGAACGTAGAATGTCTGGTTTTTCATCGGGTAGCCGTAAGGGATGCAATCCCAATCGGATCGCACTTCGCTGAACGGGTAGATGATGGACCAGATGGCTGCTTCGGTAGCGCCGCCGAGACTGATGAGGTCTGCGTTGCATCCGGCATTCTTCGATGTTGTGCAAATGTCAAGCGGAATGCGGTCGCCCGAAAGGAGAACCTTGCGGAGCGAAAGTTTGCTAGAATCGTTTGCCGAAATGCGGTGCTTCATGGCCATGTCGAAAAGTACGGGGACGGAATTCCAGATGGTCACGCCTTGCATAGCGAGAACTTGGCAGACTTCACGCATGTCACGTGCATCGCTCACTAAAGCAAGCTTTGCGCCGCAGCTGAGTGCTCCGAAAATATCATAGACCGAGAGGTCGAAGCAAATCGAGGAAATACCGATGAGCGTGTCCGTTTCCTTGAGGGCGAGGCGCTCGTTGACGTCTATAATCGTATTTGCTGTGGCTCCATGCTGCATGATGACGCCCTTGGGCTTGCCGGTACTACCGGAAGTGTAGATGATGTAGGCTTCGTCTTTAGGCGTGTTGATTGTTGGGAGTGGAGCCTCGCTGTAGCTTTGGATTTCTTTTGATTCTAGATACGACTTTTTCAGCAAGAACTTGCAGTTGCCATCTTGCATGATAAAGTCGACGCGTTCCTTCGGGTATGAAATATCAATGGGAACATAAACGCCACCTGCTTTGAGGATGCCGAGAATGCTTGCAATCGTTTCTGGAATGCGTTCACCAAGGACTGCCACGCGGTCTCCGCGAATGACTCCGTTTTCATGGAGGTAATTGGCGATGCGATTTGATAGAGCGTCCAGTTCAGCGTAGGTGAGGGATGAATCTTTCCCAGCAACTGCAATGCGGCTCGTAAAATTCTGCATGGCGTTGTTGACAAGTCCGTGCAATGTTTTTACAGGAGCTGCGCCGACCTTCGGGTTGTAATTGTTCCAGACAGTCTTGAGTTCAGGGAAGTGGAGGCTGTTTTCGCCGTTGGCAATGTACCTGATATTTTCAACAAAGTCCTTGAATATCTGGTCAATGACTTCGGGGTTGAAAATTTCCTTGACAACATCCCAAGTGACGAAAAGCTTCTGGCCCATTTCTGCAATTTGGTTGTCTATGAAAATTTGCGGAGTCTGCGAAATGGAATATTGCAACTTGCCGAGAACTTCGTAGTAGTTTTCAGGAGCGTCAAAGAGAACGCAAGTGAATACGACGGGTAAAATGGCCTTGCCGAACTGGTTTCTTGATTTTGCAAGTTCACGCATGATTTCGGTGCCGTCGTAAGACAAATGCTCAAGACCGTCCATGATTCGCGTCTGCACGTCGGACGCTTGTTTCCACAAGTCGTTTTCGTTCATCGAAAGGGCAAGCGGCAAGAGCTTGGTGAAATCACCGATAATTTTTTCCACATCTTTGTGGAACGGCTTGCGCTCAAATGCGGTCAGGTTTAGCACCATATCTTGCTGGTTGCTCCAGCGTTCAAGTACCTTTGCGTAAATAGTGCAAAGGAGCGCTGATGGAGAAAGATGGTGCGCCTTTGCTACTTCCTTGAATTTGGCCCATGTCTTTTTACAGATGACATCTTGCTTTCGTGTGATTGTGTATTCCGTGCAGTCGGAAATTTTTTGCGCAAGAGGCACGTGCGGATATTCTGGGAACGTTGGCAAGCGTTCAAGCCAGTAGGCTTTATCTTCTTCATAACGTTTTTCATCGCGTGCATGTGAAAGGTCGCGGACGTAACGCTCGTAAGAATACCCGATGCGTTCTTCAAAGGGCTGCTTTCGCAAAATTCGTCCCAAGTCCGAAAAGAATATTTGCATGCTATCGCCGTCACAAACCATCAAGTCGAAACTCACGAATATCGTGCGATTGCTGTCGCCATAGTCCACCGCCTTGAATGTGAAAAGTGGCCACTCGTCGTGTTTGTAGATGTGATGCGAAAGTTCGTTCCTGATTTTAAGCGTTTCTGTTTCGCGTTCGGCAGGGGTGCAATTCACAACTTCCATTTTGTAATCGGGAACTTCCGTGAGAACTTTCTGCGTGCCGTTCGGGAGGAATATGGCTCTGAAGGCATCGTGCTTCTTGACTACCTTACGGATGGCGTTCTCAATTTCTGCAACGCTATATTTGGATTCAATTTCAAAGTAATAATGGGCGTTGTACTTGCCGAGTTCAAAGTGATCGTTGCGACCGTTCAAATAGGCGAGTTGTACGCCTGTCATCGGAAATTCCGCTCCTTTGCCAGATTCGTTCAAATCTGCTGTGGGGAGTGTTCCCACTTCGTTTTTCGGGACGATCATGTCTTCGACAGATTCGGCGAAATCCCTTGCGCTTTGTGCGTTCAATACAGAGACGAATGGAACGCGGATTCCAAATTTCTGGTCTATGCGCTGTGCGATACGCTGGGCCTTGATGGAATCGCCGCCGAGTTCAAAAAAGTCAAGGCTGCAATCCATTTCCTTAAGGTCAAGAACGGTTTTCCAAATATCGATAATGGCGGATTGCGTTCCGGTGAGAACGACGGGGGCCTTGTTTTCGGTGCGTTCGGCGGCAGCAGAGCCTGCGGTGAGCTCCTGTAAAAGCGCTTTTCGGTCAAGCTTGCCGTTTGACGATAGTGGCATGGAATTCAAGTGAATGAACCTATGTGGAATCATGTATGCGGGCAAAAATTGTGAAAGTTCTTTTTTGAACCAGTCCTTGTCCGCTTGCGTGCCGGTGTAGAATGCGACTATTTGTTTGTTTGTATCCAGAACGACTATGGCGCTATCGACTGATGCAATGGCGTTCATACGTTGTTCAATTTCGCCGAGTTCTATGCGGTAGCCGCCAACTTTCACTTGGCTATCCTTGCGACCGAGGAATATGACGTAGCCATTTGCGGAAAAACGCCCGAAATCACCGGTTTTATAGATGCGTCCAAATTTCGGATGGTCAATGAATGCGGCTTTTGTCTTTTCTTCGCTGTTGGCGTAACCCTGTGCAACTCCTACGCCTCCGATATAGATTTCGCCTTGTACTTCTGGCGGGCAGATTTCAAGCGATTCGTTCAGAACGTAAATGGTCTGGTTGGCAAGTGGATAGCCGTAGGGAATGCTTTGCCAAGTCGGTTCGACATGCGTAATCGGGAAATAGATTGACCAGATGGATGCTTCGGTTGCACCGCCGAGACTGTAAATTTTTGCGCTTGGAAAATGCTTGTGGATGCGTTCTGGGAGAGAAACGGAAATCCAGTCGCCGCTCAAGAGTACCGATTTGAGGTCGTTATTGACGTAGGATTCTTCAAGGCTGTCGATGAAAAGTTCCATGCCGGCAGGGACGGAATTCCATAAGATGTTCTTGGAATTGTCCATGAAGTTGCGGATTTCTGCGGTCTCACGAATGTCTTTTGCAATGTTTAATTGCCCGCCAGCAATCAATGTGCCGAAGAGATCGTAGACGGAGAGATCGAAACAGTACGAAGAAAGCCCGAGAATGGTGGATTCCTCGTTTACGCCCATGCGCTCGTTGATGTCCATGATGGTGTTCATCATGGATGCATACGAAATGAGCACTCCCTTCGGAACGCCTGTGCTCCCAGATGTGTAAATAACATAAGCTGTTGCGTCAAGATTTGGATTCGGCGTGAAATGTTCGCGACCTCGTGTATGGGCTTCTACAAGTTTTTGAGGATCTACGAGCAACTTGCACGAAGAATTTTCAAGAATGTATTTTTGACGATCGTCTGGCCATTTTGCGTCGATCGGAATATATGTGGCGCCGAGTCCCATTGTGGCAAGGATAGAAATGACTGTCGAAAAATTCTTTTGGGAAAGAATTGCGACGGAATCGCCGCATTCTACGCCTTGTCCTTTGAGGATGAACATGGCCTTGCGTACGGAATCTTCAAGTTCTCCATATGTCATGGAGGTCATGACTCCGTCTTGCAATGCGGTGCGGTTGCGGAAGTTTGCAAAAGAACGCTGCAAGCATGCCATGGGATGTTCTATGTTGAATGCTTTTGCAGTGCTGTTGTACGCTTCGATTCTTTTTTCAAATTGAATTGAAGGGCTTGTAAAGTTGGCGTTTGAAGCAGACTGTTCTATGGATTCGCCGTAGAACTTGAACATCTCTGAAATGAAATCTTTCGGGAAAATCTTTTCAAGATAGTCCCAAGAAATCATAAGTCCGCCATCGTGCGTTTTGCAAATCTGATTGTCGATGCTGACTTGGGATGTCTGCGATTGCACGTAATTGACTTGCAGTCCTTTCGGTTCGGGGAGCTTTCCGAAAAGCATGCTTGTGAAGACAATCGGCATCGGGTTTTCTTTGTCAATTTGCTTTTGACGGATGAGGTCGCGAATGACTTCAACGCCTTCGTAGGCGCTATGGTCGATGCGCTCGTACATGCGATCTCGGATTTTTTGGAGCGTATCGCGGACATTTAGGCCGTTAAGCGATTTTGAAGAAAAATCAAAAATGACATTGCTCGTGTAATCCCCAATGATATGGTCCATGCCTTCAACGCCATAGGGGCGGTTGAGCATGGTGATGTTTACGGAAAAATCGCTACTTTCGCTAAATCTTTCAAGAGTTTTCAGATATAGATAGAAGAGTACCACGCTGGAGGTGACGCCGTTTTTGCGAGCGGCGATTTCCATTTGACGAAGCGTTTCCTTGCTGAACTTTCTTTGGACGCGGTTGCAAATGTTCGCTTCGTTATCGAGCGATGTGACTATGGGGAATTTGGGCGCTGCAGGAATGTCTGCTTCAAGCTTGTGCCAAAATTCCGCATCGCTATCGTGTTTAGCCGTGTCTTTGCGAGACTTGATCCAATCCGTGTATTGCGTGTTGCTTTCAAAATCATACGTCGGCAGTACGCCTTCGTGATAGAGCGACAGAAATTCCGAAGCGAGTCCTTGGGCGCTTAGGCCGTCTACAAACATGAGTTCCAAATCAACTGCGGCTATGGAACGTTTTTCGGTTGAGATGTTTGTGATATCAAAGAGCGGCCATTTGCCGAGATCACGCATTTCAGTCTGAGCGAGCAAGCGCTTTTGCTCAAGATGCGCTTTTAAATCTGCTTCAGTAATTGCTTCACGTGTAATCTTGAAATTTTTTGAAATGTCCTTTGCTAGAATGCATTGATCTTCGTTGTCGACAAATGCGCGGAGTGCTTCGTGCTTTTCAATTAGCTTGCGGATGCATTCTTCAGCCTTGTCGACGTCTAGAGCGTGTTCCACTTCAAAGTAGATGTGGGTGGAATTGACAGAACCATGGAAATTCTGCTCACGCCCTAGACGGTAAGACTGCTGCATTGGCGTCAGGGGTATTTTTTTTTCGACATCGGCTCCTTTGCCGAGTTTTTCTTGAATCTTGTCGACCAAGTCGCCAATGGTTTCTGCTTTCACGAGATCTAGCATTCCGAATTCTATGCTCAACTGATTTTTTACTTCTCCCAGGAATCGGAACATCTGGATGGAATCTTCAAAAACTTCGTATAGCGATGTCTCTGTTTGAACTTCCTGTTTTAAAATTTGATTGACGATTTCTAAAATTTCTTTTTGTGAAAATTGCGACATAAAAACTCCTTAAATCTTACCTTCTTTATAGGCGGCGTACAGCTTTTCTTTGGCGATTTTTCCTGTACCAGTAAGCACCAAGGACTTGAGCGGTATGACTTCTTTTAAGCCAAATCCCATTTCGGAGAAAACGTGGTCCTTGAGAGACTTGACGTTTACTTTTTCGGGTTCGCCATATTCGACGAAGAGGTAGATGTAATTGGTGGAAGCTGCTGAATCGTTGACGCCACAGGCGGCACAGCGGTATCCAAATTTAGAGGTGACGACTTGCTCGATATCGCGCAGATAAATGTTTTTGCCGTGGATAAAGAACATGTCCTTTTTGCGGCCCACGACGTACAAAAGTCCATCACTCAAAAATCCCAAATCGCCCGTATCAAGCCATCCGTCAACAAACATGTCGGACGAATCTTTGTTTAGATATCCTGTGCAGATGTAATCACTGAAGACTTGAATGGTACCGACTGTATTTTCGGGAAGGACACGGTTGTCGTCGTCGCAGATGCGAATTTGCATTTCTGGAATGGCGCGACCCTGGCAAACGATGTCCTTTGCGTTTTCGCGGAGACCCTTCATGTCAAAATCGATGCCCGAGGTGATCTTGTTGATATCTAATTCCGGATATTCGTGATCCATGTTGAATGTCACGGCGCCCAGAGCTTCTGTTAGGCCATAGAGCGGGACGATGGCGTGCTCGTGCATTCCAAATTTGGCCATGGTTTGGGTGAATTCGGCAAGTACTTTTTTTGAAAGTGGTTCTCCACCGTTTAGGATAAAGTCAATACATGACAAGTCCCATTTTTCGTTGCCATCCAACGCTTTCAAGAGGAGTGGATAGGCAAAATTCGGTGCGGATGATTTTGTGGCGCGCGTTTTGCTTATCGCGTCAAACCATGATTTTGGATTTTGGATGAATTCGGCTGCGTCCATGTGGACGGCTCCCGTCTTATAGTACATCGGGATGGTGATTAGCGTGACAATGCCGAAGGCGTGTTCCAGCGGGAGCCACTGCAACCAAATGTCTTTTGAACTTGTTTTCAATGCGATGTTCAGATTCTTAAGCATCAGGAGAAATCTTTCGTTGGACATCATGACGCCCTTAGGGTCAGATGTGCTTCCAGATGAGTAAAGAACGAGCGCGAGCGCTTTAGGATCTACGTTGACATATTCAATTTCGGAAGGTAAATCCTGCGGGTATTCCGTGATTTCTTCGGGAACAATTATCAGGCGCTTGGAATCGCATTCTTTCCAGAAGAACTTGATGAATTCTGCGGTTTCCGTGTCTGCGATAATGGCTGCCTTTGGATTGTCTGTGGCGACGCGGATTAAACGCGTCACATGATCTTTGCTGCGGGCGGCGGTCAAGAATACAGGCGCAATTCCCATGCTTAATAGGGCGAAAAAATTGCCCATGAAAGCTTTTTTAGAAGCTCCATTGATTTGAAAAATGACCAGGTCGCCTTGCTTTAGCCCTGCATTTTTAAATGTGCGACGTGCGCAGAGAATCCGCATTTTGAGTTCGTCCTTAGAAACGTTTGTGGCGATTCCGTTTTTCATCAGGATGATGCTTGAATCGCATTCAAGGTATTCTTTAAGTTTTTGGTTAAGCGAGGGCAAATTTGCCATATTGGGGTTCTCCGATTAAAAAATCAAATAAGTTAATTTTGTTGAGGCTTTTAACGACCTGTTCTTCGGCGCAATAAGCGGTGATGACAGATTTTTCGTTGTTGATGACTTGCATTTTGGCAAATCTATAATCAAAAGAATTTTCATTGTACTCTGAAAAATCCAGGCTTGTCAGGCTTTCTCCAATTCCTGTTCCCGTATATTTCAGATAACTTTCTTTTATGGACCAGAAACGGGCAAAAGTTCGTGCCTTGTCTTCGGAACTTGTGATAGCAAGCTGCTCGTGCGGGTGCATTGCCCTTTTTACACAATCTAAATTGCGAGGGTCGACATCGGCGATGTCAACGCCAATCGGCGAATTTGCAAGCCCGCACACGACGCCACATGCGGAGTGCGATAAGCTGAATTGTGCCTCGGGCATTCCTTTGATAAACGGCTTTCCGTAAGGGCCAAATTCAAATTCAACCCTTTCGTCAATGCCCAATTCTTCAATTAGGGCGTAACGCAAAAGGATGTAAGCCAATGCTGAAAGTTTGCGATCCTTAAAAAAACGGTAACGATCGACACGCTTGGCGCGTTGTTCACTTAATAAAGGCCATAGACCCGCCAAATCAATTTCTGTAAAGGATTCTGTTTCTGTGAAAATGTATAACATTACAAAACCTCTTCCCATTTTTCGTTCAGCAGCCTTTTGAGCAAGTTTAGATTGGCGGCGAACATTTTTTGTAACGTCTCTTTTGCAAAAGCTGGTTCCGCATAATCCCAGTTGACGGAGAGCTTCCCGTCAAAATTGGTGACCTGATAATCCAATACCACTTGTGGCGTCTTGCTCAGGGCGTAAATCTGGTGCAATCCATTGGGCATGTCGCTGTTTGTCTTTTGTCCGTTTTCAAGAACGCATGTGATGACAATTGGCATTTGCGCACGCATGGGCGAAAGGCCTTCCTTGAACTTGAGAATCTTCGTGCCGTCATACGTGTGGAATCGTACAAGTTGCCAAAGATCCTTTTGTACGCTTTGAACGCATTCCAAAAAATTACTGCATTTTTTAGAAAGCGTGATAAAAGCGATGTTCGTAAAATCGCCCACGACAGAATTGATTTCCTTGTGGAGCGGGAGCCTGTTGAAAATGGTAGAGTTGATCGTCAGTGATTCGTTCTTGCTGAAATTTAGAAGAGCCTTGATGTATGCCGTGCTGATGACTGCTGCAGGCGTTGTACGGTACTCGCGACATCTTTGCTGGAATAACGTGAATTCTTCAGCGGATAATTCTCCAGAAATTCGTGCAAAACGATGATTGCGAATGTCTGAAAGCGGCTTTGCATACGGCAAGTCTGGCTCGCATACTAGTTCGTTGATTTTAGATTTCCAAAACGCTTCGGCTTGCGAATGATCTTGTTGCTTTTCATAAGTGATCAAGTCGTTGCAGTAATCTTTAAATCCGTAATCAATCCATTGCACTGTTTCTTCGTGGTAAAGCTTGAACATTTGCGAAAGCGCAATCTTTGCACTCCAGGCGTCCATAATCATGCAGTCGAAATCGAAATGCAATACATCGCTTGTGTTTGGGACTCGCGAAACGCGCATCGTAAAGAAGGGCCACTGATTTAACGGATAGATATGATGGCTCCATTCCTTGCGCTTTTCAAGCCGTTGTTCCTGGGTTTCCAAATCTACGACTTCAATGGAATATTTTGGAGCGGCTTCCATAACATGCTGCGTTCCTTTTGAAGAAATCACGAGGCGAAGCGCGTCGTCATGGGCGACGACTTCGTTCCAGGCGTTTTCTAGGCGAGAAATGTCAATGGTTGCTCCAATATCCAGTTCCATGTAGTAGTGGGTGTTGATTCCGCCTAAATCGTAAACGGGATCGCGACCGACCAGATAGGATTTTTGGATGGGCGAAAGCGGAAAAGATTTTTTTTCTTCTTCGGCAAGTTCGCTCAAATGTGCGATAATGTCTGCCTTATTTACTTTTAGACATTCCTTGTCGGATGTGGACAATGCTCCGTTTGCGGCGCGAAACTTGAGCTTGCCTTCGTCTAACCAAAGAGTCACGCCTCGCTGAGCGAAATTTTCAATAAGCTCCGCTATATTTGAATCACTCATTAGGCGTTCTCCTGATTGTTACTGATAGACAGCTTTTCGGCAAGATCGATGGCGTATTCCTTTGACGTGAATGCGGTGAAATGGTCTCCCTTGAGATTTTCGTATTTGATTTCGCCGATGCAGAGATCGTCCCATTTTTGGAATAGGAATTTGTCCGCGTTCTTGAAAATGCTATCGCTGTTGTTGGCTTTTAAATAACGCAAATCGCCAAAATACGGAGTCGGATTGTAATTGACCATGACGTTGAAGTTCTGGTCAAACGTATTCTTGATTCTCACAAATGCTTCGTCGGTCATGCTCTTGCCGAAATCGCCAGAGTATTCCTTGATTTTTAGGAATCGCTCGCTTGGTGTCAAAGCGTTGAAATTCCGTATGGCGGCCGAATCTGGTGACTGTCCAATGATTTTTTCAAAGTCGCTTTCGTCAATGACCTTCTTTTTTGTTTCTTCGATATAGCGGTTCATCAAGAAGGTGATGTCTTCAAATTTGAAGCCCACCTTATGCGGATCTACGCCAATCAATGTGGCAAAGAAAAAGTCCTTCATATTTGTCTGCTTGATTTCGAATGGTAGGCGTGCTCCTTCGACAATCACGAAATCAGCAATTTCAATTCCCGCGTTTTCAAGTCTTTCAGCTAGTTCTAACGACATTTTCCCGCTGAAACTGTACCCGATAATCTGTACTTTTTCAACTTGCGTTTCTGCGATCTTTTCGGCAAATGTTTTTGCCAAGACGCTTGCGACTTCGTTTTCGTCAATGTCAAAGAAATGTTGCGGGTTTGAAAGCTTGAATGTGAAAATTTCGCCTTCGTCCTGCTTTTCCATGAGTGGAATAATTTCATGGTACATTTCGTTGTTCCAAAGAACGGTTGGTAGCAAAATCCTAGCGCAATTATTTTTCGGCTTGCCAATACGCTGGAGCTGAATGAACTCGCCAGAATCAGAAGCTTCTTCTTCCACTTCGTTTTTTAGGAAGCGGACGATATCCGTGATTGTCGGGAAATCCAACAGCTGCTTTAAAATGGCGTCAAATGTCTTGTCAGATGCAAGTTCGTTGCGAATGGTGGTCGCCATTTGAGCCATGAGCAGGGAATCTGCGCCAAAGTCGTAGAAATTGTCGTCCATTCCGATGGAATCGATGTTCAACGCCTTGACGGTGATTTCTATGAGCCGGTTTTCAATGGACTTTTCATTGTTTTGAGAATTTTCAAAAGAGTCTGCATAATGCTTCAATTCCCGTTTGTCAATGCTATTGTCCGCGTTTGTCGGCAACTTGTCAAGAATATGGATGGAGACGTTCTTTTCGGGACAAAGATCGTTCAAGACGAGTTTTACAGACGACTCCGAAACTTCATCTCTGTCATACTTGAACTGTTTGACATAAAGGTATCCGCCCAGCATTCTCGCCTTTGCTTCGTCTTGCGGGAATGTCGTTGCGTTTCCGAGATTGTCCTTTTGACGTAATAAGTTTAACCAGTCTTTCTTCGGCAAGAACATGTTCTTTTCACGAATCTTATCGGTCGGCTTATCCATCATTAGAGCCTGTGAAACGGATACGGAGGCGCAATCGGAACAGACTTCTTCAATGAAAAGGTATCCCCCTGGAACTAAAGTCTTTTTAATTTGTTCTATCGTATGGTTCAGGTCAATGGAATTGGCCATCACTCCGCCGC
>Ga0265298_10008933_pt1 | contig 11991 bp, 10 predicted proteins | sample AusTroGonzalo_MG_3_FD_193486 | JGI IMG/M metagenome (GOLD analysis project Ga0265298, IMG submission 193486) | Bovine rumen microbial communities from tropical cattle in Woodstock, Queensland, Australia - Gonzalo_01 | ecosystem: Host-associated > Mammals > Digestive system > Stomach > Rumen ...
TTCCGGTGGCAATGACGAAGGGGTCCCACCTGTTCCCATACCGAACACAGAAGTTAAGCCCTTCAGTGCCGATGGTACTTGACTGGTAACGGTCCGGGAGAGTAGGTCGCCGCCGGATTCCATATTCCTCAGTAGCTCAATGGCAGAGCATTCGGCTGTTAACCGAAGGGTTGTAGGTTCGAGCCCTACCTGGGGAGCATAAAAGCCTGATCAAGAGATCAGGCTTTTTTGTTGCGCTGGGGAAGGATCCGGGAGACAGAGCTGACAGCCTTAACGGCTGAAATCAGCTGTCGCAAAGGAAAGATGTGAAGCCTAAATCATAGACCATGATCTTCTGACCGTAGAAATCAGCAGAATGTCCTTCGGCTTCGCCGGCCAGAATGCTTTCTGCGCCTTCCCGAAGCCTCGGGATACAGTCGGGACGGAGCGGAAGATCCGAATGGGAAGGCCAGATTTCATCAAATTCTGCTGTCCGCTTCTCCAGTTTTTCCAGGCTGGCGATATAGTCCCGCATGCTGCGGTGTTCACCGAACATAAAGATTCTTCCGTGTTCCTGGATCGGATCTCCGCTGATCAGAATCCGCCGGCTGACATCGAGCACGGCAATGCTTCCGGGAGTATGCCCGGGAAGGTGGATGATCTTCAGCTTCCGGCTGCCGAGATCGATTTCATCACCGTCCTGCAAGGGAATCAGGGTTCCGCTTTTTCCGGTGCTGCGATAATGTGGTTCATCTGCCGGATGCATATAGAAAGAATCAAACTGATCGTTACAACCGACATGATCCACGTCTGCATGTGTGTTTGCGAGAAGAACGGGAAGTCCGGTCAACGCTTCGGCAATGTTCCGGGCATGGCGGACCGTCATGCCGGAGTCGATCAGGATTGCTTTTTCCGTTCCTTTCAGCAGAAAAAAGCGGACCATGCCGTTTTCAATGCGCCATGTATCCTCACTGACCTGAATCACCCGGGCACCGTACTGTTTTCCGCATCCGGTGCAGATCCCGGTATGAACAGGTACGGCTTCACCGCATTCCCCGCATGTCCATTTGCTGCGTTGATTCTCCAGAAAGCATTCCAGGCCGAATTTTCGGATGTCACGCAGATTCTCAGCGGGCGATTCATACAGGGGATATTTCGAAGTGTAACGGGTCTCTTTTTCCCGGACATCTTCGCAGGGGTAGTCCGGACACTCGTCACAGAATGTATAACCGTTTTCCAGCCGCTTCCGGCAGAGAATGATACCGCATTTCCGCGAACAGAACTCAGGTTTGTTCTCATCCGGTCCATGACAACCGGGGCAAGGATCGGTTTCCGCGAGCGCGCGTTTGCAGAGGCTGCAGTCCAGCCCGCACGGCGCAACCATTGCCGACGTGAACAGATTCGATTTCATACTGTCTCCTCCGAACTGTTTTTATTCTTTCACTGACCTGAAGAAAGGTTTGGGCTCAGCAGTTTTTTCACCGTCACCGCCTCTGCTTCGGATTGCTTTGATAGTATTTTTCCTTATCCAGATACATCAGCTCGTCTGCTTTCTTCAGGGCGTCACGAATCTTTCCGGAATCCTGAATCACACACCAGCCGACCGCAAAACTGACATGCGGATAGTCGACAGCCAGCCGTTTGACTTCCTCACATCTCTTTTTGAGTTCTTCTTCCTCCATGCCGCGGGTCAGGATCATAAATTCATCGCCGCCCGCCCGGTAGATTTCATCCCCGGCAAAAACCTGACGCAGTATAGCTGCACCGTTTTTCAGCATGCGGTCTCCTTCTTCATGACCGTACCGGTCGTTGACGCGCTTCAGGCCGTTCAGGTCTGCGAAGACAATACCCGGACGATCCATACGGACTTTCCCTTCCCGAAGCTCGTCGATCCGGTTGTTCATTTCGTTCCGGTTCATGATGCCGGTCAGCAGATCCATCGTGCTGAGCTCTCTCAGCCGGGACAGAAGAATATAGTTGGCAATCTCGGAAGCGATAAAGTATGTACTCAGTTCAAGGGTTTCCTTAATCCTCAGGGTGTCCACCGTATCAAAATTAGTTGCCCAGATATAACCGAGCAGTTCGTCTCCGGACCTGAGCGGGAAAAGCACCAGGCTCTGGACCTGGGACTTGATCAGGGACGCATACCATGCCGGGTTTCTTTTCCGAATGTATTCCATGTCTGCCTGATCCTTCACAATGAGACAGTTGCTTCCGCCGATCGTGTCAAGCCAGGACAGCGCAATGTCATAGAAATCCGGCATCATTGCTCTTCTCAGATGATCCAGATCATCTGTGGCTTCCAGTGCTTCGCAGAGGATCCGGCAGGTTTTCTGTCGGGAATCCATCAGCAGAACCACGCAGTTTTTGGCTTTGCACAGATCCCGCAGATCCAGGATCACGCTGCCCATCGTGCGCTCAAAACCGGATTCATCCTTTACGCCCCGCAGTTTGATACAGGTGCTGAGAACGTCCTGGGCAATATCCTGGGAAAGGCCGGCCATTTTTCCGGTTTCGGCCTGATGCGTAATTTCCTGGGTATAGGTACAGTAATGAATATGCCCTTCGCTTCCCACCGGGAGCATAAAAATGTCGAACCAGAAGTCAAAGCGCTCCGGGTGGACATAGGTATGCATGGGTTTCTTCCGAACCGCACAGTTGAAACAGAACAGTTCAAAATTCAGATCTTTCGGTATATAGCGTTCATAGAGGCAGTTCGGCTCAAAACGGGTTGCCTTCAGCAGCGGAACATCCGGAGAGGGGTTTTCAATCGAATCAATATAAGCTTTGTTTCCGGCTACAATCCGGATTTCCCCGCAGGAACCGTCTTCCTTTTCTTCCACCGACATGATGCAGGTCATCGGCTCAATCTGATCCACGAATTTCTGCAGATCCATAAAACCCCTCCAAATGAAAACGGCACTCCGGATTGCGCAGTGTCTCAGGTCGCTTATATTGTACGCGATCGGCAATTGTGCGTCAAGCAGCCCGGTTGTAAGATCAGGCCTTTTTGTTGCGTCCGGAAAATGATATACTGAAGAATGAAAACCGGTTTGAGGAGGAGATCCGCCATGCTGAACAAATTTTGCAAAAAGCCTCTTTATGAAGTGACCAGAACCCTGGCAAAGGTTGCCATGGGTGCGGAAAAGGCTGATCTTGTGATCAAAAACGCCCGGCTGGTGAATGTCTGCACCTGCGAAATCCAGGAAGGAATCGATGTGGCGATTGCCGAGGGCAGGATCGCGCTGGTCGGCGATGCGGATCACTGCATCGGCGGAAAAACAAAAGTGATCAACGCGGCCGGGCAGTATATTGCCCCGGGTTTTATGGATGCCCATATCCATGTGGAGTCTTCCATGATCAGTGTCGGAGAGTATGCCCGGGCCGTTGTGCCTCACGGAACGACCGGGATCTTCATGGATCCGCATGAAATCTGCAATGTGTGCGGGCCGGAAGGCGTGAAGGCCATGATTGACGACGCCAAAAGATCGCCGCTGAAAGCGATGTCCAATGTGCCTTCCTGCGTTCCTGCCGTTGCCGGGTTTGAGGATACCGGATCGCATATCGGGCCGGACGAAGTACGGGAGATGATGACCTGGGACGGCGTTATGGGTCTGGGGGAAATGATGAGCTTTCCGAATGTGCTCGGCGCGGAGGAAAACATCCACGGCGAACTGGCGGAAACGCTGAAAGCGGATCAGGTGATTACCGGTCATTATTCCGTTCCGGATACCGGAGCGGGCCTGAACGCCTATATTGCCTCCGGCATCCGCTGCTGCCACGAGTCAACGCGCGCGGAGGATGTACTGGAGAAGATGCGGCGCGGCATGTATGCACTGATGCGCTACGGCAGCGCATGGCACGATATGCCGGTGATCATCCGCGCAATTCTTGACAACCATATTGACGACCGCTTTGCCTGTCTGATCTCGGACGACACTCATCCGGATACTTTAATCAATGAAGGACACCTGGATCATATTGTTCGCTGCGCGATTCAGGAGGGACTGGATCCCGTAAAAGCCATCCAGTATGTGACCATCAACCCTGCGACCTGCTTCCGGATGGATCATGAGATGGGCAGCATTGCTCCGGGCAAGTGCGCGGACATCGTTTTCTTCAGCGATCTGAATGATATCCGCATTACCCGGACGATTATTGACGGGGAAGTGGTTGCAGAAAACGGGGCCATGACGGTGAAAATCGGACAGTCCCGGTTCCCTGCATCCGTTTATGACACTATGCATGTGGGTCATCCGGTCACGGCGGAAAGCTTCCGGATTGACGCTCCTGACGGCGGCGACACGGTGAAAGCTCGTGTGATCGAAATCATTCCGAATCGGGTCGGGAATTATGAAAGGATTCTGGACCTGAAAGTGAAAGACGGCGCCGTTGAGGCGGATCCAGGTCAGGACGTGATGAAGATGGCGGTGTTCGAACGGCATCATGCCACGGGGACCAAAGGCGTCGGTTTCGTAAAAGGATTCGGATTCAAAAAAGGCGCGATGGCACAAACCGTTGCTCACGACGCGCACAATCTGCTGGTTGCCGGAACCAACGACGAAGACATGGCGCTGGCGGCAAACACGCTGATCAAATGCGGTGGCGGCATGTGCGCGGCTGCTGACGGAAAAGTTCTGGCGCTTGTTCCGCTGCCCATTGCCGGATTGATGAACGACTTGCCGGTTGAGCAGATGGCAAAGCTGGTGAACGACCTGAGCATTGCCTGGAAGGAAATGGGATGCGTCATCAACTCGCCCTATATGACCATGGCGCTGATTCCGCTGGCCTGTCTTCCGGAGCTTCGGTTGACAAACCGGGGACTTGTGGACTGCAGAACCTTTAGCTTTGCGGAATTATTTGTTCAAAAGTAAGGGGAATGGAGAATCCAAAACGCATCCGGCGAAGGATTGAAGGCAACCTTTCGCGAAAACGAGCGTTAGGACGGACAGGGGTTTGCTGATGGAAAATGATCTGTTTATCCGGGCTTTATCGATTGACTGGAATGAAGTGGAAAAGGATTCTTATCTGAGGCATATTCCTGCCCTGAAAGATCTTGATTTTCTGCAGTTTCGGAAAAACGTGACATTCTTTGTGGGTGAGAACGGTTCCGGGAAATCCACGCTGCTGGAGGCCATTGCTGTTTCTTACGGCTTCAATGCGGAAGGCGGGACAAAGAATTACAACTTCAGCACGTACAACGATCTGTCCGGCTTGGCAGAAGCCATTCGTCTGTCGCGGGGGATCATCAGACCGCTGGCAGGGTATTTCTTCAGGGCGGAGAGTTTCTTCAACGTTGCAACAGCAATCATGGAGAAATACAATGATGACGGGTTTTTGCCTGACTATCATAAGGTTTCCCACGGAGAAAGCTTTCTTGACTTCATGAGCCATTCCAGCCGGCAGGGGATCTATCTGATGGACGAACCGGAAGCAGCGCTTTCTCCTCAGCGCCAGCTGACGCTGCTGCTTCATATTATACAGATGGCAGAAGCAGGATCACAGTTCATCATCGTCACCCATTCTCCGATCCTGCTGGGGATTCCGAACGCGGAGATTCTGGAGTTTTCGGACGCCGGAATATGCCCGTGCGAATACGAAGAAACAGAAAGCTACCGGATCACAAAGCTTTTCATCGAGAACAGAAAGCGGATGCTGGACAGACTGCTGCATGACGATGAATAACGGGTTTAAACCGGTGGACGAAAAAAGCAAAACAAAAGCAACGAAATTCATAAAATAAAAACAACGGAAAAGACGAAAAACACAAAATAAAAGTTGCGAAAAACATAAAACAATTTTAAAATGCTGCCTGATGAGGGTAGCAGGAGGAAGAGAATGAAAACAGCAATTGTATACTATTCCAGGCACCACGGGAACACCAAAAAACTGCTGGATGCCATCGCAGCGGAGAATGACGTGACGCTGATTGACGTGACCGAGCAGCCGTCAGCGGATCTTTCCGGTTTTGACCGCATCGGTTTCGCTTCCGGGATATATTACAACAGTTTCGCGAAACAACTGCTTTCCTTTGCTCAGGAATATCTTCCCGAAAAGAAGGACGTGTTCTATCTCTTCACCCACGGTGCGCCCAAGGGCGTCTTTCTGACTTCCATCCGCAAGATTGCTGAGCAGAAACAGTGCAGAGAGATCGGCTCCTATCACTGCCTGGGATTTGACACTTTCGGTCCGTTCAAACTGGTTGGCGGGATCGCCAAAGGCCATCCGACGGAAGAAGAGATCAAAGCGGCAGTTGCTTTTTATCAGAAGCTATGAAGATCATGGTCAGCGCCTGCCTGCTGGGCGAAAAATGCAAGTATAACGGCGGGAACAACCGGAACCCGGGACTGCTTCACCTGTTATCCGGGCATGAAGTTATTCCGGTTTGTCCGGAAGTGCTGGGCGGATTGCCCACTCCCCGTGTTCCCGCGGAAATCGTGAATGGTACCGTGATCAACCGCGAAGGGGTCTCGGTGGACGATGCCTTTCGGCAGGGAGCAAAAAAGGCACTGGAGATGGCAAGGCAGGAGAAACCGGATCTGATCATCCTGCAGTCACGGAGCCCCAGCTGCGGCGTGAAAGAGATCTATGATGGAACGTTCTCCGGAAAGCTGATTCCGGGTTACGGTGTATTCGCTGAGATGGCTTTGCAGGCCGGTTTCCGGGTGATAGACGCGGAAGACGCCCCGGAGATCATTTGACTGAAGAAGCGTTTATTTCATTAAGTAAAGAGTAATTGAAATTATCCTGTGGTTCTCTTTTTTGAGGGCTTTGGGTTGATTTTTGTCCAGCAGATTGATTTTTCGTCCAAAATCGAGTATAATTGGACGAAAAGAGAAAGCATTGGACGAAAGGAGTGCCAATGAGATCATTTGATTACAGCAGGCTCTACGATAAAGCTTGGGATACAGATATTGTGAACCTTGTTGCGAAGATTCACGAGTGCAAAGGAAGACAGGATTTATTCATCCGTCAGAAGCCTGTGGAGTTGGATCGCCTGGTTGAAATCGCAAAGATACAGAGTACGGAGGCATCCAATAAAATTGAAGGCATCGTCACGACAAGCACTCGTATGAAGCAGCTTTTTGAGGAGAAAACCACTCCAAGAAATCGGGATGAAGATGAGATTATGGGTTACCGTGATGTCCTGAATACGATTCACGAGAGTAATGAATACATCCCGATCCGGCCATCCTATATCCTTCAGCTTCATCGGGATCTTTTAAAGAGAGCAGGATTTTCTTATGGCGGACATTTTAAAAGTGTTCAAAACTATATTAATGAGACAAAGCCTGATGGAACAGTAGTCACAAGGTTTACGCCGATTGCACCTTATGACACACCGTATGCTGTGGAGAATCTGTGCAATGCCTATGAGCAGGCTATTGCAAACGAGAAGATAAATACCCTGATTCTCATTCCGACATTTATCTGTGACTTCCTCTGCATCCATCCGTTTAATGACGGTAACGGAAGGATGAGCAGACTGCTTACACTGCTCCTTCTGTATAAAAACGGTTATAGCGTTGGGAAATATATCAGTATTGAAAAGCAGATAGAGAAAACGAAAGATCTTTATTACGATACTCTCGAAGAATCCGATGCAGGGTGGCATGAAGAAGAAAATGATCCAACACCTTTTATCAGATATATGTTACAGGTGATTCTGGCCTGTTATACAGAATTTGAAGAGAGGGTCGGATTAATGACTGAAAGCGGAAACGGCAGCACAGCATATGACATAGTGAAAAAGTATACCGAAGAAAAACTCGGCAAGTTCACGGGTGCGGATGTTGTAGCTCATTGTCCGAGTATAGGAAGATCTTCCGTGCTGGCGGCTTTAAAGAAGCTTACTGATGAAGGACTTATCATCCGGGAAGGGTCAGGCAGAAATACATTTTACTATCGCGCTGACAGCAAGTGATTTTCGACCCCAAATATCGACAGGCTTTCGCCGTGCTGCAGGCTGCGGAATAACACTTACCCTCCCATATCGAAAAACTTTAGCATCTTGCTCCCGGATTCCGGCATTTTGTCTTCGACATGTGTATGCAGAAGCGGCCGACCGTGAGATCCTGCCGGATTCTACCGGGCCATATGTGTGCGAGATTTCATGAAATCTCGGAATGTTGAAATCTCACTTCTTATCATTGGCTGGTTCCCCTATAATCCGGTTCTCCAAAAAACGGCATACGACTATATAAATCAACGGGTTCAGCGATTCCGGTTCACCTCAACGCAGTCCATGTGAAGCAGCTTTATTCAGCATGATTGATGAAATCTCGCTTGAAATATCACTTGAAATCTTGAAATCTCACTCGGAAGATGAAATCTCGCCCGGAATCCGGGATCTGATCAGAACCCTGTGCCGCATTCGCCAGAGTCCGTCCCACTCTGAAGTAAACCGAAGTCTGCATCCCGAAAACCGATTGTCACTCTGTAACTATGCCACTCGGAATTCTGATTGTAACCCGATCGCGATATCCAGTCCCCTATCAACCAAAAATGCTGTCCAGCTGTCCACCTGTCCAGCAATTCGCTTTTGTGTTGACCCCGGCTTTTAATTTTACCGAATGTGCCTATAACAAAATGCGCCTAAAAACCGGCCCGGAATGAGGAAAATCAACGCTTACAGGGAATTCCTGCTGCCTAAATCGAAGGGCGGAAGTGACGGGGCAGTGACTTTGAATCAGCGTCTTTTTACGGCTCTTCTGTCCGAGATCTGCTGGACAACGGGGAAACGCTTGTCCAGCAGGCTGTATCCGGAGGCAGCGGTTTGCCACTATTTTTCTTTGCCCCTAAAAGCAGGCAGAAAGCCATAGATATCAACGTGTTCAGGCTATTCCTTGCACCTAAAAGGACGGGCTGACTGACTGTGGCTCGGTATTCATAAAAGCTTATCCCACTCTACCACTCTACCACTCGACAGCTGGACGTCAACGAGCGATCAGCTTGTCATCCTGCCTTAAGTTCAGAGCTTTGGAGTATTCACAATTATTTATACCTATTGTCAAGAATGAGGAATATGGCGTATTTTTGAAACAGGCAACAAAAAACTAACACGTTGTCCTGCTGATCAGCTGTCTAGCATGGAATTTTTGGCTTATGCCCAGTTAAACCAGTAGCACTAAACCGGAGTTGCACTAAAAACCGGCCTGAAGCAAGTGTTGATAATGGATTCAGCTTAATCGGTAGCACTAAAAAGCCGGTTTTCAAGGAAGGCTTTGTTTGAATAAAAGTGTGCTCGAAAAAGGCTGTACTCGAAAGATGCCAGGCAACAACAAAGAATTTGCCCGGCTGCTGTACAGATGTATCACTCGAAATAAGTATCACTCGCTACTTTTTACCCTCGGGTTTCTTTACCCGCGAAGCCGGTTCGTCTTTGCCCTCAAAATCCTTGCCCTCAAAGCCGGGAAGGCAGATTATTCACGCTTTTTGGCTGATTTGAACCTTGCCCTCAAGGATTTCTTGAGGGCAAAGCTTCCTTATAATATCAGTAATTCTCCGCGGCAATTTCGAAGTAGCTCTGAGGATGGTTGCAGACGGGGCAGACATCGGGAGCCTTGGTGCCGACGACGATATGGCCGCAGTTCCGGCATTCCCAGATCTTCACTTCGCTCTTCTCGAACACCTGCTGCATTTCAACGTTCTTCAGCAGGGCGCGGTAGCGTTCCTCATGATGCTTTTCGATGGCGGCGACGCCGCGGAACTTGGCGGCCAGCTCCGGGAAGCCTTCCTCTTCGGCGGTTTTGGCGAAAGATTCGTACATATCGGTCCACTCGTAGTTTTCGCCGTCAGCGGCTGCCTTCAGGTTGTCGGCCGTGGAGCCGATGCCCTTCAACTCCTTGAACCACATTTTCGCGTGCTCTTTCTCGTTTTCCGCGGTTTTCAGGAAGAGGGCAGAGATCTGTTCATAGCCTTCTTTCTTGGCGACGGAGGCAAAGTAGGTGTACTTGTTCCGGGCCTGGGATTCACCGGCGAAGGCGGCTTCAAGGTTTTTCTCGGTTTGGGTTCCGCTGTAGGGATTCGACATGGTGGTTCCTCCTTGTTCTTTTAATACTTTTTTAATCTGTTTTTGCGATCGGACTTTACGGAGAAACCATACCACAAGGCGTAATTGTCTGTCAACAGGCAGAAGCGGGGTTGACACGGGAGCAAGAAAGGAACATACTGCGTTTATGTATTCACGAAGGAGGAACGGAAACATGCTGACACTGGAAAGAGCGGCGGAACTGAACGGAACCATGGTGACGGAAGAGCACCTGCTGATTCACGCGAAAAACGTGAGCTATGCCATGGGAGCTATGGCGGCGCACTTCGGCGAAGACGTGGAACACTGGCAGGCGGTGGGTCTGCTTCACGACTATGACTACGAAAAATATCCGGAAGAGCATTTGCAGCATACAAAGGAGCCGCTGCTGGCCGCCGGTGTTCCGGAGGAAGACGTTCGGGCGATCCTGAGCCACGGATGGGGGATCTGCACGGACGTGAAACCGGAAACGAACATGGAAAAGAGTCTGTTCACCGTGGACGAACTGACGGGCATTATCCAGGCCTGCGCCCGGATGCGGCCCAACGGCATTCAGGATCTGGAGATTAAAAGCTTCATGAAGAAATACAAGGACAAAAAATTCGCGGCCAAATGCGACCGTGAACTGATTCAGAAAGGCTGCGAGTTGCTCGGCATGGAAGTTCGCGACGTTGCAGAAATCTGCATTGAGGGGATGAAACCACACGCTGTGGAGATCGGCCTGGAAGGCACCGGCGCGGAATAAAGCCGCTTCAGCCGACGGGTTCTTCTTCCCGGGACACAGAGAAAAGCTGCAGCGAACGGCTGAGGGAGGAAATACCGGAGGCGGCAGATTTCGGAACCGTCATGACATAAAGGCCCGTGTCGGTGGCCGCGTGAACGCGGACGGTATTGGTATTCTCCATGCGTACGGACTCGACGCCGAAGAGCGTCGGACCGGCAATCGTGCTGAAATGATAACCGTTATCCAGCAGGGACAGCGCCGAAGCGGGATAAATGCTTTGCAGAATCAGTGGATCGCCGTCCGCGGTCTGCCAGTACAGGGTGACCACGCGGCCGAAGCCGCCGCTTAAACCCGCATCGGAAGAGGTTCCGGAAACAAAGGACATGCCCGAACCGCTCATAAAGCTGAGCACGGGAACGGGAAAGCTTTCCACCAGGGAACGGAGTTCGGTTTCACTGTCAATATTCAGGGCGGGACTGGCGGTCAGAAGAGGCTGCGGTTCCGCTTTTTCCTTATCCTCCTTTTGCGGCTGGGCCAGTACCAGCAGCGCGCCGACCGCCGCAATCAGAACAATGGAAAAGAGACCTGTCAGAATTTTCAGCAGGGTGTGCAGGAATCCTTTCCGGCCGGATCCGGTTTCCGCCATGGCAGCCTCCTTCCCGGAAGAACGGGATCATCCTCCTGCCGGAATCAATCCGGCGGAATGCACCGTTATTATAACGGGGGCAAAACGGGGTGTCAAACCGCTGAAACTTGCCCGAAAGGGAAAACCGATGTAAAATAAGATGCTACGGAGGGAAGAGGGATGAGGAAGTTTCTGACAGTGCTGGCAGCGATCTGCCTGGGGGCGACGGCGGTTGCCGGCGCCGCAGGCGAAGAGATTGCGCTTGAGGAAAAAGCGTTGGAACTGGCCGGAAGCAGCCTTTGCTTTCCCGCCGTTACGGGAATGGAGGACGAAAGCCTGCAGGAGGCGGTCAACAGCCGGATTCGGGTGGATCTGGGGGTGGACGGATACCTGCAGCGGATGAATGCCCTGATCTCGGACGACGCGCACACGATTACGGCGGGCTGGAGCGGGGAGATCCGCGGGGATGTTTTCAGCAGCCTGCTGGAGGCGGAAGGCGCGGTGAAGTCCCTGCGCGGGGGACACGAGTGGAAATGGAGCAATATTGACCTGCGGGACGGGCACGAGATTGCCTTCGTAGAACTGTTTACCGACGAGGCCGCGGCCCGGGAAACGATCGAAATCTATCTGGAG
>Ga0265298_10008934_pt1 | contig 11991 bp, 26 predicted proteins | sample AusTroGonzalo_MG_3_FD_193486 | JGI IMG/M metagenome (GOLD analysis project Ga0265298, IMG submission 193486) | Bovine rumen microbial communities from tropical cattle in Woodstock, Queensland, Australia - Gonzalo_01 | ecosystem: Host-associated > Mammals > Digestive system > Stomach > Rumen ...
ACTTACAATTAATAATCTACTTTCGCCCATTTTCTTTTTCCTTTCTATCTATCAAACTTTTCTAACCACCATTTCTTAACAATAACTAATGCCTTGTCGCAAAGTGGTTCATCAAACATTCCAATATGGCAATATTCAATGTCAATGCCTAATTCATTCGCTAACTTTTGATACCACATTGTTCGTTCATCATGGTTTCGCCATAATCTATCAAACCAGTCGTGCAGCTCTGCCCTTTTCTTTCGTGTTTCAAAGTTGGCAAGTTGACCATAAGCAATTTCTTTATCGTGTGGGTAAGTTCCAACCCAAGCATGACAGTTCGTGCAATAATAGACATAACCACTCGCACTTTTATCTTTACTTGCTTGGTTGAATATGACTACACCACCACATAGATTACATTTTGTTGGTTTTGGATCGTAATTCATTTTGTTCATTGTTTTCTACCTCCACATAACACCAAGACTGTGGTGCTTTGGTTAATTGACAAGTTGAACAACCACTACCAAACAATTTACATTTCCAACAATTACCCGTTGAGTTGTTTTTCTTAAACTCACTCAACTCTCGTGGTCTATCAAAGATTTCAAGATTTGAGATGTGCCAAGCATAACCTGTTTTAGGTGTTAAATAACCAAAATCTAAGTTCAAATACTTTTCTAAATCACTATGCCAAAGACAAGATTTTTCAAGTAATTCATCTTCATCTAAATCTTTAGTTCCAAAAACCCAATCGTTATATTCAAAATGTTTATGTATTTCTTCCACCTTATTAAGCGTGAACTTTGCGACAACTTTGCTATTTAAGTCATCATCATAATATGAAAACTCTTTACCTAATGTATAATCAATTCTATTTATTGCTAATTTATGCTTTACTAATCTTTCTTTATCTTTCGTGCAATAAATATACACATCAATCGGTAAATCACACTTGGGCATAGTCCTTCTAATCTCAATGGTCTTAAAACCATTAAGAATGTCTACTACATATTTTGGTTTAATACTAATTAAAATTGATTTCATATCGCTCTATCGCCTCTCTTTCTCTATCTTTAACTATATTAGGTATGTTTGCTATCTCTAATGAAGTTGGATAATCAACATAAACTTTTTCGTGGGTTTCACAACATATTAAGTGTTGGTCGGTAGCACTATGAATATATGTGTATTTCATAACAACACCTCTTTTAATAAATCATATTCTTTTTGGGTTAATTGCTTATAACTTGGAACACTTCCGTTATAATCTTCTAATGAATTACAGCATTTAAACCAATTTATATCACTGACTTTCTTTTTAATAATATCTAATGCTTTGAGTTTCTTAAAATCGTCTAATACTGCATCTTGCATAGAACTATGTTTTAATTGTAAGTTTTCATAGTCTTTCAGCGCAGCTTCAACAATACCTTGCTTTCCATAAGTGTCAGTATCTAAACCATGACTTCTTAACACTTCTTTAATATCTTTCCAAGCATCTAATGGCGATAATTCTTTATTCATCTTTGTTCTCCTTTTTCCATTTTTCAAAATACTTGATGATTTTAATTTTCTCTAATAAATGTTCTCTTTCTCGGTCTTTTTCAATATTTTTTCCTAACAAATACCCAACAAATGTAAAGATGTATATAAGAATAACTGCTATTGTTCTTCCTTCTACAACAAACATAACTCTCCTTTGTCATTCATTTTTGCGACATAAACAAGTCCTTTATCAGTCCAGATTGCACCATAGATAACATAATTGATTTTACTACTTGTTGCTTTTGTGATAGTCCATTCCAAGTCGCCATATACAATGTGGTTATGGTTTTCATTATCGTAAGCAACCACAAACTCATCACACAATTCTTCAATAGTGTCGGCTTGTTTAATAATTCTTGTAAGCCCTTCGTTTGGAATACATACCATATCTTCAAATTGTGGCTTAAACCCTTCTATGGTTTCATATATTCCATCTCTCGTTCTAATGTATTTCATATCTATTCCCCTACCCTAATTGGGTTATAACTTTCAATAAACTCTCTTGCTTTGGTATCTTGCACAGGGTTTAAGTTTTTATCAAATAACTTGCCTTGTCCGTTTTTAGCAACCTTTGATTTGTAAAACCAATATCGCATAAGTCTTGGTGCTAATTGTTGCCATAAACTATCAATGAACTCTTGGGTTTCTTCGGCAGAACCGATCCAATATTCAAATCTATCACTAATGATAATTTTATCGTGTTCGTAAGATAAGTTGTTATCGGTAATGTCTTTCCAAATCGCTGGACAATGGTCATGGCACTTGTCATCACTATTCCATTCATAACCACTAACTTTTTCATAGATTTCCCTTTGGGTGGTCTTTCTATTTTCCACTAATGAATTGTGTTTGATAAGGTTATAGGTTGCCCAAGCCCTTGGACTTAATCTACTTTCTTGTGGGTTCTTTTTTGGTTCTTCTTCATTGATACTTGCAACGAATAAATCAATTTGTTCTACCATAGTTCTTTGTTTCCTTTCTTGTATTCTTGCATTTCGTTAATTATTTGTTTGAATAGGTAATCGGTAAGACCAAACTTATCTTTAATTTCTTTGTCGTAATACTTACCACTTACCCATGCGTTATAAATAGACAACTTTGTCTTTAATGGTATCTTACTTATTTTGTGTTTAGTCATTGTTGTCCCCCTTAAAGTCTTTATAACTAATGATATGGTTTAACTTGTTGTATTTGCGACATACAGGGCAATTTCCACAACCAATGGGTTTTATATTGCCTTTCTTAATTTCGTTGAACCTAACCACCTTTTCTTTCACATAATCAAGTTTTGGTTTAAGGTATTCACTTTCAATATTGATAATTGCTTTGTCAGGTTCATCTTCTTTGGAGACCGCTGCAATATCGCAAGGCAATATCACACCATAAGTTTGTTTCACTAATTCTTGGTAAACCGCTAATTGTAAGTCATACCCATAAGCACTAATGAAATCTTTGGTAAATCGTTTGCCGTTTTCTTCAACCCATACAGGTTCACGAATACTTGCCACACATTTAAGGTCAACGATCCTTGTGTTTAAGAAATCTAATGCACCTTTGAATGGAACACCGTTGATTTCGCCCGTTAAGATAACTTGTGTATCGCCTTTAATGTGTTCCATGAAGAACTTATCGTTTTCAATACACTTAATGATTTCGTTTGCCTTTTCAAAGTCTTTAAGCAAAGTTCCGTCCTTTTTGAATATTTGTGGGTTTTCACTTTTGTATTGGTCTAATCGGTTAGAGAAGTATGCGTCAACATACCCCCCAACCAATAATGCCTTGGACTTTTCTTCTTCGTATTCCCCTAATGCCTTTTTAAGACCATAGAGTTCGCATTTTTCAAAGTCCTTGAATTGACTTACACTGAAATATTCAATATTCGCTTGTTTGGAATAGTAGTTATCTAATGTAAGTTTCATGCTACTTTACCTTGTCAAGATTTAATCTACCAACCACCACGATACCTTGACTTGCCGTAAGTCCACCAATATCATTTGTCTTAAAGTTCTTGTATAACCATGAACTAAATTGTGAATATTGTTCGCCACTTAACTTGCCAATGTATTGTAGTAAGATTTGCTTTTCGCTATCTCTAATAGGTGCATTTTCATCAACGGTGTCCGCTTTGGCAACAGGGTTAGGTTCTTTTTGCTTTGGAATATATGATTTTTTAGTTCCATAGTTGTAAACGATTTCGCCTTTGTCGTTAGCAATTTCAAGACCACAGATTTCTCTATTGTCATCATATTCAATACTTGCTACTTGGAACTTATCGTATTTGCTTGTGATAGAAACCCAAATTGTTGGTGCGGAATATAATTCCCTGCCTATTCCCCAAGAACTTCCACCAGCAGCTCTCTTGAAAGCGTCGCTACAAACACCCTTGTCTTGTTCTACATTACTTTCAGTGCCACTATCATCTTTCCACACCCATTCGTGTTTATCTTCATCATAGATACCAACACTACAAACAACGATAGAACGCATATTGTCCCCAAGACCAACACCACCAAGAGTGTAAAATCTTTTTTGCCAATTTCCTTGACCGACAACCCTATCTAAAATTGAAGCGTCAGTGCGACTTGTCTTATAAAGCAATAAGGTTGCTTTGTCCCCATTTTTGTTTAATTGTCCAATTCTAACCTCAATGTCATCTTTGGTTAATAATGGAAAGTCTAATTTTTTCATGTTTTATTCTCCTTTTATTCATCTTCTTCATAGGTGTCATAATCATATTGCCACCAATAAGGGAAACCTTGTTCGTAAAGGTATTTGCAAATGTCTTTACACTCTTGAATAATAGCGTCCCTAATTTCGTTCCTAATTTCGTTTTTAGCGTCCTCTTTCTTCCATTGAACTTGGTTGCCAATTTCGTGGGACAACATTCTTTGTAGGCAACTTGCCATAACAGGACTAACTTGGATCGTTATCTTTCTATTGTCTGCCATTTAATAACCCTCTCTTTCACTTTCTTCAAGTTCTTCCACTAATTGTTCCCTTGCCTTGTATTCATACTTGTCGGTAAGGAAATCAATAAAGTCGTTATCGGTTTCAAGGGTGTCCCAATTTATTAGGTCAAATCTTTCCATGTTGTGTAATGTTTTTAGGACACTTTCCCTAAACTCTTTTTCGCATGGTTCAAAGTAGAACTCTACAATATCTTCCATGGAAACTTGGCACTCGTAGGTATGGTTTAAGGCATAAGCACTTTTGAACCTACCAAATGGTGCATACCTGACTTCATCAAAATCATAATTCAAATCAATAGTTCTCATTGTTTTCTCCTTTCCAATTTCTATATGCCTTTTTCCAATTTTCGTGGTTAGCCACTACAAGAAATTGTGTTCCTTTTCTACAAGGCATTTTATTGATTTCGTTTTGACATTCACGATACGAATTAAATCGTTTTGCTTTCCTATGGTCTTTTGTCCATACCCCACCATAGCCAAGCACTCTTTCGGCACTTATTTCATATTTGTTTGATAGGACATATCCATTATCATTAAGTATTTTGTAAAACATATTATTCCTTTCTTTAAGCGGGGGTTAGTTAAGGTGCAACCCCCAAGCACCATGTTGTTAATCAATGTATTCAATATCGGTATCGTTAACGAATACACCGTCAACTTGTGGTATGTAATGTTCCAATGCGATTTCACTTAATGGGCAAATCTCTTTTTCGGTTTCTGCACACCATATTGGTTCGTTGTCATCATAGTAGTCAAACTTGCGAATAGTGAACTTATTACCTTTTTGATATTCGGTGTAGTTCCTATGTGCGAACAACATACCTTCTTCTAATTTTACTACTGACATTTCCAGCTCCTTTCTAATTAAAACATTCTTGAAATACTACACTATCTTCAAAGTTGCTATATTCTTGAAACGCAAGTGCTTCTTCTTTTGTTTTGAAATAGTGTGGCATAGCATTGATACAGTCCACAACAACCCAATATTCAACATTGTCTTTTGGGTTATTAACTTCATGCCATTTTTTCGCCATGTTTGTTCTCCTTTCTTGTGCAACACGAAAAGTGGTTTATAGATAACCACCAACTATTAGTAGATATAACCAACAATTATTCTAATAACATTACCTTGGTTATCTTGGTAGATGTCATAGATAAGGTCATCATCATATTGAGTATCAACATACCAATACAACTTGCCATTGATTTTTTTAGACATATCATTCGCTCCTTTCTTTTAAGACACCCTAATTATAATTGATATTGTAATAGTAGTCAAACTTTTTTTGAAAAACATTTTTTACCACCCCACCTTTTTGATTTTGGAATATGCCTTTTTGAAATAAAGTGGTTTCGGTTTTTATTAAATAATAATATTGGAAATATAAAGTCAAAAATCTTGGGATATGATAGGGGTAGTATAAAGGCAATTTTCAATGTTCAATTTTACGGTATTTTTAGGGTTTTTAGTGGGTAAAATGTAGGTAAATAATAGCGGTATTTTATGGCTTAACGGTTGGATCGTTTGCGAACATTTCCACCACCTACAAGATAAAACAACTACAACCCCAAGCGGTAAAACATTAAAAACATTAAAAACATTTTATTATTGCAATAGTAAAAAACAGGGCGTATTATATAGGCAAGAAAAGCGGAAGAACCGCGAAAGGAAAAAAAGAAAATGACAGAAAACAAAACAAACAAAGCCGACAGGATCGGAGAAGCTCTCACCCGTAAAGGGCTACACAACAACGAACACAACCGCGCCGAAGTTATCGCAAAGGTTCAAGAAGTAGGCGAAAGCGTCCAAAGTTTGGAACGCTTGCAAATTGAAAGAAGCACCAAAGAACGGGGCGCGTTCTGGGTGTGGCTTTATTTTAGAAACGAAAAAGGCAACCTATACGACAAACAAGGCGGGCGCGCTTTTTCCTTATATCTTGAAGAAATGACAACGCGCCAAAGAATAGAAGCTGCTATTAACTCCAAAGAATGGAAAAACGAACACGCCAAAAAACACCTAACCGCCAACGGTTGGAAATGCGAAAAGGTAGAAAACAACAAGCCCGCAACCTTGCAAGAATTAGCGGAAACGCTCCGCCTTTGTAATTATCTCTTTTATTTCTTATTTGTAGAAGATAACGAAAGCCAACACCGCGCGTATTATCGCCTTACAGGTTGGGACGAAAGCGGAAAAAGAGCAGCACCCGCAAGGTGTCCCGCTTGGGTTTGGTCTTTTAATAGTCCGTATAATTTGAAAGACGCAAACACCGCAAGAGTTAAAGCAAGCAAGGTCTATTTATTAAAAGCACCAAAAACAGAGGGCGAAACAATGCAAGCCAAAGCAAACGCAAGGCGTCAAAATTGGCACAAAGTGGGCAACACTTGCGAAATTATACCAACCGAACGCCGAAACCTTGAAGATGTTCATATTTCGTGGCGTTTTACTGGTTTTAGTGGCGAAGGGTGGAAAGTTTACAGCATAGACAATATTTTTGTTGCGGACAGTCTAACAACTAGGGACAACGAGCAACAAGCCAAGGCGGAAGCTATCGCCTTAATTTATGACAAAAGCGGATACAGACGCGGGGAAAGGATCGCCGAACTTAAACGCCAAGCCAAAGCAAACAACGCCCGCCGACTTGCTGCCGAATGGGAAAGCACCAACAAAGAAAAATATGTTAAACAATTAGAAACAATAGAAGAAGCAATTATAGCCGACTTTCAAAAGGTCGCAAACTCTGGCGCGTTTGACTTTTACACCTTGCACCGTTTACAAGATTTAGGGGAATGTGTCCGCGAGGTTCAAAAAGTAAAAGAACATATTAACAATTATAAAAGCGCGTTAATATTTGCGGACGATTTGGATCGCTGCGAGCGTTTAGCGAAAAAATGCCACATATTAGCACCACTACACGCCGACCCGCTCGCCTATGGTTTTAGTTGGTGGCATTTGCGACAAGACGGAACACTTGCACAAAATAGGGACAATTTGGATCGTAATTATTATGCGACTATCAGCGCTCAAAGCGTGGGAACTGTTGCCGAATAAAGAAAGGGGGACAACATGAAACGCACAAACAAAATAACTGTTAATCTTACAGACGAAGAAATGCAATTTATCAGCAGACTTGCGGAAGTGGGGGAGCGTAAAATTAGCGAACTCGCCCGCCTGTTGTTAATGCGTCAAGCCCTTAATGAATGGGGGAAAATGCAACCACAGGGCGAACCGTTCCGCCCTTTGTCCCTTGATTAGTTCAAAGACACCAACACCCAAGCATGGGAAACCTTGCGAGGGTGTTTTTTTGTGGTCTGTTCTTTTTTCTTTTATCTTTAATTTTTCTTTTATAAAGTAAAATAAAGTAAAGTAAAGTAGTATTATTCACTTTTACAAATAGTAAAATAAAGTAAATAGTTGCGTATGCACGCAGGCAAACAAAACAAACAAATAAAATCTATCTTTAATTATTGGATCAATTATTTATTTTTTTAATTGGTTATTAGTGAAATAATTAAACAACATACAAAAACAAGGTTTTAAGCAACGAAACAACCTAACAACGATATTTTATATGGTTTTTAATGTTTCGTAGCGTGTAGGCGTGTTTATGTGCGTTAGAATGATATTAAAAGATAAATAGACAACATAATATTATTGATAAAGTAAAGTAGTATTATTTATTAGAAATATGAGAGAAAAAGACTACTATGAGTGTATTTTTTTCAATTTGTTTAGATATAATCAATACTTTTTTTATAATTAGTTAACATAATCTATATATAGGGTATAGGGTATCTATTATAGGGTAAGTTATATAAGATTACCCAACCCCTTTGTAAAATCTACTAAATTTTTAAATCTAAAACCAATAGGTATTTGTATCAAAAGGTTTAATATTCATGTATTCCGCATATATATAGCGGTAGTTGTTCACTTAATTTTACAAATATTATTAACTACATTCAATAGGTTTTAAGAATATTCTTTATTTTTTAAGACACTGCCCAAATATTAGTTGTATCATGTTGAATAAGGTATATAATATAGATGTATCTTCCATGATACTATTGCATTACTCCTTTATTCTTTTACAAGATTAGACATTATCACAAGATAGTGTCTTTTCTTATACAAAGTTGTTGTAAAACCTACACAAAGTTGTATAATCTTAATGTATGAATGGAATGAAGAAATTAGGTTTATTAGGGTTATGTTTATTAGGTTGCACCAATAGTGTAATACCCACTAATAATCAACCAAAGATATATTATAATGTTAAGTGTGGTTATGATAATAATGATACCTTAATAGTGGTTTATGGTAATTATAACGATAATGAATATTACACTATTAAAGATAATGATACTTTTGAATATATATTATTAGATATGGAATTATGGGTTGATAATAAGCATATGAAAAATATGTTTTATGTTTTTACTTATAAATACCGTTTAGTGGTTGGTAAATCATAATGAAAAATTGGTTAAAAAGTCATAAGAAACAACTATTTCAACTACTTTTAGTATTAGTGTTAGGCATAGTGATTAGTTCTATATTTTTACTAATATTTTATTTAAGTGGTGTGATTTACTTTGATAGTGGAATTAAGATAAATAGTGATTTATTCAAGGAATTACAGAATAACATATGGCTTTATGTGGTGTTTGTGTTAGTTGAGGCGATAGGGAGCGCTATTCTATGTATGAACCCATTAGGTAGTGGGGTATTTACTTGGTTAGGAATTGCCTTATTCGGTGCGAATTACAAGTGTTTTATCGCTACATTAGTGGGTTGTATGTTGGCATATATGTTAATAGACGCTTTTGGGAGATTTGGTGGTTCTAAACTAATTATTAAGATATTTGGTGAAGAAGAATATAGTAAAACAAGTGAACTAATTGATGAAAAAGGGTTGGTGTATGTGCCAATAATGTATCTATTGCCTTTGTTCCCTGATGACTTTATTTGTCTAATTGTTGGTTCTATGAAAATGAAATGGTGGCTACACATGGCATATGGTTTATTCGGTAAGTCTATCGGTGTCGCTACGGTGGTATTCGGTGTATCATTCATTCCAAAAGATAGATTTTTGCCGATTAGTTCACAAAATATTTACGAATGGTTTGTATTAGTCGCTTGTTTAATAGTGTATATCACTTGTTTATTCAAAATCGCAAGAAAGATAGACAAGAAATTAAGTAAGTGGCTACACGATAGAAAACAAAGAAATGGATCGTTGGAAAATAAGGAGGAAAACAATGATTAGTTTACCAATTTGGTTATTTGTCTTAATGTGTGTATTAAGTGCTTTTGGCATTTTAGTAGTGTTTTTATGTATTTTATACATAGTGTTCCTAATTTTAGACTTAACCTATCACGAAAGACACCCAAGCAAAAAAGAGAGTAAGTGTCCTGACTTTATTGATAAGGAATAGTTATGGAAAATGGTTGTTTAGGGTGCAAAGATAGGAAAGTTGGTTGCCATTCTACTTGCGAAAAGTATAAAACTTGGAAATCAAAGATAGACAAGAATAACAAGGCAAGAAGAAAAGAGTTAATTAAAAGAGAACATTATTTTTATCACAAATAGGGGGACTTATGGATTTTGGAAAAAGATTAAAACTTGTGTTAATCGCAAAAGGAATATCGCAGAAAGAATTAGCGATTAGAATAAATGTTAATGAAAGTTGTGTATCTAATTGGGTAAAAGGAAAAAGAATACCACACATTCACCAATTCCTTAATTTAAGACAAGTTCTTGGGTTAAGTGTTGAAGAATTATGGTATGGGACACCATTACTTGATAGTTTGTTGGAGAAATATAATGAAAGTAGTAATTAGGAAACAATATTATCTTGAAAATGATGATAAAAAGAAAATCAAAATGTGGTTGATTACCGAAGGAATGACATTGGTGGGACTTGCCGATAAATTAGATGTAAGTTTATCAATGTTAGCGTCCATGCTAAATGGTAATAGGGCAATTACACAAGACAACATTAACAAGTTCAAAATTATGGGACTTGATTTATTGGGGGAATAATATATGGCTATTAGTGAAAAGAAAAAAAGAGAATATCTTGTAGAAATTATTAGACAAGTTTTAACCACAAATATCGCACTTATGACTTATTATAAGTCAATGGCAAGTGATGAAAAATCAAAAAAGACTTGTTCTAAATCAATAAAGCAAACCCAAAAAGCATTAGAAAAATTACCATTAGTTAATCATATTGAAATATTGGTAAGTCTATACAACGCAATAGTCGCTGGAAAAGAAAGTGTGTTTGTTCTTGGTGGTGCTTTAATGTGTTCCAAAAACTTTGATTATTGGGACAAAACCGAAAAAGGTTTCAAAGAGTTTCTTAAACTTGAAGAAGAAAACCGAAATAAGGTTATCGCTAAACAAAAAGAAGAAAACGAAATGAAAGAAGCTGTTGCAAAAGCAAAAGAAGAAGGCAAAAAAGTGGAATATGTGTTTAACCCTGAAACTAAAAAGGTTGAACCAAAGATTATTGAAACGAAAGACCAAGCATAGTTATAATTATGTGTTGGCAACTCTCCTATTCATTCCATATTGCCAATAGGGTGTTGTGTGTAGTTGCATAACACCCTTGATAGGAGGACTTATGGCGAGAACTAAAAAAGAACTTAAACAAGAATTAAAAGAAATTACCGACACCGTTGATATAGACATGGCTAATCAAGTGATACAAATGAGTGAAGAACTTGGATCGTTTGAACTTACACAAAAAACTTTGAATAATATCGCAAAGTGGGCTTTGGACGGAAAAAGTCAATTTGAAATAGCACAAAACCTTGAATTATCTAAAAAAGAATGGGAATATCTATTAAAGATATGTCCTACTATTCTTTATGTGATGAAACATAGTCAAGCATATGCCGATATTGTGGTGGCAGGTAGTCTTTATCAAACCGCTATCGGTGGACACACAATTAAAAAGAAAGTGCCTATCAAGGTAAAAGAATATAATGATTATGGTAGGGTGACTGGTGAACACATTGAAATCGTTGAATATGATGAAATACAAAAACCAAACCCTGACTTATTAAGATATCTTGCCGAACATAAATTAAGTGAAAACTTTGGCAAAGTAAAAAGCGATAACACAAAAACACATAGGGAAATTGTGGACGCTATGACAGATGATATCGGTGATATGATTTTAGGTGAAAGTGATGAATAATACAACGAAAGGCATTAAAAATATTAAATATAATAAAGATAAATATGATAAGTCTTTTAAGCGTGAAATGAAAAAATCACCAAAGTTAGCACCTACACTTGAAAATGAAACCGAAACTAAAATTGACGCATATAAATATTACAATTCATTAAGTGATAGCGAAAAGGAAGATTTCAAAAGACAATTACAACTTAAAAAGATAAGAAATAACTACGCTATGTATCTTAAATACATATATGGTGAAAATTATATCTTAACAAAGTTCCACACTATGCTTTGTTCTATA
>Ga0265298_10008935_pt1 | contig 11990 bp, 12 predicted proteins | sample AusTroGonzalo_MG_3_FD_193486 | JGI IMG/M metagenome (GOLD analysis project Ga0265298, IMG submission 193486) | Bovine rumen microbial communities from tropical cattle in Woodstock, Queensland, Australia - Gonzalo_01 | ecosystem: Host-associated > Mammals > Digestive system > Stomach > Rumen ...
CTGCACCTTTTCATAATGGGTTTGGGAACCGCTTTGGTTGATTTAGACTTTAATGTTTCGGGCATATTTTCACCCCCATAAATTTGGGCTTTCATGGGCCCAAATTATTTTTCTTTCCATTACAGGTAACTTCGAAATGTTGCCATTTTTTTGTTTGGAAAGTTGATAGGAATTTTAGGATGTGTGGGTTCGGAAACTGGAGAGAGATTGGGAGAGAACTGTTATTAGTTTAATGGAATTCTACCCAACTTTTCAGCGTAAATGGGTGGATGACCCGCCGATGTGAGCATGCATCGGCGAACAAATAAGATCCGGTGTGCGCGGCACTGGATTGGAAAGGAGGAGCCCATGAAGAGCGAGGACAGGATCATCGCCGTCATTGCGACGGTGATGATCCTCGTATCGTTCTTCATCGCAATGGTGCTCGTTGGGGCCGATGAAGCCGGCCTCATCGAGATCACCATGAGATGAGGAACGATAGGGGGCGGTGTGGCAAACACCGCCCCTGCTTCATTTGCTCATGGCGACTCCTGATGCCGCAATGGCCAAGCGGCGTCAAACCTCCGATTCACCGCGGTTTGTGAACAGCAACAAGGAAGTTGTTCACAGCCCACGGGCTGAATAAACGGCCATGTGCCGTCATTAGGAGGTTTTCCCATGCTTAACTACTTCATCACCCTGCTCTGCACGATCGAGACGGCTATCAACATTGAGGAGGAGTATGAAACCGGGGAATACCCGATCAAATACTCAATTCGAGATGTTTATGACAGGGCCCAGGCCGTTCTCGACAGAGTTTTTGATCCTTTCTGGGGCTTCCAGCGCCTCAGCGAAGGAGACAAAAACGCTTTTCATCAGCTCTTCGATGAGCTGATGGAAAGGGAATCTGTGTGCGCCCACGACCACTATGGCAAGCACCGCTGCGGAGCACCTACCCTCGCCCCCGAAATGGAAGAATACGTTCTTCCGTTCTGACCACCACGCCCCTCTCCTACGCCTTGTAAGGAGAGGGGCACCCCGTCCGTCGGTAAAAGTCCGACGCTGACAAGCAAGAGCGAAACGGGGCTCTCGTCAGAAAAGGCACCGCGCCGGTAGCGCGTGTGTCGTGGCGCTTCCTGCCATCCGAAAGGTAAAGTGCAGCACCGTGGCACAGGTGGCGTACGTGCCATACGAAAACCCGGGAGTGAGCCCCGGGCTAGAAAGGAGGAGCCGATGAAGATCAGGATCTCCTTTAAGGTCTTGACGCTGATACGCCACATCCTCACATGTGGTGAATGCCGAAAGATCCTGAAGGCGCTCTTCTCAGGAAAGTCCGTCCTCGTCATTGACGAAGAGACGGGCGAGTACTGGGTCGAGCAGGTCTGATTCGCCCCTTTGGGGTCAGAGCTGGCAACTCTGGCCCCTTTGCCTTTCGTCTGCATTATACAGCATCTCCGCCAAAGATGCAAGCCCACGGCGATTCGGCCAAGCAGTGGCCGAATGGCAGAGATGCCGTCCTTGCGCTGCAAGGCCGTTTTGTCGTGGATATGGCGCTGAGACACAGCGCGCCTAGTCCCAGGCTACAACATCGACCGACATAGAAGGAGGAACTACTATGTCTAATCTCGAGAAGGCCTTCGAGGCCGCTAAGAATGCCACGCTGCACGAGCAGTGGGCCGGCGAGATCGCTCGCCTGAACGCGGATGCCGAGGCCTACAAGGCCGACGCCAGCGCCAGCCTGCGCAAGTGGGCCCGCCGCGCCGAGACCCGCGGCGCCACCCCGCCCGCTATCACCGTCGTGACCTACACCGGCAAGACCAGCCGCGAGGCGCACCCCGTGGCTGAGACCGAGGACGAGCGCCTCGCTCGCGTGTGGAACGAGGCTTGCCTCGTGAAGCATATCGGCGAGTTCCGCAGCGCGCTCGCCGATGCGGAGAATGCGTTCTTCGCCGACCCCACCAAGCGCACGGCGGCGAAGCTGCTCGCTGCCAAGGCCAACCTGGCTAAGGCTGAGCGCATTGCCGCGACCAACCCCGGCGAGCGCTACAAGCTGGCTATGGCCAAGAAGCGTGCCCGCCGCGCCGAGGAGGTGCAGGTCGGCCGCAAGTCGGCCAAGGTCGCCGTTGCCGCGATGAAGACCCGCCGCAAGGTGGCTGGGCGCATCGCCGCCACCGAGCGCCGCATCGCCGTTACGAAGTCCTACACCGAGGCGGAGATCGCGGATCTGATCAAGGCCCGCACCACCTCGCGCGGTCAGTACACCAAGGCCGCCAACGCCTACAAGGGCAATGCGGTCAAGGCTAACGAGGCCATGGAGCGCGTGAAGGAGCTGCACAAGCTCATTAAGCGCGAGGGCCGCACCCGCGACCTCCTCGCTCAGTACGAGGAGGCGAAGATGGCCGAAAAGCCGCTGGCTGAGGCCATGGTGGAGGCCTACAAGGTTATGATGACCAAGCAGGCCGCCAAGATCGAGGCGGAGCGCGCTGTCGAGAAGGCGCAGAAGGCCAACGATCGACTGGCTGTCCTGATGGACAAGCTGGCTGATCTGCAGGCTGACCTGTACGACGCGTACGCCGACGTGAATGCCCTCTGCACCGTGAAGGTCTCCACTGGAGACAACACAGTCGAGGAGTGCTACGAGAGCCTCGAAAAGGCCAGTGGGCGCGCGGCCTTCCTGATCGCCAAAGCCTTCGAGGCCAAGAAGATCATTCGTGTGGAGGTTCGCCACACGATGAGCGGCGAGCGGATCAGCGCCGCGACCACGGCCCGGAACGACATGGGCGAAGAGTCCATGACGGCCTGGGCCGACTATGTGTCGAAACTTAGGCCCGTCCGTAAGGGCGCGGTGGACCTGGATACGAGAGGCCGCTACGATGAATGGGTGGTCGTCACTGAGGACCTGAAGGAGAACTTCATCTCCTCCACGGCCTGCGAAAACGAAGAGGAAGGCCTCAAGCTCATTGAAGCCGCAGAGGCCGAAAAGGTCAATGCCACGCTGTTCCATAATCTGGCATGCGTGGCCACGACCAAAGCTCTCGCTCACCTGAAGCGCGAGCTGGTCGCCGTGCCCGTCTATGTGATTCGTGACGGCAAGCTGCGCCTTGATAAATACATCAAGGTGCGCGAGACCAGTGCCATGAGATGGCAGCGCCTCAACGGCGGTCGCATCGTGAAGTACGAGGCGGCCATCGAAAAGCCCGATGAGTACGCCGATGAACGCGCAGTCCTGAAGTATAAGCAGGACGTGCTGGCCCATCAGCGCATCTCCTACAACGGAGTGTGGCTGACGGAAGCCAACGGCACCAAGCGCCTGTACGGCGTTCTGGGACTGGCCAGCCCGAACACTGGCAAGGACTGCGAGTTCGTCCTGTGCCCGATGGACCTCGTTGCCAACGCCCGCAAGTGGGCCAGCGCCAACGCAAGCACTGACTGGTGCGTCACCACGGCGAAGGCCATGGCGTACATGGCGCTGCCCGGTGCTGCGGTTGAGCCGTGGCTCGAGCAGTGGAAGTCCGACATGTTGAAGTTAGTGCCGGACCTCACCGCCGAGGCCGAGGCCATGATCGCCAGGGTGTACCCTGATGGGCATGAGGACAAGCCGGAGATCAGGCGGATCTGGCAGAAGGTGACTGACGGTCAGGCTGTCATGAGCTTGTCCACTGCTATGATTGAGCAGCTGGCCCGCACCGCCGACCCGGAAAAGCTGAAGGCGTTCATTGAGATGAAGTCCGGCACCGGGCGCTTCGGCAAGCTGACTAAGGGCAGCTTTGTTAAGCTTGTCACAGATGGTTTGCTGAAGTTTGCACAGGCCGTCTGCGGTGGAGCGACCATGATCGATGGTAAGCCCATTGAAGAGATTGTGCTGCTCGCTGCCATGTCTGTGTTCAAGGGTAGCTTCGGTGAAGGCGGCAGTCACAAGGACGAGGCCACTTATCACTCCGAGGACGACAAGGTCACGAGCTGGCAGGAAGTCGGTAGCATCCTGAAATGCCACGGCCCGAACCCTGAGTACAGGTGCTGCTCCACGCAGCTGATCCGGGCTCTGACCGGCATGGGCCGCAGCATGCTGATGGCCCTGATTCGCCAGGAGGAAGAGTACCTCCACTGGATCACCTCCACCGTTGAGGGCGTTGCGTCCCTCTTCGACGAGGTGAATAAACAGGCCATTCTGGCTCACCCAGAGCTGATGCAGCTCGATGTGTATCAGAAGCAGGCTCAGCACCGCGTTGAGCAGATCGTCGCGGAGAGCCGCCAGGGCCGGTTCCACAACCTTGTACAGAACTTCCAGGCCGCAACCGACATTTTCGCTTGGATTCGCTGGCTGATTACCGGCGAGTACAAGCCGTTCATCCCGGCTGGCGTTATCGTCATCCCGGGCAAGAAGCTGAAGAAGGAAGGCCAACTGGTCGTGGCGACTCGTAGCCCGATCAAGGGCCGGTCTGCACTGCAGATCGTTCGCTGCTTCAGCAGCTTCAAGGCTGCCGGCATCGAGTACGGCGAACTGCTTGATGAGATCGTCGTGGCGGACGGCGTCTGCTTCTGCAGCTCGTCCGATTGCCTTATGCTCGCATTGGAAATGGACTTTGACGGCGACCACATCCAGATCATCGACAACCCGATGATCGTAGCCGCCGTGCGTCTGCTGAACGCTAAGTATGGCAAGGCGCCGCTGGTCCAGTCGGTGCTTGAAGCCGGCAACAAGGCTCCTGTGACTGATGAACAAATTAAAGAGTTCATCGCGAACAGGACCGACAAGGTTGGCGTCGGGCCCGAGGACAACGTCATGACCCGTTTGATGTCCATGGTAGACATTGACGGCGAGCTGACGGATGAACTCCTTCTGGCTGAGAGGCAGCAGGAGTTCAAGATCCAGGCTGCCGTTGACACCGGCAAGAACGACTTCGCGGATACGAAGTTCGTGAAGTCGCCGATGCTCAAGAAGGCCGCGAAGCTGCCGATGCCCCTTGGCTTTGCGATCACACAGGCCGAGCGCAAAGGCCTTCCCATGCCGAAAGATAAGAACGGCAAGCTGCGCAAGGATTGGAACCCGGATAATATCTTTGACTTCATCCGGTTGCATTTCAACCGGCTTGGTCGCAAGATCGAGCTTGACCTCGGCTTTGCGAAGAGCCAGCCGCTCGACAGCGGATGGTTCAAGCTGGCCGATGCGGAGTTCCATGCACCGATCTATGGCGTCACCGGCTCCTCGTTCGGATGGATGCGCGAAGGCGAGCGTAACTTCAGCGCCGTGCTGATGTTCGACACAATCGAGCAGGCGCAGATCGCCCGTGCTGAGGCCGCCCGTCAGGGATACGGCGGATTCGCGCAGTATAAGGAGCGCGGCGACGGACGCGGCTACTGGCGATTCGCACAGTACGCCTGCATCCACGATGAGGAAGGCAAGGGGCTCGTCTTCGATGTCAGCCTCAAGGAGCCCCTTGACGGCAAGTGGCTGCCCAAGGAGCAGTACACCGGCGTCTTTGCCCTGCTCGACACCCGCATGCGTGCCGAATGGCAGGAGCTCATCGACACCGAGGAGAGCCGCAAGGCCATCGGCGAGTTCAAGGCCAACAAGGCTAAGCTCGCACGCCTGGCACTGAAGGGCTACGCAGAGCTGTATGGCTACACCCTCCGCGACCTCTACAATCTCGTCGCCGAGGCGCTCTTCACGGGCGACCACGGCGAACGTGGATGGACCCCCAATTGGTTCACCTATACGTTCTTCTTCCAGGTCTTCCGCAAGGAATTCCTGGAAGCCCTCGCTGAGGGTGGCGTTGACATCAGCGCGATGGGTGCTGACTACGCCGACGACGGCGAGGATGACGACGAAGACTGCGTGGCGTAAGCCGCGCAGTCTTTTCGTCTATCGGCCTGCGAGGGCCGATATGGGCGCATCTGCGGGTGTGTCCATATGAGCCCTCGTGCTCAAATCAAAACCCGCACAGCGGGAAGGAGGAATACCCCATGAAGAACATTTGCTACGTCAATGGCAAGCAGCGCTGGGCTGTGCGCTGCGCTAACCCCCACGGCGCCTTCGTCCTTCGCGGCGATGTGAACCGCCGCTTCGGCCCTCGCGCCGAGTATGACGAACCCGGACGTCCCGGGTACATCGCCATCAGCGAGAGCGAGTTTCGCGCCAAGCTCTCGCTCGTCGCGCAGATCGACACCTCGCGCTTCGGTGCAATCTATCTCGACTGGCATATGCGAGACAGCGTAAAGCGCAGCAAGCGTTACGCTTCTTGGGCAGAAGCCTGCGAAGCCTACAAGCACCGCTCTGCGGACGTCGTGAGCGCAACCACGCTCTATCAGACTGTTACCGTCAAAGTCGGAGGAAGTGAATATACCTACTTTTCCGACTACGGCTATCAGCATGGCACGGCTGTCGTCGTGGAGCTGCCAAGTGTTGGCGAAAGCATCGTAGAGGTCGTATCTTCGGCCGTTATGTCGAAGAAAGATCTCGAGAAGCGTTGCTCGTTCGATCGTTTCAAGCACATCGTGCGCAAAGCGACGAAGCGGGATCTCGAGATCCCGAACGACGCCGAGACCAGCCGCGACATGGCGGAAGCGTTCGCGCTGCCCAAGTCGCCGCATACATACGGCTACAGCACCTTTAGCGATGACGACACGCCATGGTAATCATCGCTACACCATCCCGCGAGGGATGGCGACAGCATATCCACGATGATATGTTGTCGCCAATCCTCGTGATTGGGATAGCCGCGCTAACAGACTGAGAGGCTGACGAGCCTCTTGGTTTGTTGCGGCTATTTGAGCACCCCGTGGCGGGGATTTTTTGGGGGCGGGGTATTTTTCCCGCTTCGCTCCCAACAAGTCCCTACAGCCAACAGGAGTGCTCTCCGGGCCAACAGTCACGAGCAGCCAACATGCGCTGCGCGCGACTGGAGATGAGTAGACCCGAACGCGGGTCGGCTCAGGGCCAACGAGCGCTCCATGGCGAACGCCGATTGGCCGCGCTCCGCGGTTAGTTGAGCGCAGCGCTGCGCGCGACCGAGGATGAGGCTGCGAGCGGCGGCCTTCACCTCAACTGTGCCCAACGCGGCTGGACTCATTGGCGAAACAAGCCGATGTGGCCAACACGCGCTGCGCGCGACCGAGGATGAGGAGCCGAAAGGCGACTCCGATCCTGGCCGCAAACAGAGCGGATTGGACTATTAGCCAAATTGGCCAATAGCTCAACATGCGCTGCGCGCGACTGAGGATGACATCTACGGGATGCCGTTGTCAGGGCTCGTCGGAAGCGACCCTCTTGCTTGGGGGGAATCCCCGGCGAGCATTGACAACAGCACCCCGGCCGACAGGGGGTTTCCTCCTTCCCCCTAGCCGGATGCTCAGCCCGAAGAGGACTAGGGACCCTCTTCGGGTGACATGCCTGTTGACTGGGCCAGCCCACAAGGCTGCCAGGTTCAACTCCTGGAACAGGCATCATTTTCAGGCGCTCACTGCCTTTGAACAAAGTGTGAGACATGAAAGGAGCCATATGGAGATGGTTCTGGTGTTCAACAACGGCACGCGTCTGGTGATCCGAGTGGATTACCAGGACCTCGGAGAGTGGACGCGACAGGCGGACGAAAACCCGAATGTCGACCATTGGGAGGTGGCATAAACCGAGGAGCACCGCACTGACGAGGCCGGACGGCTACCGGCCGAAACGACTGTCGTGAGACAGACGTCTGCGGGAGCCAACGATGCTCTCTACTCGTGGGCGGTAATGAAGCCCTCTGAGGCTAGGACGTCTTAGACGTCTTGTGGCGGGATCCGGCCTGAAGTCCGACCAGTTCGAGCGCTCCTGTAAGGAAGGATGGAGCTGCAGAATGAGATGAACTGCATAAACAAACCACAAAAACTTGTCTGTCGCTCCTGTAGACATTTGGATGGAGCCCGGGTGGAGCACGACCGGTTACCAACAGCGTGCGGGCTTGCCGGCCGAAAGACGAATGGCGGGGCCACAAAACTTGGCCTGACTGAGAAGTTGTCTGCAGAATTGTGCTTATAGCACACGAGCAACAACATGTTGGGTTACACGAGCCCAAAGAGCGAACCTCTCGTGGAACCTCTGAGTTGTGCACGGCTCAGAGCTGGCTTGCAGGCCAGAAAACCAGCTGACTGCAATTGGCTGGTTTTAGCCGCGCAAAAATGCATCCACCTCCACGTGGTGCGCGGCGGGCAACCGGCAACAACCAGCCGGGCTGAGCGATGCAAACAAACAAAATGCCCAAAGGGCGAATTGAAAGGAGATTTCAAAAATGACTACCACTACCTACAACACCATCACCACCCGCACCTACGACAACATCATCTGCACTGTCACCTCGGCCCCGAAGCTGGGGAATAACCAGTACGGGGTCTATGCCTATTGCGGAGCGCACATCCGCAACAGCAAAGACGACCCGGGTGAGTTTATCACCCTGTTTGCCCGCTATAACCTGGATCAGTTCATGGCCGACTTTGGCTCCAATGTCGGCAACCTGGTTGTCGTCAGCGGCCACTTCAACAAGGCCAACGGCGGGACGCTCAACAACGGCACCCCGAAGAACGCCACGGTGAACGGCACGCGCCTCCTGCGTGTCATCGCGGAGTCCAAGCGCAATCTGGAGGCCAAGGCTGCTGCAGGCCTTCAGGCTACCGCACCGCGTGCTGCGCAGGCGATGACCAACGAGCAGCGCATCGCACTCGCCCAGAAAATCCTTCCCGAAGGCATGCACGTGCACGCCAATCCTGGCTATGGCAGCGCCCTGGCCGGCAAAGCCGAGGCTCTGATTGGCTAAACCATCCTCACTGATGAGCCTGGATGGCTACCAGGCGAAACGACTGCCGTTTGGCGGTCGTCTGAGGAAGCTCTGCGTGGTGCACCGCGCGGCTCCGGCATCTACTGCTTAAATGTAGACGTCGATGTAATCGCACACGGGGTACGACAAGCCCCGAATAATAAAAGGAGGAAACCAATGCCTTTTCTGTAGATGATCGTCCTGCCGCCCTGCAGGCCTAGTTGACGGAAATCATTTACCGGCACCGAGGTCAGTAAGTGGTCATGGGCACCCGCCGCGTCGCTCTCGATGCGGAACGCTGTGAAGCAGAGAGGTTTCACTAGCCGGGTTCGCGAAACGCTGCAGGAGTTAGCCGACCTGCAACAAGTAGCACGAGAGCACCGCCCGCGGCAGAGCACGATAAACAACGAATTACGCCATCCGCCTACCGCGAATAGACGGTGAGGGGCTTCGCGGGCCCCAAAAAGCGAGGACTGCTCAAAGCTACAGAGTAGCCAGTGTGCCTCGGACTCCACGCCCGTTGAGGTGGGAAAGGATTAGCTGCCCCAAGACGGCTAATCGCCAGAACGCAAGGGCATGCGGAATGGAAAATCTTGGTATATCACTGGTTGGCGGCGTGGCCAGTGCATAACTATACATACACGCCGCGTTTCATGCCCGACTTGCCCGAACAGGACGAGTTGGGCCTACATGAACTAAGGAGGAATTGTCATGTTCGTTCTTACGGTATACAGAGAAGGCGCTAACTTCGGCAACGTCGACGTGTTTTCTACGGCTGAAAAGGCCGAAAAATACGTCCTGGATGTAGCCAACAAAGCGCATATGGAACTCGCCAGCAGAAAGGAGATTTATCGCGCCGGAGTCCACGAGAATATCACACTAACCTTCATTTACGAAGGTGCTGTGGTTGAATACGAAATCAACCATGTGAAGCTGGACCCGGAAGCGCAAGACAATCTACATGTAAAAATGCTTAAAGAAGAAACTGATAATAAGAGAGCAGCGCTTCTCTGCGCCTACAACCTCATTGGTGAAGAACTGCACGAGCTGGAAGAGTGCTATGGCGACAACGCAAATAACACCTACTACATAAATGCTATGACCACCATCCGCATGATGCTTGATGAGTTGGAACAAACCAACTCGGAAGCATAAGATAAAAGGAGGAAAATAAAAATGGCAAAAGCGTATGTCGTGACCAACGAGACTATGAACAAGGCTCTGCTCGGTGTCTACACCAGTTGGGGGATGGCCATCAACTCTATGTTGGGGTACATGACCGATGCCCGCATCGGGCGCATTGATGATGAGGCTGTTGGCACCCGCTATCACTTCCTGCTCGACGAAAAGGGCGAGTCTGTTGAAGTGTCATGCTATATTGAGGAGTGCGAGATGAACGACCTTATGTATATGGAAATGAACCGCATGCATTCGTGGAACTAAGAAAGGAGTAAACAAAATGGATGACGAAAAACTTACAATTATTGATATACTCAAATTGTCAGTAGTCATCATAATCGGATTGCTGATCCTTTCGCCAGTCATTGCTTGGGTTGTTTGGTTGTTTTGCAATCCTGAACAGTGCCTTGGTTGGACTCTCGGAATTGCATTCTTGGGATTTTTCGTTTTCTGTTTTGTGGCCTTTTGCGATTGGGGGAGTAGTCGATAATGAAAAACGACTGGGAAATAAACGACATCGCCTGCATGGCGGTGTCTATCATTGTCGCAATAGCCGTGTTCGTGACTATTGTGGTACTGGCGCTTGTCTTTATTCGTAACCCCGCCCAGGGCCTTGCATGGCTCATTGCGGGCGGGCTAGTAATCTCGGCAGTCGGAATACTCTTATCGTTTATCATCGATTAGAAGGAGGAACAACAACATGGGGTACATCGTCTACTTAACTAAAGACAAAGAGCCGGGAAACATGTTTACTAGTTATGACAAGTATCCCGTGTGCTTTCGGCACGATCGCGCGGAAGCTATGAACATCAACAGAGAATTTTTCGCCGTGATTATGGCGAGGAATTATGACAGACTGATGGAGCTGGTCAAGAAATATCACGTAAATATGTATGACTACTCCTGGTCCACCGAAGGCTTTGGAGTTTTCATCGACGAAATCGACGACGGAACGGAGGAGGAGCAGATATGAAAAAAATCTTCTCGCCGCTCGAGGCCTTATATATGAAAAGCAAAACGGCGCATACGTTGTATACACATACGGCGCCCCTGAAATTTACACCATTGAATCGACGCCGATGAATCCGACAGTATAAGGAGTGATATTATACAAGACCTAAATAAATATGCAGAAGAAGAATATATGCTGCCATATCCGTACCTAACGGTTTGCACCGTTGTAGTACAAACCTATTACGGTACGTCTACAATGCTATTAGCAGCATCACAAGATCCCGATAAAACTTATGGTCTTGCCGCTAAGATTAATAGGGCAATCCAACAGCAAGATTATAAAGAAATAACTGCCCTTATTAGGGGCAACGAAATTGCATGGGGTGAAACTTTGTCGCCTCTTGTAATGGGCGCACAAGTTAATTCAGTACACATAATCTAACGGCGCGGCACGGCGGCCTCTGCTCTTCGCAATATTTGTCGCAGAAAAAATTTCCCGCCGCTGCGCCCTAATATAACTAAAAACGGTATACTACCTGGGCTGATAGCACAAAAACGAGAAAAACATCGGCTATTGACACGCTATTCGATATGTGATATAATATTATATTATTATTATATATTCGTATTAGCGATTCATAATATAATCGTAAGTGAGTTACTACGAGTATTAGCTGTAACTGTTATTAGTTACTAACTAACTGTTAGTAATGAATAAGGCAGTTTTACTCATAGTAGCTTTACTACGTTATAGGAAATAAGTTTACTTCTAGAACTTATATTCCTAAATTGCCTATGTTTTTCTTTTTTTTGTTTTATTAGTAATATAAGATAGTTATCGCTATGTGTGGTTGCTATTAATTGTTTTTATTTATTTGTTTATCATAGTATTTATAATTATTTTCGCTATGATTAAACTAATAGTCTATTAATAGTATCACCACCAAAATGGCAACATTTCGATTTTACCTGTAATGGAAATAAAAATGTTTCCTACCAACTCAATGTGGTCTCAGGCCGCATAAAGTCTAGGTTTAGGGGGGACCAAACGGTTTTTAATAGGGCTTCAGGCCGCATAAAACCTAGGTTTTT
>Ga0265298_10008937_pt1 | contig 11989 bp, 7 predicted proteins | sample AusTroGonzalo_MG_3_FD_193486 | JGI IMG/M metagenome (GOLD analysis project Ga0265298, IMG submission 193486) | Bovine rumen microbial communities from tropical cattle in Woodstock, Queensland, Australia - Gonzalo_01 | ecosystem: Host-associated > Mammals > Digestive system > Stomach > Rumen ...
AACTTGTAATTCTGGTCTATCTCCTTTCCGTTGATGGACAAGAATTCGGGACAGGTGTTCAACACGTCCATCAAGGTCATCTCGCTGTCGGGATTCATCCTGTCTACATGAATCACATAGCGGTCGCCCTGAAACTCAATGATTTCCTCGTCATCGGCAGCAAGCGCTGTCATGCCAAGCATGCTCAGCGTCAACAAAAGGACACAACCTTTTAAGTAACCTCTATAGTCATTTGTTCTCATCATCAATGATGTTTATTACAATCGCGTATCGTCTTCCTGCCTTCTTGTCTTCTTGTCTCCTCGTCTTAACCGGCCGTCTCCGTTTCCGTCACGAAGCAGGCCACCAGACCGTAGGTGATGGTGGGGCGAATCCAGATTTCGGTGAGCAGATAGTTGGTGTACTCATCGATGGGCTCCAGGTAGATGTTGATGTTGTAGAGTGTGGCAATGAGTATGTCGATGATGCAGATCATCCACAGGTTGCTCTTCGTGTAGCCCTTCCAGTTCTTGCGGGCATAAAAGAATGTGAGCGTGCAGAGCAGCAGCACCGAGAGCGTGAGACACGACAGGTGCAGCGCATAATAGACCAGAGGCGGCGCGAAGAGAATGTCGCGCAGCAGCACCGTGATGCCCACCGAGATGGAGCACCAGTAGTTGAACCGTTGGCTGTCGAGCCGGTTGAAGAAATACATCCAGATCATCGTCAGACAGGCGATGTAGAACAGGTTGAGAATCAGTTCGGGCCACGCTTCGCTCAGTCCGAAGTGGCCAACGCCATAGAGCATGATTGCTACCGACAGCATTCCTGCTACGGCAGTGATGCCAATATCGAAAATCTTGGCATTCTTTTTGAATCTTGTCTTCATAAATTATCTATTTATTTAATATTGCACAAAAGTAGTAATTTTTCTTCAAATATCCAAGCCCAAGACGTCCGTTTTCTGCAAATTTTTACGATTTGACGACTTTTTGTTTATTTGATAAGTCCCTTTGTCTATTTTTAAACCTCTTTTCACGGATTTTCAACCTCCAATTGTTTCTTTTGAACTTCAGCCGATTGATGATAATAGTTAAATAAGGCCTGCCACTTCAGGTGCTCAGGTCATAGACTTTAGGTGCTCAGGTGGCACACTTTGGGCCCTCAGGTGCCACACCTCAATTTAAAGGTTGATACAGAGCTTATCGGCGATGAACTGCACGATGTGGGGCGGTAGCACCTTCATGTTGGGCTGCATGCCCATCGCCTTCAATTCCTGCTGGAACGGCTGACACCATCTCATCAGCGTCTGGACTTTGTACATCGGGGTTTCAGCAGGGTGATGGTATATGGGTACATGTTTTTTATTTAACCTCGAAATCATCGAAAGCCATGCGGTTGCCTTCTGCGAGGCGTTCGGCATCCAAACGGAGGATCTTAGCCTTGACGGGTGGGAACTTGATGATCTGCCAGATGGGGTTGTTGACAATGTTCGAGAACTCGCCAGAGGCCACCTTCGTCCAGTTGGACCAGTCGGTAGAGGTCCAGAGCGAGTAGTGGGTCACGATGCCCTCCTTTGTCGCTTGTGGCGGCAGGTAGCGGAACGAGGTGATGGTCTGCTCTGTGTCCCAGTCAATCATCATCTGCATAGGGCTGCTGAAGAAGTAGTGGAGGCTACTGCTACACTTCTCTCCGCTATCGGGAATGTCGGCAGTCAGTTCGGGAGCCAAGTAGACAGCGGTGCGCTTGATGATGGGGTCGCACTTAGAGTCGAGAACGGTGAAGCGCAGACGGGTAGCGGTAACGGTGGGGAAGCAGACGATGCGCCGATGGCCGATGGTGGTTAACCCAACCTCAAACCCACCCCCAACCCCTTCCGAACGGGAGGGGATCGATGTTACCAGTTCGTCTTCCAGGGGAACCCATTGACCGTCTACCTCAGCTTCGAGCGCAAACTTCTTCACCCGCTGTCCGTAGCGTATATCCTCCTCGGCTACGAAGCGGTTGAAAGCAGTAGGCTGTTTAAAGTGTAGAATGTAGGGTGTAGAGTTTGCTGCCGCCATACCTTCCGCAGATGGAACGGCGGTAGCAAATTCTACATTCTCCACTCTACACTCTCCATTAGAAAACACCTCGTCAATCATCTTCTTAAACGCAATGCCACGCAGGCTGTCGGTGGGATGAATACGGCCATTGGGCATAATGGGGAAGTTAAGCAACAAGCAAGAGTTGCGGCCAACGCTCTTGTAATAGGTATCCATCAGCTTCGAAAGGCTCTTTACGTGGGCGTCCTCCGTCGTGTGGTAGAACCAGCCAGGACGGATGCTGGTGTTCGTCTCGCCAGGCACCCACGAGTCGCCGTCCTCCAAGCCGTAGTGCAGCATGGGCCACGTCACCTCGCCGTCGTGGTTGAGCAAGCTCCAGTTGGTCTCGCCCACACTGCCAGCCTCTGTACCCACCCAGCGCAGGTCGCCGCGGTCACTGCCGTCGTTCCAGATGAGGCACTGGGGCTGCAGCTCACGGATCATGCGGTAGGTCTCGGGCCACTCGTAGTAGGTCGTGCGGTCTATCTTGCGCGTCTCGTTGGCACCGCCGTACCAGCCGTCGCCACCGTTGGCTCCGTCGAACCACACCTCAAAGATGTCGCCGTACTGGGTGAGCAACTCACGTAGTTGGTTGCGGAAGTAGGTGACGTAGGCAGGCAGGCCGTAGTCAGCGTGGTTTCTGTCCCACGGCGAGAGATAGACGGCAAACTTCAGGCCTTCCTCGCGGCAGGCATCGGCCAGCTCGCGCACCACGTCGCCTTTGCCGTTCTTCCACGGCGAGTTCTTCACCGAGTATTCGGTGTAGGCACTGGGCCACATACAGAAACCGCAATGGTGCTTGGCGGTGAAGATGATACCCCGCATGCCAGCCTGCTTGCAGACACGTGCCCACTGACGGCAGTCGAGGTCGGAGGGATTGAACAACTGCGGGTCCTCATTGCCAAATCCCCATTCCTGGTCGGTGTACGTGTTCAGCGAGTAGTGGATAAAGGCGTACATCTCCATATCCTGCCATCGCAGCTGGTTTTCCGAAGGGACTGGGCCGCAGGGAGATTGCGCCACTACGTGGCTAAATGACAACTGAAAAAGAATAAATGATAAAATGAAAGGTCGTAGGGTCTTCATCGTCTTCACATTATCTGATGTATTTCTTGCCGTTCATAATGTATATTCCATGGTTGGGAGTTTTGGCCAGTAGGCGACCTTGGAGGTCGTAGATGGAACTTTGAACATGGAACATGGAACTTTGAACGTCGTCAATTCCTGTGGTGTAGGGCCACTTGACGGAGGCGCAGCCCTGGATGATACCGTCAAGGGCATTCTGGTTGAAGACAGTCAGCGTCTTACGATTGATGATATCCATCGAAGGCCGCTGGCAATAGTTCGTGTCCCAGACGAAGGGCACAACGCCGTTGTGGACGGCATAGCGGCAGAGGGTGTAGTACCAGGAGTAGACGCTGGCATCGTGCTTCTCCTGGCTCTCGCCCTCGGGCATGGTGCGCCAGAGGGTGCCAAACTCGCCCATGATGACGGGGATGCCTTTCGAGGTGTACTTGGTCTTCATCTGCCGCATCTGGCTCTGCATGTAGCTCTCCTCGCCCCAGGTGACGTTGTGTTTCGAGCCACTGAGATGGTTGCCTGAGCCCCAGTAGTAGGCCTGGTTGCCCCACGACTCGTCCTTGGTCATCATGGTAAAGTTGTAGGGGGCGTAGAAGTGTACCTCGAGCATCATGGCGTTGGGCACGTCATCCTGCGGCATGACGTCGTAGTTGGTGGCCAGGTCGATGCTGGTCGAGGGCGATTGCACGACAAGTACACGCTGGGCATTGTTGCCTCCCGTCTGTCGCACGGCATCGACGAAAGCCTGCTGGTAGCGTATGAGGGTGGCTATGTCGCCCGCCTTGTCCTTGCTGTTGTCTCCAGCGGCATCGGGCTCGTTCATGCCGGCAAAGAGCAGGTGGTGGTCGTAGTCGCGGAAACGGTTGGCAATCTGCTTCCACAGCGTGCCGAGGATGGTGCAGTTCTGCTGTACGCTTGTCTCCGTGCGCTCGGCGAACGACTTCTCTATCCAACCATTATCATAGTGGTCGTTCAGAATGACATAGAGGCCGTCGTTGATGCAATAGTCCACAACCTGCTGCACGCGGTCGAGCCACTTGGTGTCGATATTATGGTCGGCGTCACTATGCACGTACCAAGAGCAAGGTATGCGCACGGAGCGAAAGCCCTGAGCCTTGACAAAGTCGATAATCTTCTGCGTGGTCTTCGAGCCCTGCCAGGCCGTCTCCCAGTCAATGGGATTGCTGATCCAGTTGCAGGGGCCAGGCTCCATCGTGTTGCCGAGGTTCCAGCCTGGGTACATGTCGGCAGCCAAGTCCATAGCGGTCTTCTGCGCCCCTATGGGGCTAAATGATAAATGAAGAATGATTAATGATAAGATAAATTGTCGTAGGGTCTTCATCGTTCTTAGGTTTTTTACTTTTCACGCTGCAAAGATAGCACTTATTTGCAGAAAACAAGGGAAACGATGTGCAGGAAAAGGGAAAAAATGTTTCCTGCGCCACATTTTTGTCTGTTGCGAAACATATTTTCGCCTATCGGAAACATGGTGCCGCCTGCCGAGAGGGGAAAAGCCGTAACTTTGCCAGCGGAAAAATTACTATTAATCAATACTGTTATGAAACTTAGAAAAATGTTTTGCCTCGTTGCCGTGTTATTGGCAGCAGTTATGAACGTCCGTGCTGCGGAATGGGAGAAACCCGTACCTCCTGAATGTGCAGCCACCGTCGGACAGAGTTACTATCTCTACAATCCCTATGCCGAGAAGTTCGTTGGCTTCACAGGTGTGCAGGCCACGCTCGACACTAACGGAACACCATTTGCCTTCACCATGCTGGGCAACGAATGGATGATGGAGTGCAGACTTGGCTACCTCTATATTGACCTCGACTTTGTAGTATGCAACGGCGGTGCCAGCGACGGCAATACGACGTGGTACATAGAGCAGCAGGCCAATGGCTGTTACCGTATCAGGCCTTCGAAGACCGATGCCGACTTCACGTGGGAGCAGTATCCTGACATGTGGATGGGCCTCAGCTACGAAACTTGGACCCTGAAGCCCGTATTGAAGTCTGACGAGGGTGCCATCGACTGGTATCTCGTTGCCGCTGCCAACTATGACACCTTCTGCAGCAAGTTGGAACTTTACCACGTGATGAACGAGCTGCAGGACGGTGGCTACGATGTAAGTGCGCTTCTGGCTGTCTACAACAATACGGCAGCCGGTAAGGCCGAATACGACGCTGCCATCGCCAGCGTAGATGAAGTGCTCTTCGAGCTCCGCATGAAAAATGCCTCAGAAGAAAAGCCCGTCGACGTGACGTGGAAATACATGCGCAACCCAGACCTGACAGAGGACTGGGTGAACGACGGCCACGACGTGCCAGGCTGGACGATGGTGCCCGCCAGTTTCTGTGGTATGAGTGAGTCGGATCCCCAAGGCTTTTATGCCGACAATAAGGTGCTTGGCTCATGGGCTGGCGGGGCCTTTGGCGACAATAAGGTGTACCAAGAACTCAGGAACCTGCCTGAGGGCAAGTACAAGTTCAGCAACTATGGCATCTGGATTCGCCACACGGGCGAGGAGGGAGATCCTGTAACAGGTGCCTATATTTATGCTAAGGTAGGCGACAAGCTTTTCCGCGAACCCCTGCCCGATACAGGCTGGTGGCGTGGCTTGGCTGAGGTGACCTTCGAGACCCGCAGCGGCGAGGCCGAGGTGGGCATCGTGTTCGAGGGCACCAATGTGGGCCAGTGCGTCATTTACGACTTCAAGCTGGATTATTTGGGCGACAAGCCCGTTACGGAGCGTCTGATCACCCTCATTACCAATAGCCAGAGCCTGATTGACGAGGCCACTATCAATGGTGGATACATCGATCAGCTCAAGGCCGATATCAGCAAGACCAACGAACTGTTAGGCGGCAGCGATACAGAGGCACAGGAGGCCCTCTTTACCGCCTTCCTGGCCGACTACGAAACGGCTGTCAAGAACAAGGAAGCCTATGAGGCATTGGCAGAACTTATTGAGAAGGCTTGGACAACGCTCATATCTGGCGAATCTGACGCTATGTTCGAGCTGGCCGACTATATAGAGGAAAACGAATTGGAGGAGAAGGTGGAGAGCCATAACTTCGACAACGCACAGATAGCTGAAATCATGGTACTGCTGGCCGAACTGATTGATAAGGCTAAAAACTCCATCATTGCTGCTGGTCAGGACGTAACCAACCTGCTGGTGAACGGAGGCTTCGACGGCGTAGGCGGATGGACGGCTACCCTGAACGACTTCAGCATCGATTCCAGTAAGCAGATTCTGGAGCGTTGGTGGTGCGACTGGAAGGCTGAACAGGTGGTCGAGAACGTGCCCAACGGCAACTACCGCTTAGAGGTACAGGGCTTCCAGTGGTGCTCGTGGGACTGGTCACAGTCAGAGGCCGATTGGTATGATGGCGATGGCAGTTCCACATTTAAGGTGAACTCGAAGGTGCGACTGAACGACAGCGAGGTGACCATCCACAATGTGTTTGCCTGCGGAAAAACCGATATCAAGGAAGGCTATGAGGCTCGCGACTACTGGGTGCCCAATGAAGCCAATGTGGCTGTGAAGTTCTTTGAACTGGGCCTATATAATAATGTGGTGGAAACGACGGTGACCGACCATACGCTCAAGGTGGAGTTCGACTGTTCGACCAACGGCTTCTGGAACTGTTTTAAGAACCTGCGCCTTCACTATCTGGGCGAAGACAAAACGGGCATCGACGCAGAACATCCAACGATAAACGATAAGCGTTCAACGTCTATCTATAACCTGATGGGTATCAAAGTGAAAAATCCTACGGGCCGCGGCCTCTATATCAGGAATGGAAAAAAGTATGTGAAATAAGCTGGCGTTATCAGGAAAAAGTAGTATATTTGCAGCGTGAGAGGGCTTTTCATCTTTCTGGCGTTCTGCATCGCCCAGATGACAGCAGCCCAGAACGCTAAGACGACGTTTCAGACACTGGGCATCCGCGACGGTCTGTGCAGCAACTCGATAACGAGTCTGCTGGCTGACAGTCGCGGCTACCTGTGGATAGGCACATCCCTGGGTCTGAACCGTTACGACGGGTACGAGGTGAAAACTCGATTTCCTGAGAGCAATGACCAGCAGTTACACGAAGTGTTCAACAACTCCGTAACCTCGATAGAGGAAGATGCCGAAGGACGCCTCTGGATTGAGTGTGCGAGTGGTGCCTACTATCTGTACGACACCCAGACGGCACGGTTCTTGGCAGAGGCCAAGGAACTGTTGAGCAGCATCGGCATACGATACGACGGCCGCTACAAGGTGAAGGTGGGCAGCAAGGGTGCCCTCTGGGTACTCACTGAGGGCGGCATCTTCCGCTACGACTGCCACACCAAGGAGCTGAAGACTTGGACGGCGCATCTGTCGCTGCCTGGTATGTCGGCAAATGTCGTGGCAGAGATGTCCGACGGCCTTTACATCAGTGCCGACCATGCCGTTTGGCACTTCATCAGCAGCACTGGAGAGCTGCAGCGTCAGACACTGCCGGAGATGATGCAGCAGTCGATGGGTGAGCACAGCCTGCTGGCCGATGCCGACGGTACGTTGTGGGTGTACAGCACACGAGAGGAGCACATCTGCCGATACATCGTTGGCGGAAGATGCGTAAGGGAGATGGTGCAACTGCCACAGACAACGGGAGCCTCGCAGAACAATGCCATCCGCCACATGATGGACGACGGACGGGGCAACATCTGGATAGCCACCGACCATAAAGGGGTATTCGCTTACAATAAGAAGACAGACAACATCACGGCTATGCGTCACCAACGTGACAATTTGCTTTCCTTGGCGTCGGACAATGCCACTTGTCTAACCGTCGACCGCGACGGCACCATCTGGGTGGGACACATGAAGACGGGCATCTCCTACACCAGCGATGACAACAACATCATGCAGGCTCACGCCCTTCAGTGTGGTGACATCCTTGCTATGGCATACGACACCCAGGGACGTCTGTGGATGGGTACCGACGGCGATGGCATCTACATGGAAAATACCGACGGCAGCATCGTGAAGACGGCGCTGCCCAATATTACGGTGATGGCACTGATCAGCGACGGAGAAGGTGGCGTATGGGCAGGAACCTACAATCAGGGACTCTACCATTTGCCCGATGCCAAACGATGGAAGCGGTATGCAGCCGACGACGGTACCTTCCCCTCTGAAACGGTGTGGACGCTGGCTCGCGACGATAAAGGGAACATCTGGACGTCATCGTCCATCGGAAAGACCGTTATCTTCAATGTAAAGGAAGAAAGTACCCGTGTCGTTACTACTCCTGACGGTGGCGATATTCATGGCAACAGCCTCCGCTATGACGGAGCAAACACGATGTATATTGCTTCGGTCTACGGCTTGTGGAACTACAACCTGAAGAGCGGCGAAAGTAGTGTGACCTTTGGCAATAAGAAGGGTACGCAGCAGTGGTTAAATCAGATGGTGACCGACGTAATGATTGACAGGCAGCAGGGGCTGATGGTGCTCACCCACTCGGAGGGCGTCACCGTCTTTGACATAAAGCAGGACACGCTCTACTACATCCGTCGTAGCGGCGACATCGTCAAGGGCATGGCTCGCGACCACGACGGCACCTACTGGCTTTGTACTACGAGTGGTAGTGTGGCGTGCATACAACCTAAGCGTAAGGCTGACGGCATCGAGTTCATCAGCCGCAATTTCATGCCCAGTGCAGGCATGCCGCAGTTCTATTTCAATGGCGACGCCATGACCTGTTCACCACAAGGCGAGATTTTCATGGGTGGCACAGAAGGATACATGAGCATCAATCCCCGCCAGCTGATGGCAACAAAACACGAAGACCGCGACCTGACTATCACCGAGATAGCCATAGGCGAAAGGCAAAGGGCAGGCGACGTCACATCGGGAATCAGTCTGCTCAACGAACAGACCGGCACCATCAGCCTCAGACACGACGCCGCCTACCTCACCGTGAAGTTCTTCTCAGGAAGTCTGGAAGGCGTACAGCAAACACGCTATGCCTATCGCCTGGTAGGACAGATGAGTGACTGGGTGACCACCGATCATAACTATGTGTCGTTCCACGCCTTACCGCCTGGCGACTACACTCTCCAGCTGAGCGTATGCCGCGAGAACGGCACCATGAGTACTCCGCGAGAACTACGTATCAGCGTGGCGCCACCTTTCTATCGCACGCTACCCATGTATATAGTTTACGCACTGGCCATTATCGCCATTGGCATACTCCTATGGCTCAGAATGAGAAAGCGGCAACAAGAGCGCGCAGAACGCCAACAGCAACTGATGGAGCGGCAGAAAATGGAGCAGATAACGGAGATGAAACTGCAGTTTTTCACCAACATCAGCCATGACCTGCGTACACCGCTGACACTAATCATCTCGCCATTAGAGCAGATCATAAAAAAGCTGGATGAGGGTCCTTTACTCAGCCAGCTCAAGAACATCCACAAGAACGCCCAGCTTCTGCTCAATGAGGTAAGTGCCTTGCTCGACTTCCGTCGTCTTGATGCTGGTGGCGAGACGCTGAACCTACAGCGTGGTGACATCGTAGACCATTTGAACAGTATTCTTGTATCCTTCGGTGACTATGCCGAGGAACGCGGCATCCACCTCAGCTTCGAGCACGATGTCGACAACTGCATCATGGACTACGACCGTGAGAAGATGAACAAGGTCGTCTACAACCTCTTCTCGAATGCGCTGAAGTTCACCCCTACAGGAGGAAGCGTCGCCTTGTCTTTTCATCAAGAAAATGACGGCGTAACCATCGCCGTAGCCGACACAGGTAAGGGCATTCCTGACAGCGACAAACCCAATATATTCAAGCGATTCTATCAGTCGGCATCCAACGATAGCTCACAGACAGGCAGCGGCATTGGCCTCCATATCGCCAACGACTATGTCCACCTGCACAACGGCACCATCAGCGTCAGCGACAATAAGCCCGTTGGCACCATTTTCACTGTCGTACTACCAAAAAATGCTACCGCCATCCCCGTAGATACTTTTGCAGATGTGGCAGAAGCAAGCACCCTTCTCATCGTCGACGACAATCAGGATATGCTGTCTTTCGTCAGCTCTTGTATGAAGGAAACATATAAGGTATTTACTGCCACCGACGGAACTTCGGCACTCGACCTCTTGCAGCGAGAGCAGATTGACCTGATTATCAGCGATGTGATGATGCCGGGCATTGATGGTTTCGAACTCTGCCGCAGGGTGAAGAACGACATCAACATGTCGCACATTCCCATCATTCTGCTTACTGCCCGCACCACCGATGTAAGCCGCATCGAAGGGCTACAGTTAGGAGCTGATGACTATCTCACCAAGCCGTTCAACATTGAGGTGCTACGACTGCGTGTGAAGAAATTCATTGAGTGGGAGCAGAATAACCATCAGCAGTTCCGCCAGAAGATGAACATCGAGCCCAGCGAGATTACCATTACCCCTCTTGACGAGCAGTTCATCAAGAAAGCCATCGCCCTGGTCGAGCAGAAAATCAGCGACTCTGATTTCTCTGTAGAGACCTTGGCCGCCGAGGTGGCTATGTCGCGTTCTACGCTTTACAAGAAGCTGATGGCCATTACCGGACAAGGACCCGCAGAGTTCATCCGCACCATCCGCATTAAGCGTGGAATGGCTCTGTTGGAGACTTCACAAATGCAGGTGACGGAAATTGCCTATGCCGTAGGCTTCTCCACCGTTAAGAGCTTCACCATGAATTTCAAGGCTGAGTATGGAATAACTCCTTCGGAATTCTTGCATTCCATCGGCAGCAAAGGTAAAGAAAGCTTGAACGAGTGAATTTCTTTATGACTTCTCAATAAGGACAACGGCGTAGGCAGACATACCTTCCTCGCGGCCTGTGAAACCGAGGTGCTCGGTGGTGGTGGCCTTGATGGAGATATTGTCGGGGTCGGTGCCGATGATTTGGGCGAGACATTGCTGCATCTGGGGGATATGCGGATTCATCTTGGGCCGCTCGGCACAGATGGTGGCGTCGAGGTTGACGAAATGATAGCCCTTGGTGGCTATCAGCCCGATGGTTTCTTCCAGAATCACCTTACTGTCCATGCCGTCAGTCTCGGCAGCAGTATCAGGGAAATGGTAGCCAATGTCGCGCATATTGGCGGCTCCCAGCAGGGCATCGCAAATGGCGTGTATCAATACGTCGGCATCGCTGTGGCCGAGGAGGCCAAAACCAACTAACCCACCCCCTTCCCCTCCCGAGCGGGAGGGGAGATTGAATGGTATCTTAATGCCGCCCATCCATAAGTCGCGACCCTCCACAATGCGGTGGACGTCGTAGCCAAAGCCAACACGGATACCCACCCCCAGACCCCTCCCGTTCGGGAGGGGAGTCTGAATTGTTTCAGCGTCTTCTATTGCATTGGATATTTCTTCCAATACGGTATCTATATCAGACAGTACCTCGTCATTTGTAAACCTCAACACCACAAAGCCTGTCTCATTGAGATAACTTGTACGCTCAGCATCTTTTTCTAGCTGTTCATCCTCAAGATGGTAACCGCCGTCAATCTCAATAATCAACAGGTCTTTCAGGCTGACAAAATCTGGAATATAACCGTAAATGGGATGTTGTCTGCGAAAATGCACTCCCATTTTATTATCAGAAAGATATTCCCACAACACAGACTCTGCCTCTGTTGGATTTTTTCTCATCTCTCTTGCCTTATCCAACAGTAACTGATATGTTGCAGCATCCGTGGTCTCAAACCTATTATTTCTCATATCACAGTCTTTTTATCTAAATGAATAATCGATGATGAGGCTCTTTCAAACCAAACTCCCCTCCCGTTCGGGAGGGGTTGGG
>Ga0265298_10008938_pt1 | contig 11988 bp, 7 predicted proteins | sample AusTroGonzalo_MG_3_FD_193486 | JGI IMG/M metagenome (GOLD analysis project Ga0265298, IMG submission 193486) | Bovine rumen microbial communities from tropical cattle in Woodstock, Queensland, Australia - Gonzalo_01 | ecosystem: Host-associated > Mammals > Digestive system > Stomach > Rumen ...
CCCGAATCCGCGCGAGAAGGGTCTTCATGTCCTCATTGCCACGATCTAGAAATGCTACTCTCCTCACATTATCAGCATAACCGGTGCGTTTACATCTGCAATGGTGCGTTTACTTTCGCGCGCTACGAAAATTTTTCTCCCCCCACGACCGCGTTTTCAACCGGCCTTCAATACTTCTTCTCGCCCACCAGCTCGCAGTTGACCATCTTCGGGCCGCGATACTGGACCAGAATCAAATGGAGCGTCGAGTCCTTGGCGAGCGCGGGCACCTTCTTGTCCTTCGCGTATGCCTTCAGCTGCTTCACGCCCTCGGCGCGCTGCGCCTCCAGCTCCGCCTTCTTCGCGCCCTTCTTCGCGTGCTTGAACTCGACGATGTAGCTGTGCGGCACGTCGGGGAAGCGCATCCTGTCCGGGAAAAGGAAGAAGTCGCAGAACCCGCGGGCAAGCTCCAGCTCCGGGTTGGCGAGGAAGTACTTGACGTGCCCGAACTCCGCCTGGTGGAAACCCTGGATGCGGTATTCTCCGCCGAGAGACCCGCGCACGGGCACGCTCTGCTCATAGTCGGCGGCGACCATTCCGATGAAGCGCCGCCACTCGCCGCGCATGGCGAAGCTGCGGGCGGCGGCTTCCCATTCCGACCAGTCGTGCTCCGGCGGGAAATACGCATTGCGCAGGTACTCGCACATCTGCTTCTCCACGCAGGCGTTCGGCACGCCGAACACGGGCTCGCCGCAGTCCTTCGCCGTCATGGAGAGAAGCCCGTAGTAGAAGAAGAGCGACTTGAAGTTCGTCGGCTTGATGATCGACTCCACGGGGAAGGACTCGACCAATTCGAACTGGACACCGCCGGAGAGCATCAGGCTCTCCGTGACCGGCAGCGCGTTCGACCCCTCGATGTGCAACACGGTGCGCTGGAGGTCGGCGATCGTCTTGAGCTTCTCGTAGTCGGTCTTGATGTTCGCGTCCAGCATGTTCTCCGGCGGCTCGCCCGTCGCGACAAGCGTCTTGAGGTGATAGAGCGTCATGTCGGAGTTGAACACGCACTCCTCGCCCACCTTCTTCTTTGCGAAGCAGTAGCCGTCGTACCACGGCTTGATCGACTTCACGATCGCGGCGGGGTCACCCTTCGTGAACTTGCCCGCACCCTTGAAGTCGCGGTACATCTGGAGCACCTCGGACTCCGAGAAGCCGAGTGTTGCGTTGAAGTCTGCCTCCAGCGTAAGGTTCGCGGCGATGTTGAAACCGCTCGTCAAGTCATCCATCGTCACGGGCGAGACGCCCGTCATGAAGATGCGGTCGAAGTCGCCCTTGAACTTCTTGAACCAGTTGCGGTAGAACCCAGCGCCATGCGTGATATCGCGATAGTCCGTCACGCCCGTCGCGCGGATCATCTGGTTCGTGAAGTTGTCGTACTCGTCGATGATCAAATAGAGGGGGATGCCGATGCGTCGGGACTGCGACACGACGGCATCGACCTTCCCGGCAGGGTTTCGGCCCCTGAAGGTCTCCATGAACTTGTCGTCGAAGATGGAGGGGTAGCGAGCCACCATGTCATCAATCCGCCATGCGACATGTTCCTCGAACGCCCGCTCCAACGCCACGCCCGTGCCACCCACCTTGGAGAAGTCCAGCTTCAGAACCATGAACCTGTTGGCGTTCTCGGTCGGATGCTTGCCGATCCAGAGACCGCCGAAGAGCTTCTTGAAGTCCTTCTTCGCGTTCAAGTCGTAGTAGCTCTCCATCATGGAGAGAAAGAGCGACTTGCCGAACCGGCGCGGACGCACGAAGAAGATGAAACTGTCCCGCGCCTCCATCTCCGCGAGATATTGCGTCTTGTCCACATAATAGTAGCCCTCACTGCGGATTCGCCTGAAATCCGAAACGCCGTATGGAATCTTGAGGTCTGTACGCTTTCTCTTCATGGTGGATATTATAGACTATTCCAAAGGCGCGCGTCAATAGGGTAAACCGGGCACAGACGCTCGCTCCGCATTTCCTAAATTTCGGCTTGCGGAAAACCGCCGCACTATGGTATGATACGCGCATGGCATACTGTGAATCATGTGCGCCGTTTTCGGCGCACGAAAGGAAAGTTTGATGAAGAGTGGATGCGTCGGCCGGTTGTTCGCGTGCATAACGCAGTTGTGCATAGCGGCCTGCCTTCTCGTGCTTGGCTGGTTCGCGCACGCGCTGTTCGGCGGCAAGGCGGCGCCCGCGGGGCGGGTGGCCCCGGCCGTGCCGTCCGTCGCCGCCGGCGAGATCGTAGCCGAGGTGTTCAACCCGCCCGAGGAGTTCGTCGGCCACGTCGAGCCCGTGCAGGAGGTGGACATCCTTCCGCAGATCGAGGGCTACGTGAAGGAGGTGAAGTTCACCGAGGGCGACGAGGTGAAGGCCGGCGACCTTCTCTTCGTGATCGACCCCGAGCGCTACACGGCCGCCGACGGCGTGGCGAAGGCGGAGATCGCCCAGGCCCGCAGCAAGGTGGCGCAGAGCGAGGCCGCCGTGGACCGCGCGGAGCGCTACCTCCGACGGCTGAAGTCCGCCGACGCGCGCGGCATCACCCAGACGGAGCTCGACTCCGCCGAGACGGGCCTGGCGGCCGACCGCGCCGCCCTCGCCTCCGCGAAGGCCGCCGTCTCGCAGGCAGAGGCCAATCTGGCCCTCGCCGCCTTCAACCTGAAGCACACAAGCATCTACGCCCCAATATCAGGCCGTATCGGCAAGTCGCTCCGCCACGCCGGCGACTACGTCTCGCCGTCGAAGGACGCCCTTGCACGCATCGTGCAGACCGATCCCGTGCGCGTCTCGTTCCCCATCACAGACCGCGCCGCGCTCGCGTGGCGGAAGTCGGCCAGTACCGAGCGCCGACTGCGCCTCAGGCTGGCCGACAATTCCGTCTATCCCTCCGTGGGCACATGGGAGTTCTTCGACAACGAGATGAGCGCCGCGACCGCGACGCTGCTCGTGCGCGCGCTCTTCCCCAACAAGTCGCTCACGCTGGTCCCCAACGCCTACGTGACGGTCCTGGCGGACGAGGCGGATCCGTCCCCCGTGCCAGTCGTCCCCACGACGGCGATTGCGGTCTCCGGGCAGAGCACCGGCCTGTGGCTCCTTTCGCCTTCCAACACAGTCCACTTCAGCGCCGTCGAGGTCGCCGCCCGATCCGGCGGCAAGGCGTCGATCCGCTCGAAGCTCCCCGTCGGCACGAAGATCGTGGTCCAGGGAATCCACAAGCTAGGAGAGGGGATGCCGGTGAAGCTCGTCCCCGCGACGAAGTTCCAGTGAGGGAGGCCCTCGGACGACACGCGACAACCGCCCGCGGCTTTAACTCCAACTCCTAAACTTTTCAACTTTTCAACTTTTCAACTTTTCAACCTTTCAACTTTTCAACCTTTCAACTTCATGTTCACCCTCCGCTCATCCATAGCCTCCCTGAAGCCCTTCTCCCGCTTCTTCATAGAGCGGCCGCGCTTCGCCGCCGTGATATCGATAGCGCTGTCGGTCTCCGGCCTGGTCTCTCTCTGGAAGCTCCCAGTCACGCAGTATCCGCAGGTGACGCCGCCGCGCATCGTCGTCTCCTGCAACTACCCCGGCGCCAACGCGGCGGAGGTGATGAACACCATCGCCGGCCCGCTCGAGGACGAGATGAACGGCGTGGAGGACATGCTGTACATGGCATCCTCCTGCGCCGACGACGGCTCCTACTCCCTGGGCATCACCTTCGAGGTGGGCACCGACCGCGACGTCGCGCTCATGAAGGTGCAGAACCGCGTGCAGCAGGCCACCTCCAAGCTCCCAGTCGAGGTGAAGAACACAGGTCTGCGCGTCCGCTGCGCCTCGGAGGACCAGCTGGGCATCCTCACCCTCCGCTCCCGCGGCGGCGAGCTGAGCCGCATAGAGGTGTCCGACTACATGTTCGGCGTCGTGCAGCCCGCGCTGCTGCGCGTCCCCGGCGTGGGTGACGCCTCCATCCACGGCCCCAAGATGGCGATGCGCGTGTGGCTGGACCCCAAGCGCTGCGCCGCGCTCGGCATCAACTCGGAGGAGGTGGTCGCCGCCATCAAGGCGCAGAACGTCCAGGCGTCCCTCGGCTCCGTGGGCGGTTCGCCCACCGACGACAAGTTCTCCCGCACGCTCACGCTCATCGCGAAGGGGCGCCTCAAGACTCCCGAGGAGTTCGGCGAGATCGTGGTGCGCCGCGACGAGAACGGCGGCATAGTGCGCCTGAAGGACGTGGCGCGCGCCGAGTTCGGCGAGCAGGGCTACACACACAACAACTCCTTCAACAACAAGACCTCCATCTCCGTGGAGATCAACCAGCTGCCGGGCGGCAACGCCATCCGCACGATGAACCTCATCCGCAAGACGATGAAGGAGCTGGAGAAGCGCTTCCCCGGGGATCTCGAGTGGCTCATCCCCTACGACACCACCGACTACGTGCGCGAGTGCCTGCGCGAGATCGCCTTCACCCTCGGCCTGACCGTGCTGCTCGTCGCGCTCGTCTGCTGGCTCTTCCTGCAGGACTGGCGCGCCACGCTCGTCCCGGTCGTCACTATCCCGGTCTCGCTCCTCTCGTCGTTCACCGTGATGGCGGCCCTCGGCTACTCCGTGAACATCATGACGCTCTTCGGCCTCGTGCTAGCCATCGGCACGGTGGTGGACGACGCCATCGTGGTGGTGGAGCGCGTGCAGGAGCTCATGACGCGCGGGCTCAACGCCAAGGAGGCCTCCATCCAGGCGATGCAGGACGTGACGAGCGCCATCATCGCGACGACGCTCGTTCTGCTCGGCATCTTCGTGCCGGTCGGGTTCCTCGGCGGCCTCACCGGCAAGATATACCAGCAGTTCTCCGTCACGCTATCCACCGCGGTCGTGTTCTCAACCATCGCCGCCCTCACCCTCTCCCCAGCCCTCTGCACCGTGCTGATGAAAGGGAGTGGGGAACAGGGGAGCAAGAAGCCCTCGCTGTTCACGCTTCACTACGCGCTGTTCAACAAGTGCCTTTCCGCAGCCAACCGCATGTACGCCCTCTTTGCCGGAGCGCTCGCGCGGCGTCCGCTGCTGCTCATGCTGCTCTTCGCCGTGGTCGTCTGCGGCGCCGTGTCACTCGCGAAGTCCATCCCGCCGGCGTTCATTCCCCACGAGGACCAGGGCACGATCATGGTGGACGCCAACCTCCCCGAAGGCTCGGTGCGCTCGCTCGCCACGGAGGCCGCGAGCGAGTCCGTCTCGCGCATCATGGGTGTGGAGGGCGTGAACTCCGTGCTGCTCACTGTCGGGCACAGCCGCATCGGCGGCCGCGGCGAGAACCAGATACAGATGACGGTCAACCTCAAGCCGTGGTCGGAGCGCCGCCGTCCGGACCTGGAGGTACGCGCCGTCCGCGCGCGCATCAACGAGACGAACTCAACGCTTCCCTCGCTCGTGACGCGCGCATTCGCCCCGCCGCCCATCCCCGGCTTCGGCGCAATAGGCGGCATCGAGCCGGCGATCTTCTCGCTGGGCGACGTCGATCCTATCCGCCTGGCGCGCGTCGCGAAGGCGCTCGCCGCCGAACTCGTGGCCTCGCCCCTCATCGCCTCCGCCGTGTTCGGCTACAACGCCGACACACCGCATCTGCACCTCGACGTGGACCGTGTGAAGTGCGAGACGTTCCGCGTGCCCCTCTCCACGCTCTACGCCACGCTGCAGAACTATCTGGGCTCCCTCTACGTGAACGACGTGAACCTCGGCACGCAGGTGAACCGCGTCACCGTCCAGGCGGATTGGGCCGGGCGCGCCTCCGCAGAGGCCGTGCGCAACCTCTACGTCCGCTCCTCCACCGGCGCGATGGTCCCCGTGGGCTCTCTCGTGACGTTCCGCGAATCCCTCGGCCCGCGCGCAATCTACCGCCGCAACCAGTACGTCTACTGCTCCATCCTCTGCACGCCCGCCCCGGGGGTGCAGGCAGGAGCATGCATCAAGGAGGTACAGCGCATCCTCGACGAAAAGCTCCCTCCCGACTACGGCTACGACTGGACGGGCCTCACGTTCCACGAGATGCGCGCGCGCGGCACCGCCGCTCCTCTGCTCGCCCTCGCGATCCTCTTCGGATACCTCTTCCTCGTCGCGCAGTATGAATCATGGACCATCCCCGTGCCGGTCATGCTCTCCGTGGCGATGGCGGTGCTGGGCGCGCTCGGCGGGCTCAAGATCGCCGGACTCGACCTAAGCATCTACGCGCAGCTCGGCATAGTCCTTCTCGTGGGCCTGGCCTCGAAGAACGCGATCCTCATCGTGGAGTTCGCCAAGGAGAAGCACGAGCGCGACGGTCTGGGCATTGTGGAGGCGGCCATCGCCGGCGCGCGCGAGCGCTTCCGCGCAGTGCTGATGACGGCTCTCACATTCGTGCTTGGCATCGCGCCTTTGGTGTGGGCCACAGGCGCCGGCGCAGGCAGCCGCCGTGCGATCGGTACCGCGACGTTCGCAGGAATGCTCGCCGCCACGGTCTTGGGCATCGTCTTCGTCCCCGGGCTCTATGTGGTATTCCAGTCGATAAGAGAGAAGGTCAGAAGATCAAAGGTTTAACGGAAATCAAACTTCTCTCCTCCTGATTCTCCTACTCGTCCTATCCTCCTACTCGTCCTACTCCTATTCGTCCCATCCTCCTAAATGCGAACTCTCTTCAATCTATATTCCGCATTCGCTCTGCTCTTCGCCGCCGTGGTGGCGTGGTCGATCATGGCAATTCCGCGCGCGGAGGACATCGACAGCGGCAGCTATCGCCTCATGGCCCGCGGCGAGCCCGCCTGCCGCCCGTACGCGAACCGCATCCTCCATCCCGCCCTCGCCGGTCTGCTGGGCTACGGCGCCGCCAAGACAGGCGGACAAGAGGAGAACGGAAACCAACCTTCCGCTTCCCGCTTCTCATTTGCCGATTCTCAATTCCTCATCATCGCAGTCCTCTCCTCGATCGTCTTCTACCTTTGCATCCTCTCTCTTCTTCGCGACGTCCGTCCACGCTGGTGGGTTTTCATCTTGTTAGTCTCCCCTCTGTGGTGGGTGTGGGGCGGCAACATCTACATCCAGGACATGTTCGCCGCCGCCCTCACCGCGCTGATGTTCATCTTGCTCCGCGCCCTAGACAGTCCCGGCGGCAGATCGTCCAGTGCGATCTTCCTTCTTTTGACGGCGACGGTCTTTCTGATGCAACTGACGCGCGAGAGCTCCGCCGTCATTGCGCTTTCGCTCGTCGCATTGGCCGCTATACGGCGCGACTGGCGTCTCTCTCTCGGCGTCCTCGTGGCGACGGCGCTTGGAATGTCCGTCGTCGCCTGGGCGAGCCGCAACGCCCTGCCGAACACGAACGAACTTGGCGGCGCCGCGTATCTCGTGTGCAAGACGCTCGCGAACGGCTTGAGGAACTTCACGGGGATAATTCCCTGGAACGACGGCTATGCGGCGAATCTCCCGTGGCAGTATCCCGATCCGCCGATCTGGAAATGCGCGCTGCCGGCCTTTCTCCAGGCTGGCAACGTGCATGAAGTGGGGATATACGCGTTCGCTCCGAAACTGATAGTGCGCACGCTCGCCGCGTGGCTTCTTTACTTCCCGGGCGCTCTGCTCTTCGCATTCGCGGCATGGCGACGCGGCGGCATTACGCAGACGGCATGGAAGGGCCATGGACTTCACGTGCAGCTTGCATTTGCGGCGGGCGCGCTATTCTGGCTTCTCGCGCCGTTCAGCGGGGCGTCGATGGAGCGGCTTGCCGGCTATGCCTGGCCGCTCTTCTGGATAGCACTGCCTACTTCAGCGAGATGCGCATGCCCCGGCGGTCGGGCATCCTAAGCCAGAGCTCCTTGTTGTCCGCGCCGAGCGAAAGGACGGCGTTCGCCGGAAGCTTCGACCCCAGCTCCGACAAGTTCGTGATGTTGATCGTCCCGCTCGCGCGCATGAGAAGCGTCTTGCCGCCGCGCTTCGCGAACTGCGAGACGTCGGCCGTGATGAAGTTCCCGGCGCTGATGCCGATGTTCTTGCCGCTTCCGGTGGTCTCCACTGGAGGCGCGTCCGCCGCGTAGCCGCCCTTCGGAACGGCGAAGTGGATGTAATTGTTCTTCACCAGGCCGGAGGAGCCAGAAGCGTTCCGCGAATAGAAATTGACGTCGATCCCCGACCCTATCAGGCGTGGAGCGTCCCCGAGGAACGACACCACGTTGTTGGTGGCCACCGTCACGGCGATGGACGTGGACGGAAGAGAGCACTCCTCAGTGGCCCTGAACGTGCCGTTGGAGATCGTGAGGCGGTTGTCCGATCCGTTCACGCGGATGCGGTAGACCTCCATCTCGGAACCGCCGCCCACCGTGATCGAGGAGCGGTCCTTGTTGCCAAGGGCAAGAGTGCTGGCCTTGATGATCAGTCTGCCGCCATTTATGACCTCAAGATGGTTATCCGTAAAGTTGTAGCCGATGTTTGCATAGCCGTCGTTGGCGGCGCCGGACGTCCCGTGCGTCCAGTCGGCGCCGTCCACGACCATGCGGCAACCCGGCCCGGCGAACGCAAGCGTAATATAGCCCGTGGTGTTGAACACGCATCCACGCCCCACGCGCAAGGTCGCGTTCGTCACATTTGTGCCCCACTGGACGGATCCGCTGATGGCGCTGTTTGCCGTGAAGTTGCGCAGTTCGATCTCGTCGCCGAATCCCGCAAGATGCGAGAACTGTGAGAAGCCGCCCGAGATGTTGAGCGCCGCGCCTGACGTCCCCGCGTCGATGAGCGCGTAGTTGCCGCCCGACGCTCCGCCGCCCATCTGCAGGCTCGAAAGCGAGAACGCGCTCTTGCCCACTATCTCCGCGCGGTTGCTCCAGCTGTTCATTCCCACCTTCAGCGTGTTTATCGTCAGGTTCGTCACGTCCGCCATCTCAAGCCGATTCGCGTTGCCGTTCTTCCCCACGGTCAGTGTGGTGACGGAGAACGAATGCACATGAGACGCTCGAAACACGTTGTTCGACGCACCTTCCATTTCGCCCAGGGTCGCGCTGCTGAGCACCACGCTGTTCGTCACACCGTCGAACTCCGCCTCGTTCATGGCTCCGTAGTAGCCCACGTTCATTGCGGATATGTTCAACGCCGCGTTCGTTCCGGCGAAGAACGAGTTGTGGTCCGACGAGTATCCGTTGCCGTTCTGGTCGCCCACTGTTATCGCGCCAAACAGCTGCGAGTACGACCCGCCCACCACGCGGACGCGGTTCCAAGAGCTGCCGCCCGGCGAATTCTGGTCCTGCGCCCCGACTCCGCCTACCCTGAAACTCGCGCCGCCCACCGTGAGGCTCCCCCCGTCCGTCACCTCCACAAGATTGGACGGCCCATACCACTTGCCGCCGACGTTTATTCCATTCTTCGCCTCCACCTTGCCGCCGGAACGGATTATCAGCTTGTTCTCGCCGGCAATCATCCCTGACATCGAACTGGTGTTCGCACGCCCGATGTTCAGAGTATTATGGAATGTCGCCGTGCCTTCGGTCTCGACAAGCACCATGTTGTTCGTGTTCGCGGCACTTAATGCCTGCCCGATGTTGAAAGGGGTGGACTTCGTCTCGAAATTTCCGTGGTCGGCCACATGTATGAGATGATTGGCGCTGGTATTGCCAAGGTGCCCCTGCGTCGCGTCGTTCGCCACGAACGACGAACCCTCGCCAGCAACCATGAGCGAAGATCCGCATCCGCCGCCCCAGCCGCAGTTGAAGCGCTTCGCGCTCGTGACCGTCGCGCCGTTGGTGAGAACAAGATGCACGTTGCCGGCGCCGCCGTTGTCAACGCGCACCTCGCCGGTCGTCGTGTAGGTCCCGCCGTCCAAAACGACCCGCGTTCCGGCTTGCTCGCAGTAAAGGTAACCGTTCACCGCCCAGGAATAGGCGCCAAGCGCTATGGCGAGGCCGTTGCCCTTCAGCGTAGCGTTCCCCGTCGTGACGTCCGCCGCCGTGGAGAGCGAGCCGGGGCCTGCCACCGTCACCACGGTGGATGAATTTGGCAGAGTGCCGCCCCAGTTGCCAGCGTTGGAGAGAAGCCCCGTGCCGTCCCTGTTCGAGAAATCGACGGCGAACGCGCCTGACACGGCAAAGGCCGCTGCGGACGCCGCCACGATGCGCGCTGCACGAAAGAGGCGATGCATCATGGTATCACCTCCGAAGATGGCGCATAATTGCCCCCCGTTTTTTCGTTATTTTTCTGCATTTTCAATCTCCTTTTGACTTTGTTTCCGTTCAAGTCACGCACCAGCTGCGCACAATGCGCGGAGTTGGTGTTTATTATACACCATTACTTGTATACAAGTCAAGGGGGCAAAACTGCCTCGTTGCGGATGGTGGTGCGCGCCGGATTATGCTATAATTATCCCATGCGCGATAAAGACAGGCCAAATCTCAACGAGAAGGCTTACGGATTCGTCATGCGGCTGCTCTCGAGCGGCGAACTGAAGCCGGGCCACAAGCTTTCCGAGCCGTCTCTTGCGTCAGCCTGCGGTGTGAGCCGCACGCCGATGCGGGAGGCGGTAAGGCGGCTTGTCGAGGAAGGCGTGCTCTACCAGATAGACAAGACCGGCACGTTCGTGGCCGGCTTCGGCGTGAAGGAGGTACGCGACGCCTACGAAATCCGCAGGGCGATAGAGTCCGCCACGCTGACCCGCGCCGTGCGGCACCTCTCGGCCCGCCATCTCGCGGCGCTGAAGAACGATTGCGACAGGATGCACGCCGCCATTCGGCTGATGCGCAAATGCGGCATGGCCATAATGACGGGGCGCGCCGAACGCGAATTCCTTGAAAGCGACCTCTCCTTCCACATGCGCCTCCTCAAGGTGTCGGGCAACGAGCTGGCGGAGAAGATAATCGCCAACGCCTACAGGCGGAACCAGTTCTTCGGAACCCATTCCCATCAGCGCACGCTTCGCCATGTGGCTCTAGCGTGGCGTTTCCACTGCGAAATACTCCGATGTTGCCGCGCGAAAGACGCGGCCGGGGCTGTACACTGGCTTTCCTGCCACCTCGAACGCTCCGAACAAGACGCGCTTCTGCCCATCGGCCGCTCGTGAACCGGTCGCGACAAGCGCGGCCCTCCCCCAATGCCGCAACACCTGTGCGAAGGGGCCAAGGGGGCCTAGCAGGAACCCCGCTGGCGCGACGCCATGGCGGACTTGATCGAGGAGGCTAGGTGAGAACGCGAGGACTTCAACTTGAAAGTTCTTTCAACGACGGTTGACTATACCCAAACAAGTTTGCTGGTTCAAACTGAAACTCCATATTCATAAATCGTATCGCTCGGAAGATCAATCCGTTCGTTCCAGACAACGCATGTTCTACTTGAATCCAATCGTGCATTGCAGAACAAACCCGGCAGGGTTTTCAACTCCCTAAACGCCTCAATGTCCCTGATGTCATCCGCAACATCGTAAACGACCCGACGCCCTCCATCGAAATCGACGAGCAGTGTAAAATCGGCCCTAGGCTCTATGCTCTTGATTCTCGGTATCACGACCGGTTCTCCTCACAGCGGCGGCAGACTCACGATACGTTGCGTCTGCCACATCTCATTCAGTTCGACCTTATGCAAAGCAAGCCACTCCTTTACCAGCCTTTGCGCCGTCAATGGAAGGTCTCCATCCGTCATTTCAAGCGATGTCAAATCAAAGACTCCAACACACTCGCCGTAAATCGCATGAATGTGCGAAGGATTATGTTTTTTTGGCTTAAAGAACATCTTTACTACGATACCGTAGAATCGTGATACTTCTGGCATTTATTCCATCTCCTTCTAGAGGATACGGCCATTATACCAAAACGTCCCTGTTGGCGGCAATGGCGAAAACAAACAAAAATGTGCTAAAACGGAGGGCGTGGTTTGCGGAAGTAAACGCACCTGATTAGGTTTGGTTACTTCTGCAATGGGGAGTAGGGGGTGTTTGACCGATGGTATGGGTGATGTACGTATCAAGAACCCGTAACCTTCCCATGGGAAGGA
>Ga0265298_10008939_pt1 | contig 11986 bp, 13 predicted proteins | sample AusTroGonzalo_MG_3_FD_193486 | JGI IMG/M metagenome (GOLD analysis project Ga0265298, IMG submission 193486) | Bovine rumen microbial communities from tropical cattle in Woodstock, Queensland, Australia - Gonzalo_01 | ecosystem: Host-associated > Mammals > Digestive system > Stomach > Rumen ...
ACAGTGGTTCGTGAAGTTGCAGGCGAACACTGCCGCCAGATGCAGTGCCTGCCGCTGGGCGCTGTTCACCGTCTGAACATTCCGTGAAAGCGTTTTCGCCAGGCACGTCAATACTTCCCCGTCCTCCGGCGTACCGGCTTCGATAAAAACGGGGATATTCTCGAAAGAAACACGCCGCGCTTTGCTGAAGGTCTGCATGGGATACAGCACCCCGTAATGTTCCAGTCCCGGCACAGTCTTCCAAAGGTCGATCGGGATGCTCCCGGCTGTATGGACAAAAAAGCGGCTCTCCCGTCCCTTCACGATCTCCGGCAGCAATTCCACCAGAGCCGTGTCCTTGAGTGAGACGATATACAGATCAGCGTCCGGGATCAGTTTTTCCAGATCGGTCGTCCAGGCGGCTTGGACCCGATCCGCCAGGGTACGTGCGGAACTTTCCGTCCGGCTGTAGATCTGTTCGATAGCATATCCTTTTTCACGCAGGGCCGGTGCCAGATTCGTCGCCAGATTCCCGGCTCCGACAAAAATGATGCGGTCAACGTTTTTCATCACAGCTTGATTTTCGCGATCAGTTTCTTAATCTTTCCGCTGCCGATCAGCGGTGCGTGCGGATCCTCCGGGTAGATCACGGCGAACTGTCCCGGCAGCAGATCCGCGAACGCTGTCGGCGTGTCCGCGTAGAAAGCGATATCTCCGCCCGGCGCGAAATCCTGCGTCTGCCGTGTCAGCGCTTTCAGTGCCTTCCAGCCGATGCGCTCCCGGCCTTCCAGCAGGATATGCACATCGATATACTCACGATGAAGCTCCAGCGGACGCTGTTCTGCCGGTTCGCCGTCAGCCGTCATCTTGTTGATGAAAAAACGGTCGCCATCCAGCTCTATACGTCCGTCCTCCGCGCTCAGCAGTTCCTGCCAATGGGCGCGGACGTAATCGAACAATTTGGTAAAAGCCAGATGGAATGTCTCCACCCGTTTGCTGTCGTCTAAAGAAGAAAGGATCATAGCTAATAATCAAAAATCAACAGGGTTTGAACAATGCCGCCAGCGGGCCGTGCTTCAGCGACTCGAGCAGCGTGTGATCCGGCGGCGGAAACTCGTACTGATCCAGCTCGTCCGCCGTGACCCAGGCCAGATCTGCGCACTCGATCGCCCGCGGTTCTCCCTGCTTCAGGGCGCAACGGAAAAAATGCAGCTTCACCGTCTTTTCGGGATACCGGTGGACACACTCCTCCAGCAGCTCATGGACTTCCACCTCGATGCCCAGCTCTTCCCTCAGCTCGCGCGCCAGACATTCTTTCAGCGTCTCGCCCGGATCCTGTTTGCCGCCGGGGAATTCCCACATCCCGGCCAGATGTGTTCCGGCGGGCCGCCGGGTGATCAGCAACTTGCCCCGGTGAAAGACCAGACCGGCCGTGACCAAAATAACTTTTTCGTTCCGCGTCATCTCAACCGCCGCTATTGAACCACAGATGGAAACAAATATACACAGAATTTTTTATTTTCTGTTTTTCACACTCTCCAAGTAGCTGTTGAAATTCGTGCTGTACTGCTCCATGCCTTTTACATTGATGCCGAAGATACCCTTCTCCGGGTCATAGACCCAGCCGCCTGTTCCGTCAAATTCCCTGACGATATTGGTCACGTTTCCGCCAACAGCCAGCCGAAACGCAATAGCTTCCTGTGTTAACCGAAAAGCGGGAGGTTCTGTTTTATCCCGTTCATCAATGAAGATATCTATGAGCTCCGGCGGATATTTTTTGTGGATCCACAGATACCGGCTCATATCCTTCACGTTCTTGATATAAGCGCATTGCTGAAGATCAAGATACTCATTAAACGCTCCTCTGTTGAAATAAACATGCCCCGTCACCATGGAAAGATGCAGGCAGAATAATCCCCCAATGATCCCGAATATGCGTGATTCCCTACTCCTGATAAAAATCATTGTGATGGAAAGAAAAACGCCAACAGCGGCCAAAACGAACAGAATGAATTTGGCCCGGACATTACCGCCCGAATAATCTTCCAGGGATGACACAACAGCTTGCGCATAAAGGCTGCCATACCCTATCAACAGCAAAATGAAAACAAACGCCGCGCAGCTGAAATAATAGATCTTCATTTTTTTCATAAGCCTGACCCGTTGACTTCCAAAAACATCCGTATTGAAACTGCCCGAAAGTCAACAGTCAAGAGAATAAAAAAACTCCGCCGTTTTAAAATCCAGCGGAGTTCATGTAAAATGATTTTATTTTCTGTCGTCTTAGCGGCCCACGCTCTTATAGATAAAGCCCAGGGCTTCCATCTGAGCCGGGTCGAACAGATTGCGTCCGTCGAACAGGATCGGGTGCGTCATCACTTTGCGCGCATTATCCAGATCCAGTTCCTTGAACTGCGGCCATTCCGTGGCGATCACCAGCGCGTCGCAGCCTTCGGGCACCTTGTTCATGTCATCCACAAAGGTGACCTCTTTGAGCACGGTCTTGGCTTTCTCCATTGCCTTGGGATCGTACACGCGCAAATGCGCCCCTTCCTTGCGCAGACGCTGACAGAGCGCGATCGCCGGAGACATGCGGATGTCATCCGTGTTCTGCTTGAAGGCCAGTCCCAGCACGCCGATCTTCTTCTCCTTGATGACCCACAGCGTATCGGCCATCTTGTGCACAAAGCGTTCCATCTGCAGCGCGTTGATCTTCTGCACCTCGCGCAGCAGACCAAAGTCATAGCCCAGCTGCTCCGAGATCTTGATAAATGCGCTCAAGTCCTTGGGGAAACAGCTTCCGCCAAAACCGAGAGACGCGTTCAGGAATGACCGTCCGATGCGTTTGTCCATTCCCATGCCGGCGGCCACTTCTTCCACATTCGCGCCCGCCTCTTCGCAGATCACCGATACCGCGTTGATATAGGAGATCTTCAGTGCCAGAAACGAATTGGAGGCATGTTTGATCAGCTCGGCGGAATTGATATCCGTCACCACTATCGGCGCTTTGATCGGAGCGTAGATCGCCTTCAGCGCGTGGACCGGGCGCTGGTTCTGCACGCCCAGGACGATGCGGTCCGGATGCAGGAAATCATCCACCGCGAACCCTTCGCGCAGGAACTCCGGATTGCTCACCACGTCGAACTCCACCTTTGACTTGCAGTAGCGCTTGATGGTCTCGGCCACCTTCTCGCCCGTGCGCACCGGCACCGTGCTTTTGTCCACGATCACTTTGTACCGTGTCAGCACCTCGGCGATCTCGCGCGAGACCTTTTCCATAAAGCTCAGATCAACCGACCCGTCGGGCTGCGGCGGTGTCGGCACAGCGATGAAAACCACATCCGATTTCTCCACGCCTTCCTTGGTGGAGCTGGTGAACTTCAGCCGTCCCGCAGCGGCGTTCCGCTTGACCATCTCTTCCAGACCCGGCTCAAAGATCGGCATCTGGCCCGAATTGAGCATTTTCACCTTTTCAGGCGCGTTATCCACACAGATCACATCATGCCCGATCTCCGCGAAACAGGTCCCTGTGACCAGTCCCACATAACCGGTGCCGATGATGCAAATTTTCATAGGAGCGTTGAACATAGATCTTACCTCGATTTCATTTAAAAAAATTCTTACAGCCGCCATGGCAGCCCCGCACAGAATTGAACTGTGATCGATGGTTTAGGAAACCACTGCTCTATCCATTTGAGCTACGGGACCCCTCTGACTTGACCGCGCCTCAAAACAAGCGCGTTGTTTATCATACATCACCCGGCCCCGTGAATCAACTCTAAATTTACTTGCATCCAAGACCTTATTGCCAAACCTCCTCTCCCACCGCTGAAAATGACGAAAGAATTATGGCTGGATACACATAAATCTTTATATTTCATTATTAAACAATAATTTATCTGTATTCATCTGTGGTCATCTGTGGTTCTTTTAATACCATCTGTGTTCCTAAAATTGCCATAATTGCCATAGAGTGCTTTGAGCCGGAAACGTCTTCTGTATCATCGCTGCCATGTTTTTACACGAAACGCCTACGCTCACCGGGCCAAAGGTGAGCCATGAAAATACGGAGCCTTCACAAGAAGCTCACCAAACCGGTACCCTGAAGGATACCCAGCCTATCAATACCCGCGCCGGACTGCTGTCCCGCTTGAGCGGATTCTTCCGCCGCCGGGGCAAGACCCGTCTGGCCAATGAGAACGCGCGTCACGGTTACGCGATCACCAAGTACAGTGCCGGCAGCATCAGTCAGCGCTGGCTGCTGGGTCAGCTGCACACTGACACCACGCAGATCAAACCCTGCTCGCTGGCTTCGGCCATGCCGTTGGGTATCATCACCGATGAAGCCTCCGCGGCCGGTGAAACTGTCGCCGTGGAACTGCTCGGCGCGATACCGGGGACCATCCGTGCGGTCGCCGCCGGAGCCGTTTCCGCCGGAGAAGCCGTCTATACCGCGGCTTCGGGCCGTGTGCAATCCCTGCCCAGCGCGGCCGGGAACTATTATCAGGTCGGTGTCAGCCTGACCGCCGCCGCTGCCAGCGGAGACGAGATCGAGATCATCACCTGCGTTCCCCGCAAACTCGTTGTCGAACAACCTATCTAACCCCATCAACAGAATGAATATGAATATCGAAAACCATCAAGAATTACAGCCCGGCCGGATCGCTCTGGCCAATACCTCCCGCTTCGATGAAGCCTACCTCAGCGAACCTCTGACTGCCTACGCGGTCGGCTGGAGTGATGACGGCGTTCTTCAGGCCGATCTGGACTTTGTGGCTCCGTCCGTCCTGGTGCCCAGACGCTTTGAGTACCGCAAAGCCGATAACAACGATGAATTCCTGGAAGAGAAAGAAGACATCCGCGCCATCGGTGCCGACTTCCGCAGGGTCGAACCCAGCGGCGCGATCGTCCTGAACAAGACCTACAACAAAGGTCTGACCATGAGGGTCGATCTGGATCAGATCAGCGGCATCCTTAACTGGCGGCAGCTGACCGTGGCCAAACTGCTGCGCCGTCTGCTGCGCGCCGAGCTCAAGCGGGCCATCACCCTGCTCTATGACTCCGCCACAGTCACTTCCGTCACCTGGAGCGGAGCCAGCGGCGAGGATCCCGACATGGATCTGATCACCGCCCTGCTGGGCGCGGCCAACAGCTCCGGCGTCAAACCCAACCGCGTCTTCTTTGGCGATTCCTCCTGGGCGGCGCGCTGTCTTTCCCTGCGTGCCCAGTCCACCGCGGGCGGTTTTGCCTCCGCCACGATGACCCCTCAGATGCTGGCCGGGCTGGTGGGAGTGGATGAGATCCGCGTCTGCACTCAGCGCCGCCAGTCCACCGCTTCCACCAAGGCCGGTTTCGCGGAGAATCAGGTCCTGCTCTTCAGTGCCGACTCCCATCTCTCCACGGAAGACCCCAGCAACATCAAGCGCTTCGTGACTCCCTGCCAGGACGGCTCCCTCTACCGTGTCTATGAACAGGCCGTCACCAGCAAGATCACCGACATCACCGTGGAACATTACTCCAATATCGTCATCACCTCTTCACCGGGGATCGCGGTACTGGCAGTAAGCACCTCCTAGTTAAAAACTAAAACAAACCCCGTGAGCCTTCACACAAAAAAGGATCACGGGGTTTCTTGTTATTGTGTCAGAACGGGTTATGGATTTTTCATCTTCCAATAAACCAGTCCGCCAATGATCAGTATCTGGAGGATGACGACCGTGTAAAATACTCGGTTAAAGGAAGATTTGCTCCGTTTGTGGCCGATGATGACCTCTCCCAGCAGGACAGCCGGGCTGGCACCCAGAGCCGCGTAGAAGTGGAGAGTGTTCTCCGGCGTTCTCCACCAGCCTTTTACGGCGGAAAGCTTATCCAGAGCAAAAACGAGGAACGTCCACACGTTGACCACCGCGGCATAAATCAAAACCCAAACCGGCTCTTTGAGATACAACAAACAGATCCCGGCAAAGATCACCAATCCCAGAAATACTCTCATCATAACAAATCTATTTTCTGACAGCACACTTCGCGCTGTCACACAGGCTAAAAGACTCCGCTCATGAAATCAAGACACTTCCCCGAAAATCTTTTCCGTCATAAAAAACTTCACAATTTCTCTCATAAAAGGTAGCATCAGGCGATGAATGAATTTCAGAAGACGACTCCATCAACGGCTTCGACAACCTCTTCGGTCAACAAGATGCCCTTCTATGTGGCCGACGCGGTACTGATCCTGGCCTCTATTTGTATTCTCGCTTTCGCGCAGCACCCTCTCAGCGGTTCGGCCTGCTGGGCGCTGGCTGTCATCCTGGGCTGCGGTGCCTGGATAGCGATCCTGCCCTGGTTCCAGGAAAATAAGAACAATGCCGCGCTCTCCCAGCTGGACGGTCTCCGCAGTGTGAGCGAGTGCATCCAGCAGATGAACACCTTCTCCGCCGGCATGAACAGTGCCATTGCCTCTCTGGCCAACGTCCAGAAAATGACAGAAGCCTCCGCCAGAGCCGCTTCCGAGGCAGAAAACAAGATCGTGGCTCATTCCCAGGACTTTGCGGAACGTCTGGCCCAGGCGGTCAATTATGAGAAAAGCTCCTTCCAGATCGAGATAGACAAACTGCACCGCATCGAGAACGACTGGCTCAGCACCGGCATCGGCATCATGGATCATGTGCTGGCTCTGACCAACGCGGGCATCCAGTCCGGCAAACCGGAGATCATCGAGCAAATGCGCCGTTTCCGCGGAGCCTGTCTGGAATTCGCCGCGCGCGCGGGACTCCAGCCTTTCCTGCCGGCTCCGACCGATACTTATGACCCGGAAAAACATGTCCTGCCTCCTAATACACCGACACCGGATCCCAGCACCAAGATCAGCCGGGTGCTCGCTCCGGGCTTCAATTATCAGGGACAACTGATTCGCAAAGCGATGGTTCTGGCAGAAAACATTGAATTTACCCAGGGCGAGGCAAAAATGCCGTCAGATGCTCCCGTGATGACTCAGAGCAACATGGAAAACACCTTCTCTTCCAGCAGCTCCGCTCCCGAGGAAGAACCGGCTCCGGAAGAAGCCGCGCCTGTCACCGAACAAGCCCCGGAAATACCGCAGGAACCTCTGCCGCCGGAACCGGCCGAACCTTCTGATGAACAGCAGGAACAAGCTCCTGCCGAAGCGGATACATCCGATCTCTTCCATCAGGAATCCTTTGAAAGCATCCTGAACGAAACGCCTCAGCCGGAAACACCCAAAAACCCCGAAGAGAATAATCAACTTCCCCTTTAATAAATCGCTATGAATGAATTAGCTCAATTATCAGAAACTTTTGGTAAACGTTCCGCGGAACTGAAAAGCCTGCCCATCGTGGCCGGATTCGACGGTTTCGTGGATGAGATCATCTCCGTGGTGGAAGAACGCTCCAGCCTGAAAGAATGGGCTCCCGTGGGGACTATCGCCCGTTTCGGCGAGCTGGTCTCCGCCGCGGCCGGCAAAAGCAGTCTGCGCGAGATCGTTGTCCACCGCATGGATGCCGGCGGATGCACGGTCAACCTCGGTGACGGTGTCGCTACACTGGGGATCCCCCTGCACGCGTTCGCCACACTGGGCGAGCCGATCCACTCCGCTTTCGCCGGGCTGGTCAAGAAGTGCGCCAGCTGCCGTTCCTGGGGTGCTACTCCGGGCCGAACCCTGGCCTTTGAGTTCGCCGACGGCAAGTATATGCTCAGCGCGGTCTCCCAGCTGGCCGATTTCACTCCCGAATATCTGGATTCCATGCTGGCGGACGGCTTCTATCAGCAGTGCTGCGAAAAGGCCGGTCTCCTGGCCATGACCGACTGGAGTCTGTATCCGCACATGACGGCCTGCTGGGACAAGCTGAACACACAGGTCTTCAGCAAACTGCCCAAACGGATCCCCCTCTATCTGGATCTGGTGGATCCCTCCAGCCGCGCGGACGCTGACATCGCCGACATGCTCAAGGTCGTCAGCAAGTTCGAGAGCAACGTGGAAACCATCCTGGGACTGAACGGCGTGGAAGCCAACGTCGTCAGCCGGGTGCTGGGTCTGCCCGCCGGACAAGAGACCGAACAAAGCATCGCCGATCAGGCCGCGGCCATCCGTGCCAAGCTGAACATCAGCGCGGTCTCCATCCACTGCGTGAAGATCGCCTCTATGGCCGATGCCTCCGGTTCCTATGCCGTGGCCGGTCCCTACTGCCCCAAACCCAAGAAGAGCACCGGCGCCGGTGACCGCTTCAATGCCGGTTTCTGCGCGGGAACATTGCTGAAACTTTCACAACGGGAAAGACTTTTACTGGGCTGCGCCTGTTCGGGATTCTTTGTCAGAGAAGCCCGCAGCGCGACAGCGGAAGAACTCGCCGCCTTCATCGGAAAATGGAGCCGCGCCGAAGTCTGATTTTTTCAAAACAAAATTATAAATAAATCAAAATGAGAATGAATACTATTAAGCTGTTATCCACCGCCGCGTTCACAGCGGCACTGATTTTCACCGCGTCAGATTCACAGGCCGCCGACGGCCGTGCCGTGGAACTGATGAAAACCGACCGTCCGATCGTGGTAGCCCACCGCGGCTTCTCCATGTACGCGCCGGAAAACACCATCCCCTCCTTCATGTGGGGCAAATGGGCAGCCGCGGATCTGGTCGAGCTGGATTTCTACACCAGCAAGGACGGCACTCTCTTCTGTCTGCATGACGGCAATCTGAACCGCACCACGGATGTGAAGGAGAAATTCGACATCGAAAACACAGCGCTGGGCAATTTTACCTCTGAACAGCTGCGCCAGCTGGATGCCGGCAAATGGAAAGCGCCCATCTATAAAGGAACTCCTCTTCCCACTCTGGAAGAAGCCCTGACCGCGATCCAGGCCGACGGTGGTATGACGCTGGCCGAACATAAGACCGGCAGCGCGGAACAATGCGCCGCCGTTCTCAAGAAGCTCGACTGCGTCAATGACCTGGTCGTTCAGTCCTTCAACTGGAACTTCCTGGCCGATATGCAGAAGGTCCTGCCGGAACAGATCACCGTGGCTCTGGGGCCGATCGGCACCCGTGACGGCGTGAAAGTTCCCAAAGAGAAGTTGGCTCTCGATAAAGAATGGGTGGACTCCATGCTCAAGCTCAACGTCAAAGGTGCCGCCTGGGATTCCAGAGTTACCGTGGAAGGCATCAAATACGCCCACGAAAAGGGTCTGAAAGTCTTTGTCTATACCATTGACAACATGCAGAAAGCACAGGAGCTGCTGGATATGGGCGTGGATGCCATCATCACCAACAATCCGGCTCTCATCTGGAAGGCGATCGCCATCAAGAAATAAATAATATGTCCGACAAAGAGCGTAACGATCTGAATGATTTGAAGCCGTCGCGGCAGGAGTCAAACAACACCGCCGCGGCGGCCGCGCTCTCTGTTCAGGATCTGGCAGTTTATTATCCGGCCGGTCACAGAAAGTTCGTTCACGCGGTGGACGGGGTTTCCTTCCGGCTCTATCCCGGCGAGACTCTGGGACTGGTAGGCGAAAGCGGCTGCGGGAAAACGACTCTGGGCCGGGCGATCCTGGGGCTGACTCCCGTTACCCGCGGAACGATCCTTTTTGAAGGCCGGGATATTTCCACCTTCAAAAGCGAAGCGCTGAAAGAACACCGCCGTCATATCCAGATCGTTTTTCAGGATCCCTACAGCTCACTGGATCCGCTGATGACCATCGAGCAGATCCTGAGTGAACCGCTGAAGATCCATCATCTTTGCTCCGGCCGGAAAGAACGCTCCGAAAAGATCGCCGGGCTGCTCCGCGCGGTGGGGCTGGATCCCGAACTGGCCAAACGCTATCCCCACGAATTCAGCGGCGGCCAGCGCCAGCGCATCGGCATCGCCCGCGCTCTCAGCCTGAATCCCCGCATGATCGTCTGCGATGAACCGGTCAGCGCCCTGGACGTTTCCATCCAGGCGCAGGTCATCAATCTGCTGATGGATATCCAGGAGGAGCAGGGCATCTCCTATCTGTTTATTTCTCATGATCTGGCAGTCGTCCAGCATATCTGCCACCGGATCGCCGTCATGTACCTGGGGCAGATCGTGGAACAAGGCACCACCGAAGACATCCACTCCCGGCCGCTCCATCCCTATACAAAAGCGTTGCTGGACGCGGTCCCGTCTCTGGAGAAAAATTCCGGCGCTAAAAAGATATTCCTCTCCGGCGAGATCCCGTCCCCGGTGGATCCGCCCGCCGGCTGCCGCTTCCATCCCCGGTGTCCCTTTGCCACCGAGCGCTGCCGCCGTGAGGCTCCGGCTCCCGTGGAAATCACTCCGGGGCATACGGTCACCTGTCACCTTTGTTCCTCTGACACTACACCCTCTTTGTGAAAAAACAGTCCACAGCCATCCAGACAGAAGCCAAGCCGTTCTGCCCTCTCTGCGGCGAACGGGGAGATATTTTTTACAGTAAGCTGAAAGATCATCTGTTCGGGGCTCCCGGCGAATGGGATCTCTATAAATGCCCGGCCGGGAACTGCGGTCTGCTCTGGCTGAACCCGGCCCCCACTCCGGAAGACATCGGCAAAGCGTATCAAAGCTATTACACCCACGGCGACACCGGCGAAAGTCTGGCGCGCAAGTTTATCAAAACGGTTTATACCTTTTTATCCCGCGTACCGGAATGGACGGTCGGGCTGGCTCAGGCCCGGAAACGGATGCGCTGGCTCTATCTGGACAACCTGTTTCCCGGCAAACTGCTGGATGTGGGCTGCGGCGACGGGCTGTATCTGCACTTTATGGCCGGGAAGGGCTGGAAAACAGAAGGACTGGATTTTGACGCCAACGCGCTGAAACGCGCCCGCGAGACTTACAGGCTGAACGTCCACCAGAGCGATCTTTTCAGCCGCCACTATCCCGCGCATACCTTTGACGCGGTCACTCTCCGCCATGTGATCGAACATCTTCCCGATCCGCTGGGTGTTTTACGGGAATGCCTGAGGATCCTCCGTCCCGGCGGCACACTGGTGATCGTGACCCCCAACAGCGAAAGTCTGGGACACGGGCTGACGCACGAATGCTGGCGGGGACTGGAAGTGCCTCGTCACCTGCAGATCTTCTCACTGACTTCACTGAAACTCTGCGCCGGGCTGCTGGGAGCCCAGCCGGGTGAGTTCCAAGCGTTCACCACAGCTACGGGAGCGGACTTCATCCTGGACGAAAGTCTGGCTCTGCAGTCCCGGAAACACTCCGACCTGCCCCACGGCGAACAGAAAAAGACCCTCCACTGGACACGCACCCTGCGTGCCATCCGCCTGCAGTACCGGGAACATCTTTCCCTGGAAAAGGATCCCTCCATCGGCGAGGAAGGCGTCCTCATCCTCACAAAAAAATGAAAAAGGGAAAAATGTATGTTTAATAAATTATTCACGATCCTAAAGAAAAAGAGACTCATCAGACAGAAAATATCGGAATTAGAGAGTCAGCATCAAATCAAACTGAACAATGATGAAAAGAATTTTATCCGGTATTATTACAACTCAGAATCCAAATATCGTGTTGGATCCATAGGGAATTTTGTCCTTTATAAATGGGATGCAGAACATGAAGGAGAATGGCAAAGACTTGTTTTTCTCAAGGATAGGCGATTTATGATGAAGTTTGCTCTGATCAATGATTTGACTGATATGGAGCAATGGAAAAAACAACCGCCTCAGAAATTGATAGCTTTTGCGGAAAAGTTATTTGCCAATTTTGAAGATGTACTTTCCTCAGCCGCAAAAGCGTTTTGTAATGAGGCCTATCAGTTGGGAAGAGAGGTTGAACTTTCAAGTTTGGAGGATTTCCGAGTGACAGAAATCATGGTAGCTGAAGAAGGAAAAGAAGATATTCGGGGAATAATTTGGTTTTACATAGTTGCTCCTTAACATAGGGATAATAGATTAAAATAAAGGAAGATAAGGAGAAAAAGGGTTGAAATAAACTGCAAGGAAAAGTAATATAGAGCTCAGAAACCTTGCAGAGGTGAGGCAGTA
>Ga0265298_10008940_pt1 | contig 11984 bp, 11 predicted proteins | sample AusTroGonzalo_MG_3_FD_193486 | JGI IMG/M metagenome (GOLD analysis project Ga0265298, IMG submission 193486) | Bovine rumen microbial communities from tropical cattle in Woodstock, Queensland, Australia - Gonzalo_01 | ecosystem: Host-associated > Mammals > Digestive system > Stomach > Rumen ...
TAAAGGAGGGATAAAAGATGGAAAACAAACGCAAGAATCTGAAAAAGAACCAAATCGTGGCCTTCCTCGTGACGGTGGCCATTGTCATTTTGGTCAACGTGATTGGCTCGTATGTGTTCACCCGCTTCGACCTGACGAGCGAGAAACGCTACACCCTCTCGCCCACCACCAAAGAAATCCTCAACAACTTGGACGACTACGTGTATTTCAAGGTGTACCTCGAAGGCGATTTTCCGGCAGGTTTCAAGAAACTACGCCGCGAGACTAAGGAAATGCTTGACGAGTTCCGCGCTTACTCAAAATACATTGATTACGAGTTTATTAACCCTTCGGAAAGCGAAGACCCAGACGAAGTCAATGCCACATACACTTTACTCTACCAATCAGGCCTCAACCCGACCAACACCATCATCCGAAACGCTGATGGCTCTTCACAACAAATGATCATCTGGCCTGGTGCCTTGGTGAGCTACCGCAACGACACCGAGATTGCCATTGACTTGTTGGAAAACCAAATCGGGCAGTCGTCGGAAGAAGCCTTGAACGCCTCTATGCAGAACCTTGAGTTCCGCCTCATCGACGCGGTGAAGAAGGTGACGCGCCTCAAGAAACCCAATATCGCCTTCATCGAAGGGCATGGCGAGCTGGGACCGATGGACGTGTACGACATCACCCAAAGCCTCTCGCAACATTACAATGTAGGCCGCATCGAGATTGACGGCAGAATCGACGCGCTGATGCACCGCACACAGGACACCACACGCGACGTGAGTGCCTTTACTTCTTTTGATGCCATCATCATTGCCAAGCCGACGCAGCCTTTCAGCGAGAAGGACAAGTTCCTCATCGACCAATACATCATGCACGGCGGCAAGGTGCTGTGGCTCGTCGAACCCGTCTACGCCACCATGGACAGCCTACAAAGCCAGGAGTCGACCATCGGCATTGAGCAAGACCTCAACTTGGATGACATGCTGTTCAAATACGGTGTGCGCCTCAACCGTGACCTGCTCCTCGACCTCACCTGTGCCGCGTTGCCCGTGCGCACGGGACAGATGGCCGGACAAGCCCAGCTGGAGTTTTTCCGCTGGTACTACTTCCCCTTGCTGCAAGCCGCCAGCGACCATCCCATCGTGCGCAACATGAACGCCATCCGCGCCGATTTCGTCAGCTCGATGGACGCCACCACCTCGGCCAACGGCATCAACCAAATCCCGCTGCTCAAGACCTCCGACTATACCAAAGTTTCAGGCGCGCCAGTCTTCATCAGCCTTGCCATGCTGCGTCAGACCCCTGACCGCCGCATGTTCAACTCGAAAGGCAAAAACGTGGCCTACCTGCTGAAAGGCAGCTTCCCCTCGCTTTATGCCAACCGTATACCGCAGGAACTCATTGACAGCCAAGAGTTACAATATCTTGACCAAAGCGAGCCGACCGCCATGATTGTCATTGCCGACGGCGACATCATCCGCAACCAAATCGACATCAAGCGCAAGATGCCGCTCGCCCTAGGCTTCGACCAATACACGGGCAACACTTACGCCAACAAGGAATTCATCGAAAACTGCATCAGCTACCTCGTTGATGGAGAAGGTTTGATTGACATCCGTTCCAGAGAGCTGAAAATCAGACTATTGGATACCGCCAAGATTGCCAAAGAAAGAACGAAGTGGCAGCTCATCAACACTGTGATACCCATCGCCATCATCATCGCCTTGGGCTTCGTGATGGCCATAGTCAGAAAGAGAAAATATAGCAAAAAATAATTCGTAAAATGAAGAAAAACAATAAATTAACAATTATCATAGTGGCTGCGCTCGTTGTCATTGCCGCCGTCTTGATTTGGAACAACCGTTACCTGACCACCATCCGTGGCGAAGCTGCCGATTTTCAGGTGTGGGACACCGCCTCGGTCACCAAGCTCTATCTCGCCGACCGTTATGAACACGAGTCACTATTAGAGCGTCAGGCCGACAACACTTGGACCCTCAACGGCGAATACAAGGCCCACTCCAAGCAAGTCCAAAATCTGCTGACCACCCTTTACAAAATCCGCATCAAGATGCCCGTCTCTCGCGCCAGCCACGACAACATCGTCAAGCAGTTGGCCGTGAATAGTACGAAAGTGGAAGTGTATCAGATTGTTCCGCGCATCAACCTGTTCAACCGAATCAAGCTGTTCCCGCACGAAAAACGCACCAAGGTGTTCTATGTGGGCGATGCCACCAAGGACAGTAGCGGCACATTCATGCTGCGCGAAGGTGCTGACCAAGCCTATATCGTCTACATCCCGGGCTTCCGTGGCTTCATCACCACGCGTTTCACGGCCCTCCCCGATGACTGGCGTGACCATGGCGTATTTAGCGCGAGTTTGGCCGACATCCAATCCGTCAGCGTGGAGTTTAATCGCGAGCCGATGTCGAGTTTCAAGGTGGAAAACACAGGCCGTCACCAATACGCCATGACGCGCCTTGCCGACAACACTCCCATCCCCTTCGACACGATGAAAGTTATCAACCTGTTGTCGTCGTTCGGCGACCTGCGCTTCGAGGCTTTGCTCAACAACCTCATCCCACAGGAACGTTTCGATTCCATCACGCAATCGCCTTATTTGCATAGGGTTACGCTGACCACCAAAGACGGCCAAACCACCCAGATGACCACCTTCGAGAAGTTTGTAACCAACACGACCATCCTTGAGATTGAAGGCCTCGTTGACGAGGAAGGCAAGCCCCTCGACCCCATCGACCACGACCGCGTCTATGGCTGGATCAACGACGGGAAAGACCTTGTTTTGGTGCAGTACTATGTCTTCGACAAGGTGCTGAAACCTGCGGAATACTATGAAGCTGGCCATCCCATCCATTCTGATGGGCCGCTGTTCTATGAAGTGCCGGAATAAAGTTTACTTCTGCTTCCCAAGAAACGCCAATAATCCTTTGCATCCTTCAGAAACATCCCTCCAAGTCGCCTCAAAATCACCTGTGTACCACGGATCGGCGACATCGCCAGGACGATGGGTGTAGTCCATCAACAGGCTGATTTTGTGGTCAGTGTCTTCGCCAAACATGCGCTTTAAGTTACGCAGGTTGTTGCGGTCCATGGCGATGATGTAATCGTAATGATGATAGTCGGCGCGTGTCATCTGATGGGCAGTCTTGCCCTCGCAGCCAATGCCATGTTCGGCGAGTTTGCGTCGCGCCGGTGGATAAACAGGATTGCCGATTTCTTCAGTTGAGGTTGCTGCCGAGGCAATTTCGAATTGGTCGCCCAAACCAGCTTCCTCGACGAGACTTTTCATCACAAACTCGGCCATGGGACTGCGGCAGATGTTGCCGTGACAGATGAAGAGAATTTTTATCATTTTCCAAGTAAATCATTAATCACCACCGAGGCACAAAAAATGCCGAAGGCGGCGGGGAGATAACTGATAGTGCCCACATTGGAGACTTTGTTCTGCTCATCTACACCATCGGTGATGATGGCTGAGGCATCGACAGGTTCGGGCGAGTATACGGCCTTGATGCCATCGAAAACGCCCAGTCTGTGCAGGCGCTTACGGATGTAAAACGCCAAACGGCAGTGGTTGGACTTCGAGATGTCGCAGATCTCTATCTTTTCGGGATGGAACTTGCCGCCTGCGCCCATGCTACTCACGATGCGCTGATTGTTCATCTTGGCGTAATAGAGCAGAAACACCTTGGGAGCCACTGTGTCAATGGCATCCACCACATAATCGAAGGATTGCGCCATGAGGTCGATGATGGCTTGGTCTTTCAGGTATTGGTGAAGAACGGTCAGCTCTATTTCAGGGTTGATGTCGCGGAGACGCTCGGCCATCACTTCGGCCTTCGGTCTGCCGACGGTGCTTTCCAAGGCCAATAATTGGCGGTTGCGGTTGGTGATGTTCACCACATCGCCATCAACGATGGTCATGCGGCCAATGCCCGCACGGGCCAACTGCTCGGCGGCGTATGCACCCACACCACCCAAGCCCACCACAAGCACGTGCTTGGATTTCAGGGTGTTGATGCCTTCGTCACCGATTAATAGGCGGGTTCTGTCTTGCCAGTGTTCCATAGGGCTGCAAAATTAGGAAAGATTTGTGTTTTCAACGCATTAATGTCCATTTCCAACAGTTTTGCCGCGGCTCCATAAACCTTTTCAATGCCGATTTCCGCCATGTCGGTTTCGAAGAAAAGATATTTTAGATCGATGGTTTTGAGTGAGTTGTAAATTTTTCTATCAGGATGTAACAGACTTTCGCCGACGGAGAGAAAAATCCCCTGTCGGGTGAGTTGGGCGGCATCTTGCGTCGTGCCGTTGAAGCCATGCACAATCCAAGGTTGTTTGGCTTTGTGTTTTTTCCGCAGGGCGACAATCTCGTTGTGGCTTTTCACATCGTGCAGAATCATCGGCTTTTGCAAGGTTTCAGAAAGCTCAATTTGTCGCTCAAAAACGGCAATTTGTTGCTCAAAACTGTCCTTGTGCATTTTATCCAAGCCTGCTTCACCAAGGGCAATAACATTTGGTAATTGCAGCCTTTGTTCTAATAATGCAAATGCTTCTTCTGTCTGAAAATCAGGGTTGTCCAAAATCCATGGATGAATGCCGTAACTGTAATAGCCTTGCTCGGAACAAGGTGTATCCAAGTTTAGATTGACGATTTGTATTAGGTCGTCATTTGCTTTGGCATTGTGGGTATGTATGTCGACAAAAGGGCTGTTCATGGCTGCAAAATTAGAAAAATTCCTATTTTTGCCCCATGGAACAGAACCTGCTGCAAACGAAAATTGCCTACCTGAAGGGTGTCGGACCGAAGAAAGCCGAAATCCTTCAAAAGGAGTTGGGCGTGTCCACCTATCAGGATATGCTCAACCAGTTTCCGTTCCGTTACATCGACCGCAGCCAGATACAGAAGGTGGCCTACATCAACGACGACACCGTGTATTATCAGCTCGTCGGCACCATCTCCAACATCAAACTCATTGGTGCACCGAGAGCCACACGTGCTACGGGCCTTTTCTCCGACGAGACAGGCAGCATCGAGGTGGTATGGTTCCGCGGACTGAAATGGATCAAGAACCGCTTTAAGCCAGGTGTGAAGTATGTGCTTTTTGGTAAGGCCTCCGAGTTCAACCACAACTTCAACTTCGTCCACCCCGAAATTGAGGAGTACGACCCCAAGGACCCGCTCATCGGCGAGGGACTGCAAGGCGTCTATAACACCACCGAGAAGATGAAAGACCACGGCCTTGGCACGCGCACCATCGCCAAGTTGCAGAAACTCATCCTACAACAGGTGTACGAATACATCCCCGAGACATTGCCCAAGGCAATTATCGAGGAAAACCAGCTGATACCAAGCCGCTACGCCTATTACGAAATCCATCTGCCAGCGAACAACATCGAAATCCAGCAAGCCACACGCCGACTGAAATACGAGGAGCATTTCTTCTTCCAACTGAAGATGTTGCGCAACAAGATGCACCGCGAGCAGGCCGTCAAAGGACACGTCTTTAATGTAGTAGGCGACTATTTCAACAGCTTTTACAGAGACCATCTTCCCTTCCCACTGACCAACGCCCAAAAGCGTGTCATCAAGGAAATCCGCAAAGACTTAGGCTCGGGGCACCAGATGAACCGCCTGTTGCAAGGCGACGTGGGCAGCGGCAAGACCATCGTCGCGTTGATGGTAATGCTCTTGGCCTTGGACAACGGCTTCCAAGCCTGCCTGATGGCACCCACGGAAATCCTGGCCACACAGCATTTTGCCACCTTGCAGGAACAGTTAAAGGACATGGACATCAACTTTGCCCTGCTGACGGGTTCCACCAAAATCGCAGAGCGAAGGAAGATTTACGCTGGTCTGGCCGACGGCACCATGCAAATCGTGGTGGGTACCCACGCTCTAATTGAGAGCAAGGTGGTGTTCAAGAACTTGGGGTTGGCCATCATCGACGAGCAGCACCGCTTTGGCGTGGAGCAAAGAGCAAAATTCTACGAGAAAACGGAGATTCCGCCCCATACCCTCGTGATGACCGCCACGCCCATCCCGCGCACCCTCGCCATGACGCAATACGGCGACCTCGATGTCTCCAAAATTGATGAATTGCCCCCTGGAAGAAAACCAGTGCAGACTTACCATGTTTACAGCGACGACCGCTACCGTATCATGATGTTCATGAAGCAACAAATCGCGCTCGGGCGACAGATTTATGTGGTCTATCCCTGCATCAAGGAGTCGGAAAACACGGATATGATTGCCTTGCAAGAGGGTTATGAGGCTTTGCTGCACGACTTTCCTGAGCCGCAATACAAGATATGCGTCTGCCACGGTCGGCTGAGTGCCGAGGACAAGGACTTTGAGATGCAGCGCTTTATCAATAAGAACGCGCAAATTATGGTGGCAACAACGGTCATCGAGGTGGGTGTCAACATTCCCAACGCCACAGTGATGATTATCGAGAACGCCAACCGCTTCGGATTGTCGCAATTGCATCAATTAAGGGGTCGCGTAGGCCGTGGTGCCGACCAATCCTATTGCATCCTCGTCACCGACCACAAGCTGACCAACGACGGCAAGACCCGCATGAAGACCATGTGCAGCACCAACAACGGCTTCGAAATCGCCGAAGTCGACCTTGAACTGCGTGGCCCAGGTGAGACGGGCGGTACACGCCAGTCCGGACAAATCGAAATGATGATTGGTGACCTGCAAAAAGACGGTGCCTTAATCCCGCAAGTCCGTGAGGCCGCCATCAAGCTCTTGGCCGACGACCCGAAACTCGCCAAGCCAGAAAACCGAATGTTACGGGAGCATTACAAGGAGTTGTTTGCACAAACTTTTGACTGGAGTCAGATTGGGTAGTTATTCCGCTTCCTTTTTCGTCTTCTTGAACGAATAAAACTTATTCGTCAAGTAGCTGAACGTCACGCAAATGATGGAGATGATAACGTATGAAACAGTCGGCCACCACTGGAACACCTCAACGAAGAGTTTCAAGCCGAAATAATTAATGAGGATATTGCCAATGGTCACGAGGAAGTACCTGACAATCTGTGTTCTACCACGCAAGGTGGAACCCGAGAAACTGATATGCCTTGCCATCCAGAAGCCCGTAAGGAAGGTGATGGGGAACTTGAACACAAAAGCGGCAATGTGGGGCGTAAAGGCAATGAAACCGAGGTCAAACACTTGAGCGTGAAACACATAGTGATAGAAAATGTAATACAGCACCCATTCCAAAGCCAGATTCAAGCCGCCACAAGCCGCATAACGAAACAACTCAAGGCTCATCACCTTGCTGAAAGGCGGATAAAAGAAGTCTATGACCTTGGTCAAAGTGCGTTCCATCCAGGATTCTATGTTTTTGAGGGCTGACATCGGGTGGCAAAAATAGACATTTAGAGCCAAATTACCTCAAAATCCTTGAGCAAATCGGAAGTTTTATCCACATCGTCAGTGAAACCCAACACATAGCCGCCACCACCTGAACCTGAGATTTTTACACCAAAGTTGAAGTCATAATCGGCGGTGAAAAGGTCAAGCGTGTTGTCGGTAATCATCGGGCGAAGGAACTTCAACTGGCCTTTGGTAATTCGCTTCAACGAATTGAAAAACACTTCCTTATCGCTCCAAATCAGTGCATTCAAGCATTTTTTTACATAAGGTACATATTCTTTTTGAAAGCGGTTCAAAAAATCAAGATTCTCGCGTTGCTGCTTGAAATGGTTCACCAAAGGTTTGGTGTTGCTCTTTATCTTCGTGTCAATCAAACAAATACGGATATCCTTGTTGAGAAACTCATCTTTCAAAATTTCTACATTTTTCGGCGTAATCTTAAACGGTTTGCCCAAATAACACTGCAAGGGGTCAATGCCGGAACTGCTGCCATGGAAATAGCTTTCCATCTTGCCGAAAATCTCTTTTAGTTTCAGATAATCATTAGTTTTCTCTTTGGCGTAGGCATCGTAAACGGCGGCCACCAAGGTGCCCGAACTGCCCAATCCATAGCCCGACGGCACGTTGGAATCCAAAAAGAGATTGTACTGCAAATCGCGGTTAAACCGCTGCAAATCAAATAGGTCCTTGATATCCAAAGTGGAAAGATAGTCCGCAAAACGTTGTAAACTGGCATTGGAAGCGGCCACACCTTGAGCCGATAAAGAGGAAGCAAAACGCCATTGCGCCGAGAATTGCTTCAAGGGCACCATCAAGGCGGTGCTGTCGAAAATCATCGAGTACTCGCCGAAAAGGATGACTTTGCTATAGTAACGCTCTCTCATCACAATAGTTTTTTCGGTCCGTTGCCCACGCAGTCGGCAATCCATTTATTATCAGCGCAATAAGTCGACAAGGTGTTCTTGATAAAACTTTCCACTTTTTCAGCTTCGCTTTCGGGATAGAGCAGATGCACATTCGGGCCTGCATCCAAGGTAAAGCACAACGGAATTTGAGTCTCATTTCGGAAATTTCTAACCTCTTCAATAATCCTCAAAGTATTGGGCTTCATTAAGATAAACGATGGATTGGAGCACATCATCAAAGCGTGGAGTTGCAGGGCTTCCGACTCAGTGATATTAATAAAGGTGTCCAAGTTGCCCGACTTCAGAGCAATGAGCAAATTCTTTATGTTTTCGTTAGCCTGTGCATAACGCGCTGGAGCGTAAGGATTGCCTTCCATCAGTCCGTGACCTGCACGGCTAGAAACGGATTTTTTCTCGCCACTGACAATCAAGATGCTGTCATGATAGGTCTTGAAAACGGGATGGATGTTGTTTTCCAACGGTACAGCATATTCATCAGAACTGCCTTTGTAACAATCCGTTGCGCCCCAAAGTGCCATTTTGGAATACACTGAACGCGCCGCGCTCCCCGAGGCCAAACGGGAAAAACAGGATGCTTTGCGCAATTCTATTTCTTTCCCAACAAGTTGACTTTCTATCTCCAACAACCCCATCACAAAAGCGCTCATCGAAGAAGCCGAAGACGCGATGCCCGAAGAATGAGGGAAGGTATTGCGGCTCTCGACCTTCAGATTCAGTTGGTTGATGAAGGGAAAAAATGCCTGATTGTCAAGCATAAACTGCTCGATTTTCGCGCCAAAAGCAGGATTCTCTTGGCCTTCGAAGAAGAACTGGAAGCCAAAGCGGTCGGCTTTTTCAAAGCCGATGAATGTCTCGGAGCGACATTCCGACAATGTGAAGCTAATCGACGGATTTTGAGGCAGTTGTTTACCCCGTTTACCCCAATATTTCACCAAGGCGATGTTCGACGGACTACTCCATCCCACTTTACCTTGAAAGTCGTTGGGCACTTCACCTTTGAAGGCTTCGTTCAACCAAATCTCTTCCATAGTCGTTGTTTTATGCTGCGAAGATATGAAAACTCTTTATAACACTATATCACTATACCCAAAAACCACTTCCAAGCTTTGTGCCTTAAAGTAATCTCTCACCTGATTTTCAGACCATTCCGTTGCTGCCAAAATAAAATCCCCGCCCCAAGCACCCAAGGATTTCAAAACACCTTCAAAATCGGGAAAACGTTTTTGAACAGGCTCTTGCCCAATGCAACGGGCAATGATACGTTCGTGGCATTGCATGAGCAGGCCGAACTCGTCCAAATTCTCGCATTTCGGCACAGCGCGGCTGATTTCCGAAACGGCTTCTATATCTTTCTGTAAATCAATAGGATTAGCCTTCTCCAAAAAGGCTTTGATTTCCTTGGACGAGCTTTGCTTTTGGCCTTGGTAGACAAAGAAAAGATGGTCAGCAAAAGGTGGGTTGAAATCTATTGTTTCCACTTTTGGCTGATTGTCAACTAACTGATAATAAATCGGTTGCTCCGCCGTGGCGCAAGCGATGTCATAACCCGAGCCGCCGAATGTCAACTTCAACAATTCGTAAGGATTCACATTGGCCCAACGCGCAAGATTGGCAATCAAGGTGGAGCTGCTGCCTAAACCCCAGTTGGGATCAAAGTCCAAATGGGTAGCAAATTTCAAATCATTGCCTTCAAAAGCCCTGGGATTCAGTTGCTTGACGGCTTGAAGTATCCGGTTTAGCCGCATGGCTTTTTCTGGGTCGTCCGTGGAGTAATTTACTAAGTTCTCGCGATTTAAGATCACGGAGAACCATTTTCCCTCGGGTCGCCAGGCTTCCCATTGCAAGCGGTTCTCGTTGGAATCAAGGGTTTCTACCTCCAGGCTTTGTCCCAATTTCAATGGTAAAGCCAAGGCTAAAGCGCCTTTTAAGACGAGGTACTCGCCGGTCAGGAGAAATTTGCCGTGGGAATGGTAGTGGCTCATTTTTTCAACGAGTCTAAAAACTGCTCCACCGCCGCATACGACACCGTCTTATCCTTGAAGTATTCCCGCGCCTTTTTCTTGTCTTCGTCCGAGGCGTTCAACTGGTTGAGGATGTTGTTCAGGTGCATCTTCATGTGGCCAGCTTGGATACCTTTGGTGGTCAAAGAGCGCACGGCGGAGAAGTTATTGGCCAAACCCATCGTAGCAGCCACCATCATCAGTTCGGGCGCAGTAGGATTGTCCAACAGTTCAAGGGTTTTCTTGGCCAACGGGTGCAAGCTGGTCAGTCCGCCCACGGTGCCCAAGGCCATCGGCACCTCCAATTCAAAGTGGAAAATGCCATTCTCTATCGTGACGCTCGACAGGCTCTCATAGTGTCCGTTGCGCGAGGCGAAGGTGTGTCCAGCTGCTTCCACCGCGCGGAAGTCGTTGCCCGTGGCAATGACCACCGCATCAATGCCATTGTAAATGCCTTTGTTGTGGGTCGTGGCGCGGTCGGTGTCGATGTGGGCAATATCTACGGCCTTCTTGAATTTCTTGGCGTATTCGGCACCCGAAAGGTGTTCATCGATGCCATCCAACTGCTCCACGGGACATTCCACCCAGACTTTCACGCGACAGTCAGGCGTATTGTTCGACAGGATGGTCATGATGATCTCCACCTTGCGGAGCTCTTCAGGCAGTTCGTTTTGCTCGGCGAAGAAGTCCTGCAGGCTGTGACCAAACTGCTCCAAGACGGAGTTGATGAAGTTGGCGCCCATGGCATCGCTCGTGGCAAACTCAACACGAATCTGGTAATAATCAGGAATTTGCGCGGTGTAGTCGATGAGGCGCATGCCGAGGATGCCACCGCCGCGTTTCCGCATCTTGGCGGTCATCTCATCGGTGTCGGCCAAAAGACGTTCCTCGATTTTCGGGAATAGGGCAAACAGGGTTTCCTTGTCGCCGCTCCAGCCAAAATGCACCTGTCCGACCTTGCGCACGTCGACGACCTCCGCATGGAAGCCGCCACGCTCACCCCAAAATTTGGCCGCCGCCGAGGCTGCCGCCACGACAGAACTCTCCTCGATGACCATAGGCACGATGTAGTCCTTGCCGTTGATGGTCACGTTGGGCGAAATGCCGTAAGGAATATAGAAATTGGTGATGGTGTTCTCGCTGAACTCGTCAAAGAGCTGTTGCTGCTTCGAGTCGGGATGCCAATAGCTTTTCAGCAGGTTGACGACTTCGCCCGGGTTCTCGAAGTAGTTGGCAATCAGCTTCAACTTCTCTTCCTTGAGAAGTTTCGAAAAGCCCTTTTTTATGCGTTCGCGAGTAGCCATATCGGTTTACCACTCCTCTTCTTCAATCACTTTTTCAGGGACGAGGCTCTCCTCAAACTTCTGACCCCAATCCTCGCCAAAAGCTGCAATTTGGTTCAGATAATTGTCCCAAATAGGCTGATACAAAGGATCTTCCTTGTTCATCCATTCCTCGCAGGGATGGTTGGATTGCGTCTTCTGCATGAAATCCGTAAGCGTATAGCGCACACGGCCTTCGCGCACCTCGATGGTGAAATAGTAGGTAATCCAGGGCCATTTCGACTTCACGGGGTCGCCGTTGTCGAGTTGGAACTGGTGCTTACCTTTCATCGTGCGACCGTCGTTCTGCTGCAAAATGGTCGAAGGCCTC
>Ga0265298_10008941_pt1 | contig 11983 bp, 6 predicted proteins | sample AusTroGonzalo_MG_3_FD_193486 | JGI IMG/M metagenome (GOLD analysis project Ga0265298, IMG submission 193486) | Bovine rumen microbial communities from tropical cattle in Woodstock, Queensland, Australia - Gonzalo_01 | ecosystem: Host-associated > Mammals > Digestive system > Stomach > Rumen ...
TAGCTGCATTGCGTACAGTATAACGGAACTGGAAGTCAAAGGCTGCGCTGGTCTTTTCGGTGGCTTCAATCCAGTTCTTGATGGTATTGCTGCCGTCCCAGCACTCACCGACAGAGAACTGTGGCTTGGCATCATTGTTGTATATCTTAGTATACTTACCACTATATCCTTTTACCATGTCATAGCGGAAACCAATATAGCCGAAATCATTGAGCAACATCTTCAGGTATGCCTTGACGTTGTTCTGCACGTTCTCACTCTTATGGTCGAGGTCACGCATACCGTCCCAACCTTCGCCAGTATCAGTATTTGAACTCAGCGAGTAACCGTTTTGTGTTGCCCATGTCTTTGTCTTACCACCATCATCGTTAGAACAGATGTCAGTAGACTTTAGTTCATAGGTTACACCATTGTAGGTTTCTTTGGGGAAATCTACCCAGTTCGAGACATTCTTACGGTGGTTGATGACGATGTCAGCAATCGTTCCGATGCCCTTGCCCTTAAAGGTTTTAATCATAGACTTCAACTCATTCTCTGTTCCGAACGAACTGTTGTAGTTAGAGAACCAGTACAGGTCGTCATAGCCCATCGACTGGCCACCACAGTAGGCACTTTGGGGAATCCATACGAGGTCGAACGTGGTAGCAAGGTTGTCAACCTGTTTTTCCAGTGTTGTCCACTGAGCATCGGCATAGCCGTCCCAATAAAAAGCTTGCAACATGACACCGCTATAGTTGGCGGGCCATCCTACAATGTTTGTCGGAGTTTCTGGATCCGTTGGATCCGTTGGATCTGTCGGGTCCGTTGGATCAGTCGGGTCTGTTGGCTTCTGAGTAGATGTTGGAGCGTCGTCGTCACCACAGGCGGTGAATCCAAGAGTTAAACTCATGGTCAGTAGGAACGATAGAAGTTTAATGCTGATTTGTTTCATTGTCTGTTCGTGTTATTGGATTATGCTGCAAAGATAATAAGAATTCTTATACCTTGTTTTCCAATGTAGTTGAATAGTTTTTAAATCCACGTGCAATCGTTTGCGCTGTTGCCGCAAAAAAGCGGGCACCGCCATGATGGGATGCCCGCCAGTGTGTTGTGTTTTCTATAGTTAGATAAAGGATGTGTTGTTTCTTTTACTTCTTTGTAATTGTGCAATAAGACTTAGTTTCACACAATGGGAAGAACTGAACAAAGTATGTACCTGCCTCAGAAATCATGATGTTAGAACCGTCCTGTGTCAGGTTGTCAACAGAGCCACCCCAGTTGATACCCCAATCATCATTTGCACGGAACTTCATCTCGTCAGCTACCAAATCCAATGTTACCTCCCATGCACGTGTCTCTGGGTTGTAAGTCATGTCGGTGTCAGCACCCCAGCCACCTGCCTGAGCAGGACCTACGATACCAATAGTGGTAATAGGAGTAAGCATGTAAGTCAAGTTTGCGAGGTCTACTTCAGCACGGTAGAAGCCTGGTGTTACCATGATGTTATCTCCACCTGCAGCCAATGTGCCAGATGCATCGTCACCACTGCCCCAACCATAGTTAGTAGCGTCCCAGTTGTTGAATTCTGTCTGGAACTTGAAGGCACCCTTGCCACCTGACCAGTCAGCATCCTGAGCATAGAAGAATCCAACATATGTTCCGTTGCCGTCGCCGCAGTAGAGTGGCTGTTCCTTAGAACCCCAATCATTGTTTACGCCAGCCTCCCAGATGTATTCAGCAAAGTTCAGCGGAGTGATGGTGTAGGTCTTTGTCATCATATTAACCTGGAAGCGATAGAACTTAGCAGAACCATCTACATGGAAGGTGTTTTCTGCACCAATCACACTACGACGGTCAAACGAACCACTCAGAGCAAATTCGCCTACATAACCGAACAGTTTGTTCCAATCATTAGAGTCGATGGCATCAAGAGCATCAGCATCACCAAATGTGAACCAGATGTCGCCAGTACCACCATTACCTTCGAATACGTATGTGAATACGGGATCATCGAATACATCGGCACCGCTGTGGCTAAATTTCAGACTCTTATCACTACTCCATGAACCAGGACCACCAACCAGATAGTAAGCATCGGCAATGTCTACAGGCTCAATCTTGTAGCTGTACTCCATCATGTTGAGAGTGATGCGAATTTTCTTAGCACCTGTTACGTGGAATGAGTGGTCACCACCCAGGTTTGTACGACGATCCATTGTGCCCTCAAGATCCTCGCTGGCACCCTTGGTACCGAAAAGCTGAGTCCAGTCGCCAGCAGCAACTGCATCGATAGCAGTATCATCACCGATAGCAAACCAGCAGTCATCACCACCAGCATCCACAACGATGGTAAAGATAGGGTCATCGTAAACATCAGCACCACTGTGGCTGAACTTCTGAGTACGAGCACCGTCTGCACTCCATCCTGCAGCAGCACCGATTACATAATATGCAGGAGAAATCTGAACCTTGAACAGCGGAGTGAACTGTACATTACGCTGTGCGAAATAGTTCTCACCTGGCTTACCTACGATAGCTTCAGATGTCCCAGCTGTTACCGTGTGGAGAATAGTACGGATATAAAGAGGTGTCTCGGCAGGATTGCGAGTGATGTCGTTGAAATATGCATCCTGCAAATCACCAGCCTTAACGCTGATCTCGTTTGACCCAACAAGGCTGTTTGCATCAAGAGTGATGCTCTGAGCGAAGTCTTCGGTTTTCGAAAACTCAACCAAAGCCTTAAGGACAGTATTGGCAGGCATAGCGCCCTCAGTCACACTGACTGTACCAATAGAGATGTCTTTGTTGACACCTGCCGCCTCGTCAATAAAGTCAGCCAGATTGATGGTGGTTGCCGAAGCGGTGGTAACACTCACGTCGCTCACCTTAAGCAGGCTCTCTGGCAGATTGGTCTGCGGCACGAACTCGGTTTCGAAGTCCTGGTTACAGGCCACGAGACCCAAGCTGAGAAGAGCCATTGTATATAAACCTAATTTTTTCATCTTCTTATTCATTTGATTAAACTACGTTATAATACTGACGAAATTACTTGCACTCGAACTTGACAGTACCCTTGTTCAAGTTAACGGTGAGTTCCAAATCGCCACCAGGGAATCCGAGGAATGTGTAAGATCCCTTACCTTTGAGAATGGTGCCATTGAATACACCATCAGAACCAAATTCAAACTCTGTTGCATTATCATCAACCTGGAATCCATAAGAGTCGCCTCCATCCCATCCAGTGAGCTTAGAGTAGAAGCGGAAGGTTAGATCGCCCGCTGGCATTGTAACAGTACCATTGAAGATGCCATTACCAATCTCAGTTTCCGTGATGAACCAGTTGCCCTCAAGGAGTTTATCCTTGTTGCTGGGTGAAGGCTCAGGCCAGCCACAGCAAGATCCGATAACCCACAGAGTAGCCTTGGTAGGAATGTTGCAGTATGCTGCCATGTGGTTGAAGCTTACAACATTAGAAGTAATGGTAGTACCAGGAATAACCTCGGAATTGCTGGTCATGATACGTGCAGTAACACGCATGTCAACCTGACGGAAGCCCATGTCCACGTAATCGTCCTCAGTCTTGAAACCATCAATCTTACAGATGGCCTTGGCTATCTCTTCACCACTTATAAGTGCTTCACAAGAAACGAAACTGGTTTCCAGAGATTCCCAAACTCCATTCATACCAACCTCAATCCCATAGTTTACTACGGTATTTACACCATAGTTGGGCTGTGTCCAAGTCAGACGTACAGTATTATCAGCAGAAAGCTGGATATACTGATCAGCCATGGGTGATTGGTTTACCACAAAAGTATCGGCTGTATGATTCGGACCGAGTTTGGGATTGTCGTCGCGGTCAGTATCGCATGCGGTGAATAGCATGCCGAAAGCGGCGAGCAATACACTACTCAAAAAATATTTTGCTTTCATAATCACTTTTTCTTTTATATTATCCGACAGTATTGATTAATAACCTGTATTCTGTTCCAAGCCAGGATTAGACATACGGTCGCTCGAAGCTAATGGGAACAAATTGTACTTGCTATCTACAGCATGAGGAGTACCTACATTGCTGTTCATTCCCTTGTGAGCCCAGAGATAGTCGCCTGTAGTCAGGAGGTTGAAGCGAACCAAGTCGCTACGACGATGGCACTCCCAAGCCAGCTCACGAGCACGCTCGTCAATGATGTCTGCCTTGGTTGGGCTTGCAATCGTGGCAACGCCAGCACGAGTACGGATATCGTTGAACTTAGCGATACCGTCGCAAGACACGCCACCTACTACCTCACACTCAGCCAGCATCAGATAAACATCACCAAGACGGAATACTGGGAAGTCGGTATCGGGGAAGGAGTTGGCATCGCTAAGTGATGTCTTGTCTGCTTTCAGATTAGTGAACTTTGTGAAAGCATAACCACTGGCAAAATCACTGACATCTACAATCTCCTTTGACTGACCGTCAGTGAAGAATGTTGCACGCATGTCACCCTCTTCGAACTTGTCAACAAACTGTGGAGTTACACGAATACCACCCCATCCGTTTCCGCCAAGTCCATAGTCAGCATAATTCATGTTACCACCAACCATTGCATTGATGATATAGGTAGTACCACCGTAAGCTTGAGTATTGATGTGATCCTGATAGACGCTGAAGATAATCTCATGTCCAATGCCCAGATACTGGTCATTGTCGGCGCAGAAGAGCTTCCATCTGTCTTCTTTAGTCTCCAACTTGTAGCCCAAGTCGATAATCTTCTGGCAGTACTCAGCACACTTCTGATAGTTGGCTGTGCCAGTGTAAACCTCAGCATTCAGATAGAGCTTTGCAAGAATCATGTATGCAAGACCCTTGTCTGCACGATATTTTTCAGAATTAGCAGGCAGTTGTTCTGCAGTCTCTTCCATATCCTTCACCAGCCAATTGAAGAGTTGAGGGCGTTTAATCTGTGTGGGATTTGCGCCACCAACCTCTGACGTCTCATCAGTGAAAGGTACGTTTCCAAACAGGTCAATAGCGTGCAGATAACTCAGTCCGCGAATAGCACGAGCCTCGGCACGATACTGTTGCATCAATGCATCACTCGCATTTGGCGCTGCGTCAATTCGACGCATCACCTCGTTGCAGAGAGAAATCTGATAGAATATACGGCTATAAGCAGCACTTACGAAGACGTCACTTGCTGTCCACTGCAGTCCGTGAAGATCCTTCAGGGTCTGGTCGTTCCAACCAATAACAGCCTCGTCTGTAGGCAATTCCTGCATATTATACAAGGCGCGCAGATACTGACCAAAACCACCGTCAATACCCTGAATGTCTGGGTCGCCGCTATCACCATCAGGTGAGCTGACCGAAAGACCAGAGTAGCATTTTGCCAGCAGTTGGTTATATGCCTCGGTGCCAGTCAACACTGTCTCAGGCGTGTCGAGGTTGGGATCGATTGGAGTAACATCCAGATCACCTACGCATGCTGTCAGCGAGAGGGCGGTAGCAAAGGCAAAACTGTAAATTCCGTTTTTCTTTATGTTGAATTTCATATTCTTGTCCTCCTATTAATTAAAAGTTAAAGCTTGCACCAACGATGAAGTTACGTGAGCGGGGATACATGTTGTTGTCAATACCGTTTCCAACCTCAGGATCTACACCGTCGTAGTTAGTGATGGTGAAGACGTTCTGGGCAGTAAAGTTAACACGTACCCAAGGTGCAATGTTGTAGGCCAGTGTCACCTTGTCAAGTTTCAGGAATGAAGCATTGCGAACATAGTAGTCGCTCTTGTACTGTGCCTGAGAGAAGTTGCTGTAAGGAGCAGAAGCCAAACGGTTAGAGATGAAGTTATTTGTCCACATATCTGCTTTCATCTCAGCGTCTGAGGCCACATTATTATATACGTAGTTGCCCAAACTGCTGCGCAATGATGCAGAGAGTGTCCACTTCTTGTAGCTCAACTCGGTATTCAGACCAATATTCACATCAGCATCGGGCTTGTAGTATACGTAGCGGTCGTCATCAGTAATCTGACCATCGTGGTTGCGGTCTACATACACTCCCTGCAATGGCTTGCCAGCCTCGTCGTAAACCTGCTGGAATACATAGAATGAGTTGAGGGGGTTACCTACCTTCTGAATCTGAATGTTGTTACCTACACCACCTGAGATTCCACCAGTCTCCACACCCTGATATTTGGGATCGTCGCTGGCTGTCAGGCGAGTAATCTCGTTCTTGTTATAAGATACGTTGATACCGATTTCCCAACGCAGGTCTTTCTTCTCAATGGGCACTACATTCAGTGCACCCTCGATACCCTTGTTCTCCATGTCACCTACGTTCATCAGCAGGTAGTTGGTCAGGTTGGTACCAGCAGCTACTGGAACAGTGTTCAACAGGTCCTTTGTCTTACGCTTATAAATATCAATGCTACCATTGATGCGGTTACGTGCGAAACCGAAGTCCAAACCAATGTTATAGGTTGTGGTCTCCTCCCACTTAATCTGAGCAGCATAGCCCTTCGGGGTGATGGGAGTGATTACGCTATTTCCAAACCAGTAGAGTGAACCAGACTGGTTGGTGTGGTAAGTAGGAATTGAAGGATAGTCACCTTGGTTGATGTTCTGCTGACCAGTGATACCATAACCCAGACGGAGTTTCAGGTTCGAGAGCCAGTTAACATCCTTCAAGAAAGGCTCCTCACTGATACGCCATGCCAGAGCTGCAGATGGGAAAAGACCCCACTTGTTGTTCTGGAAACGTGATGTTCCGTCGTCACGCAGTGTAAAGGTGAAGAGGTAACGATCCATGAATGTGTAGTTCAGACGACCATAGAATGAAATGAGGAAACTTTCAGTCTTGAAGAGTGGTTTAGAAACAGGATATTCAACATCGCTACCGTCGTTAGCAACCTTTTCGTTAGTAGTCTTATTGAAGAAGTGTTGCCAGCTGTAACCTGCGAGTACGTCGAAACGGCTGTTAATCTCTTTCAGGTCCTTGGCATAGGCCAAATAGAACTCAAGGGTCTGGTCACGACGCAACTGAGTATATTTCTCCCAGAGACCTGTGCCATTTTCAATCTTATTGTGATATGAGATCTCGCTTCCCTTCTCGGTTATGTTCCAACCTGTTGTGGTTGAGTAGTCAAGACCCAGATTCAAGTTTGCACGCAGACCGTCGAGGAACTTGAACTTATAGTCGAACTGAGCATTACCTACAAAACGACGTACATATGAGTTCTTGTTCTGCTGGTTCAGCATGGCAACAGGGTTAAGAGATGCCATGGTGTTTGGAGCGCCATTGCTCTCCCAACGGTAGTAACTGCCATCTTCGTTGTAAACAGGCTTCAGCGGGTTGTACTTGACAGCTGCACCGATAGCACCCTCGTCGGCATACGAATTGTGAGTGAATACACCCTTACCGTTCAGGTTGATAGTCAGACGATCGTTAAGCAGAGTCGGGGTAAGGTTGAAACCTACAGTACCACGAGTCATGCTAGAAGTTTTCAAGTTACCTTCATTGTTAAGGAAGCCGGCACTGACACGATAGGGCATCTTGAAACTACCTTCCTTAGCCACATAGCCACCAGTTACGCTGGCGTTGATTTCCTCAGCGAATGTGTTGCGGTAAATCTCGTCCTGCCAGTTGGTATTGGCATTACCCAGAGCAGCAACAGCATCTGCATTGTCGCCATAGTTCTGCATAAAGAACTCACGGAATGCATCGGCACTCAGTACATCAACCTTCTTTGCAACGGTCTTGAAAGTACCACTCATGTCAATGTTGATACGGGGTTTCGAACCTGCCTTACCCTTCTTTGTGGTAATCAGGATGACACCGTTTGATGCACGGCTACCATAAATGGCGGTAGCAGAAGCGTCTTTCAGGATTGAGAAGCTCTCGATGTCGTTAGGGTTGATGGTGTTCAGAACGTCACCACCCGAGATTTCTGTAGAACTGATGGGCAGACCATCGATAACAATCAGAGGGTCGTTGGAGGCAGACAGTGACGAACCACCACGGATACGAATCTTTGAACCTGCACCAGGGGCACCGCTGTTGGTTGTAATCTGTACGCCAGGAGTCTTACCTTGCAGCAGATCGGCTGGCGATGTGGCGAGACCCTTGTTCAGCTGATCTGCCTCAACAGACATCACCGAACCGGTTGCATCGCTCTTACGAACAGTACCATAACCGATGACAACCACTTCATTCAAAACAGCTTCATCCTCTTTCAGCGTAATTTCGAGGTTGCGTGCAGCCTTGACAGTAGCTTCTTGGTAGCCGACATACGTTACGGTGATGTCAGCACCCTGATTAGCCTTCAGTGCGAAGTTACCGTCGAAGTCGGTAACGGTAGCCGTCTGTGTACCTACTACGCGTACGGTAGCACCGATGACTGGCTCGCCCTGAGCATCCTTCACATGGCCTTTCACGTCGATTTGCGCAAAGGCTCCTACCGAAAGGAAGAGTCCTAACATGAGAACCAACATCCTAAACGGATTTCGAATGTTTACTTGCTTCATCATTTGTTTATTAAGTTAGTATATATTAAGATAATGTAAAATGTCTTGTTTTGTAGGGCCAGCTCTGAAGCCCCCATAGTCTTAATTCGGTAGTAGTGTCAAGGCATAATGATTGCCTTTCCGGTGCAAAGTTAAGATTTGTTTCAATTCGTTCATACTAATTTTGGGTTAAATTCGTTATTATTGTTGTGCAATCGTTTGCACTGCTGATTGGTCATAAAAGAACGGTCATAGAAGACAAGGTATTCAACTTTTAAATAACTTTGCAAAGTGATCATGCGTCACTTGGCGTACACTACTAACTAAATATGAAAGAAACAGCACCTCTGACAATGAAGGATATAGCCCGCGAGCTGGGAGTCTCGGTGGCCACGGTATCGCGTGCCCTGAAGGATTCGCCACGCATCTCGCAGGAGCGTCGTGCGCTGATTCAGGAGTATGCCCGTGAGCATAACTTCACCCCTAACGTCATTGCGGAATCATTGCGCTTTGCGCGCGTGCAGCCGTTAAAAGTAATAGGTGTCATCATACCGGAGTTTACGCATTTCTATTTTTCGTCAGTGCTGGCAGGAATAGAAGAGGAGGCGTCGAGTCGTGGCTACCGTATCTTGGTGGCTCATAGTGGTGAGAGTTATGAGCGTGAGGTGAACATCTGTCGCTCTTTCTATGAGAATAAGGTGTGTGGCATCATCGTGTCGCAGGCTAAGGATACCCATCGCTATGAACACTTCCAAATGTTGCTGGACAATGGCCTGCCACTGGTGTTCTATGATAGAATATGTACGGGCGTGGACGCCAGCCGTGTGGTTGTCGATGACTATATGGGGGCCTTCAATGCGGTGAGCTACCTGATAGAGACGGGATGCACACGCATTGCATTCTATGGCTCACAGATGAACTTGGAGATATCGAAGAACCGCTTCAATGGCTATAAGGACGCTTTGAGGCGACATCAGATAGAGTACGACCCTGAGTTGACCTACATCTGTGACAACCGTGCTGACGCTGAGGCCATTACGCCAGATGTCCTAAAGAAAGATCCTCCACCCAATGGCTTCTTTGCCATCAACGACGATACAGCTATTGGCATCCTATATACTGCCAAGCACATGGGATTCCGTGTACCGGAGGATATCGGCATCTGTGGCTTTACCAATGGTCAGCGTGCCGTAGCCTGTGACCCGATGCTGACAACGGTCGAACAGCGAGGTCATCGGGTAGGAGAGGAGGCCGCCGACATCCTGATAGACCAGGTGGAGGGCCACATCCCTGTCGACAAAGTCGTCAAGCGAGTAGTAAGGACAAGGTTAGTCGTTAGAGGAACAACAAAATAATAAAGATATGAAACAAAAACCGAATTTACCGTTTTGGAGCCTGTGGAATCTGAGCTTTGGATTCTTTGGCGTGCAGATAGCCTATGCCTTGCAGTCGGCTAACATCTCGCGAATATTTGCTACGCTGGGTGCTGACCCGCACAACTTGAGCTACTTCTGGATACTGCCCCCACTGATGGGTATCCTGGTGCAGCCTGTCGTAGGAACACTGAGTGACAGGACCTGGACACGCTGGGGCCGTCGCATACCTTATCTGTTTGTAGGAGCCGCCGTGGCTGTGGCAGTGATGTGTCTGTTGCCTAACTCTGGCTCGTTTGGCCTGACAGTGAGTGCTGCCATGCTCTTTGGATTGGTTGCCTTGATGTTCCTTGATACCAGCATCAATATGGCGATGCAGCCATTTAAGATGATGGTGGGCGATATGGTAAACGAGGAACAGAAGGCGAAGGCATATAGCATCCAGTCGTTCCTGTGCAATGCCGGTAGTGTGGTAGGCTTTGTCTTCCCCTTCGTGCTGACATGGATTGGTATCAAGAACGTGGCTGAGAAGGGTGTCATCCCCGACAGCGTCATTTGGTCGTTCTACCTGGGTGCTGCCATCCTGATAGCCTGTGTCATCTACACCACCTTGAAGGTCAAGGAGTGGAATCCGCAGGAGTATGCTGAGTACAACCCTGTATCTGAGGAGAAAGAGGAGAGCGCTAACTGGATTACGCTGCTGAAAAATGCTCCTACCACCTTCTGGAAAGTAGGTCTGGTACAGTTCTTCTGCTGGGCAGCATTCCTCTACATGTGGAACTACACCACAGGAGCTGTTGCCGAGGTGGTATGGGACACTACTGACCCAGTGAGTGAACCTTTTCAGGAGGCAGGCAACTGGGTAGGTGTCCTGTTTGCCGTTCAGGCTATGGGTTCTGTGGTATGGGCTGCCGTACTGCCTCAGTTTAAGAATACCAAGCTGGCTTACGCCATCAGCCTGATTATCGGCGCCATTGGCTTTGCCATGGTGCCCTTCCTGCACGACAAGTACCTGCAGTTCATACCGTTCCTGCTGATTGGCTGTGCATGGGCTGCCATGCTGGCTATGCCATTCACCTTCGTCACTAATGCCTTGCAGGGCTATGGTCACATGGGCGCTTATCTGGGACTATTCAATGGTACTATCTGTATTCCGCAGATTGTCGCTGCCCTTTGTGGTGGTATCGTCCTGTCGCTGGTGGGCCATCACCAGTCTACCATGATGATTGTATCCGGTGTACTGCTGTTTGTCGGTGCCTTGTGTGTGGCAGTGATTAAAGATAAGAAATAGAAATTAATACATAACTATTAGCTACTATGAAAATACTATTTAATGTTGAATACCAGACCTCTTTTGGGGAAGACTTGGTGCTGAATATCCTGCCTGCTGAGCAAGATGGCAAGTTGACACAGCACAAGATGACAACACTCGATGGCTGTCACTGGTTTGTGGAGATAACAAAAAATCCCAAGCCGGGCACGTTCATTGACTATTACTATGCGATGAGACGTGGCGACGAGGAGATGCGCCATGAATGGCTTGTAGAGCCGCACCGTCTGGAGTTTGCTGCCCAGAAGGGTGCCCGCTATACGGTGTACGACCACTGGATAGATATTCCGGAGGATGCCTATATGTACAGCTCGGCACTGACCGACTGTATTATGGCCAACCAGCGTGAGTTGAGCACTACGACGGAGTATGAGCGTACTGTCCGTTTGAAGGTGCGCGCCCCACAGATTCGTATAGGTGAGCAGCTGGCCATCGTCGGTGCTGGTGAAGCCCTTGGCGATTGGGATGTCAACAAGGCGCTGCCGATGTTCGAACACGAGTATCATGAGTGGGTCGTCAGTCTCGACGCTGCCAAACTGCCGCAGACCTTTGAGTTTAAGTTTGTCATGTTGAGCATTGACCAGCCTGTCTGGGAACAGGGACCAAACCGTACCATTTCGCTTGCATCCATAGCAGCCAATGAGGTGCTGGTCTATGAGTTGTCACAGGTATATCTGCCTCTTTATCCCTGGAAGGGTGCCGGTACTGTGATACCCATCTTCTCACTGCGTAGTGAGGGCTCATTTGGCGTGGGTGACTTTGGTGACCTGAAGAAGATGGTCGACTGGGCAGACAAGACCCACCAGCGCA
>Ga0265298_10008942_pt1 | contig 11982 bp, 8 predicted proteins | sample AusTroGonzalo_MG_3_FD_193486 | JGI IMG/M metagenome (GOLD analysis project Ga0265298, IMG submission 193486) | Bovine rumen microbial communities from tropical cattle in Woodstock, Queensland, Australia - Gonzalo_01 | ecosystem: Host-associated > Mammals > Digestive system > Stomach > Rumen ...
CGCCGCCGCGGCGTTGGCGCGGTAAGGCGCGTAGCAGAAGAAGCTCAGCGCGCCGTCGAGCGGCCAGTAGACGGGATTGGCGGACAGGCTGTTGTTGTTCGCGCGGTTCACGCCCTGCCACGCGTGGTTCGCGTAGCTGTTGTCCTCGCCGCTCGCCTTGATGTAGCCGAAGCGGTGGTTGCGGATATAGGCGACGGGGTGCGCGTCGTCCGCCTCGAAGCTCGCGCCTTCCGGCGTATACCAGGCGCTGACGCTGAAATCCTGCGCCGCGAGCGCGGCCAGGGTCGTGATCGGTGTCTGTCCTTTGGTGGAGGAATGGTCCAGCGAGAACTCGACCGGATGGCCGGAAGTGCCGGCAGGGTCCTTCGAGCAGGAGAAAGGCAACAGCGCACCAAACGCCGCAGCCAGCAGGAAGCAAGTTTTCGTCAGACGACGATTCATCCTCGTTGTGGTTAAGACAAGCGAGGACGAAGATAAGAAATAATCCTGAGAATTCCGCTACCCGATCAGGGCGCGGCAGGCGCGTTCGTCGGCGGCGAGCTGCGCCTGGAGCGCATCCAGGTCGTCGAACGTCCGCTTCTCACGCATAAAATGGCGGAACCGGACCGTCAGGTCCGCCCCGTAGACATCGCCCCGGAAGTCGAAGATATTGGTCTCGAGGACATCGCCCACGTTGGTCATTCCCCAATACCGCTTGCCCCGCAGCTCGATCTCCGTCAGATACACCCCGTGTTTCGGAATCAGCTTCATCGGGTCGTACAGCCGCAGGTTCGCCGTCGGGAACCCAAGCTCCCGTCCCAGCTGCTTGCCGCCCACGACCACGCCCCGCAGCCCGTACCAATAACCCAGCATCGCGGCCGCCGCCTCAACCTCTCCCCTTTCCAGCGCCTCCCGGATCTTCGTCGAGCTGATCGCATATTGCTCACTTCCCGCTGCGTCTGCAAGGGGCTGCCCGGCAAAACCGTGGCCGCCCGTGGCCTCGTGAACGGGGGGGACCCGCTGCGAAGCAGTGGGGGGGATGAGCGAAGCGAAGTTTTGCGGGGCAGCCCCTTGCAGACGCAGCTCAGGAGAGACGATGATAACCTCCAGGCCGAGGCTTTCGGCCAGCGGCTTGATGCGGTCGGGGGTCAGGCGGTCGGAACCGAGCCGGTTGTCGTAGCCGAGGACGAGCGCCGTGGCGCCGAAACGGCCGACCAGCACCTCGCGGAGATATTCGCCGGCGGTCAGCCGGGCGAACGCGCGGTCGAACGGCAACGCCTCCACGCGGTCGACGCCCAGCGAACGCAGCAGCGCCTCCTTCTCCAGCGGCGAATTCAGCAGCCGGAGCGCGTACGCGTCCTGCTGCAGCACCGTGCGCGGATGCTGCGCGAAAGTAACGGCAATCGCCTCCTCGCCCCTTTCACGGGCGCAGGAGACGAGTGCCTGAATCACTTGACGGTGTCCGAGATGGACACCGTCGAAAAAGCCGGTAGCGACTACAGCCATTTAACGAGCGGGAAATCCTGACGGTGCGGCAGTCGCGGATTCTTCGGGAAGATGCGCTTGGCCACCTGATACATACCGGTGTGCTCCGGGAGCACCTCCGTCACATACTTGGCGACGCCATTCTCGTAGTGTACCATCTGCAGCTCCTGCACCTCCTGGATATGCAGCTCGCCCCGGGCGTCCTGCGTCGTGAAGAGAATCTCCACGCCCACGTCCTCCGGCTTGAGCCGGCCCAGGTCGAGCACCACCTCGCTCTTGAGCATATTGTTCTGCGACAGCACGTAAGATGCGTCCGGTTGCGAGCAGGACACCACGCGGATATTGTTCCACTCCGCGAGCACCATCTGCTTCCACGCCGCGATCTCGCGCGCCTGGCGACCGCCGTCGGCGGCCAGTTCCAGCGTACGCTTGTACTGCGGCTCGTAGTATTGCTTGCAGTAATCGGCCAGCATCCGGTTCGTCGTGAAATTGCAGGCCACCTGCGCGATCGTATTCTTGATATAGCCCACCCAGACCGGGGAGAACTTCAGCCGGTCGTCCACATCGTAATAGGTCGTGGCGATCTCGTTCTCGATGGTCGTATAGATGGTCGCGGCATCCAGGTCGTTCTGGTAGTTGACATCGTCGTAGGTGCTCTCCAGCGGAAGCGCCCAGCCGGCGCCCTCCTTGTAGCCCTCGACCCACCAGCCGTCCAGCACGGAGAAATGCATCACACCGTTCATCGCCGCCTTCTCGCCGGACGTACCGGACGCCTCCAGCGGACGCGTCGGGTTGTTCAGCCACACGTCGACGCCCTGCACGAGGCGCTTGGCGAGCGTGATGTCATAGCCCGGCACGAAAATGATGCGGCCCAGGAAACGGTCCTGCTTGGAGATCTCCACGATCTGCTTGATCAGGTCCTGACCCATCCCGTCGGCCGGATGCGCCTTGCCGGCGAAGATGAACTGCACCGGACGCTTGGGATCGTTGACGATCGCGTCGAGCCGGTCGAGGTCGCTGAACAGCAGCGTCGCACGCTTGTAGGTCGCGAAACGGCGGGCGAAACCGATCGTCAGCACGTCCTCGCGCAGGCGCTCCTTGATCGTGACCACCTGGCGCGGCGTATAATGCGCGCTCATCGCCGGGTCGGAAAGGCGCTCGCGGATCGCGCGCACCAGCTCCTTCTTCAGCGTCTTGCGGACATTCCAGATCTCGGCATCGGGGACGGAATAGATGCCCTCGAAGCACTTCTTGTCATAGTGATGGGTCTGGAACTCGGGGCCGAACACCTTGGCGTGCAGCTCCTTCCAGTACTTGGAAGCCCAGGTCGGATAGTGGACGCCGTTGGTCACATAGCTGATATAGAGTTCCTCGGGCAGATAGCCCGGATACATATCGGCGAAAATGTCCTGGCTCACCTTGCCGTGGAGCATCGACACGCCGTTGACGTTCTGCGAAAGGTTCGCGGCCAGGTGGCTCATCGAGAACTTCTCGTCGTGGTTGTCGGCGTCGATCTTGCCCAGGCTCATCATCGTGCGCCAATCCACGCCCATCCGGGAAGGATAATGGCCGATGTAGTTGCCCAGCATCTCCTCGGTGAAGGCATCGTGGCCCGCCGGGACCGGCGTATGCGTCGTGTAGAGGCCGGAGGCCCGCACGAGCTCCATACCCTCGTTGAAGGACATATGCTCGTCCTGGATGCACTCGCGGAGACGCTCCAGGCCGGCGAAGGCCGCGTGGCCCTCGTTGTAATGGTAGATCGTGGGACGGAGGCCCAGCGCGCGCAGGGCGCGCACGCCGCCGATGCCCAGCAGGAGCTCCTGCTTGAGGCGGTTCTCCCAGTCACCGCCGTACAGCTGGTGCGTGATCTCGCGGTCCTCGGGGATGTTGGCTTCGAAGTCGGTGTCCAGCAGGTAGAGGTCGGTGCGGCCGACCGCCACCTTCCAGATGCGGGCGCTCAGCGTACGGCCCGGCATACGCATCTGGATGATCTTCCAGGTGCCGTTCTCCTCGAGCACGGGCTCGGCCGGGATCTTCAGGAAGTCCTGCGGCTTGTACTCGGCCACCTGGTTGCCCTGCGGCGTGAGCCGCTGGGTGAAATAGCCGTAGCGGTACAGCAGGCCGACCGCCACGAGGTTGATGTTCATATCGCTGGTCTCCTTGAGGTAGTCGCCGGCCAGGATACCCAGGCCGCCGGAATACACCATCAGGGAGGTGTCCAGACCATATTCCATACAGAAATAGCCGACGGAAGGCTCGGTGCGCTCCGACTTGGCGGCCATATAGTCGTTGAAGTCGGTCATCACCTCGTTGAGCTGGGCCAGGAACTCCTTGTCCTTGGCGAGCTCCTTGTACCGCTTGAGGCTCACCTTGTCCAGGATCACCATCGGGTTGTGGCCGGATTTGTGCCACAGTTCATAATCCACGGCGCGGAACAGCTCCTTGGCATTGTCGTTCCAGCACCACCAGAGGTTCTTGCACAGGGTCTCCAGACCCGAGAGCTCCTCCGGGAGATGCCGCGTCACCATCACACTTTTCCACACGGGCGCGGCGTTTTCAATATTGTTGATCATACACTACTACTGTTTTTCTGCTATAGCGTTGTTGACTCGTATCATAAAGTCGCTAAGCACATTCATATAATTGATAAATGCCTCGTAAGGCGTATCATACGGATTGAAACGTTTGTGGACCTCGCCGTCGGAGAAGAACTTCGTGCACATATAGTACAGGTGGTCGCTCTCCTGGAGATGGCCATAGTCCTTCCACAGGGCGGAATCGTCGGCCAGCGCAAGCTTCTCTTCCAGCCCGTAGAGCTTCTTGAAGGCGTCCTGCTGGAGCTCGTTGCCCAGCCAGGCGGAGGTGTCGCGCTCCTCGTCCGCCCAGGAGATGGCCTGCGGGACGGAAAGGTCGCCGACGGATTTATGCTTGGCCGCAGCGTCCTGCGGGGTCACGAATTCGAGGTCTTTCTCCTTGGTCACGACGCCCGGCAGGGCGCGCATGAATTCGAAGATGCCGCATTCGGCTCCCTGATGCTCGCCGAAGGTCTCGTAGTCCATGAAGAGGTTGACGATGTCGCCTTCGGCCGCCTTCAGCCAGTCCACGAACTTCTCCGCGGTGAGCGGCCATTCCGCCCAGCCCCGGTCGGAGAAGCGGAACGCGATGTCGTCGCTGAGCGAATAGTTGCGCAGCAGGAGCTTCAGGTCGGGATTGAATTCGTTGTTGTAGAGATAGTTCGGGCTCTTCCAGCCCATGATATGGCGGGCGCCTTCGGTCAGCATCGTCTGGAAACCGAGTTCGTGGACCATCGCACCGATGCCGTCGGAATAGATCAGCTCGGTATTGCGGAAGGTCTTGGGCTCCACGCCAAAATACTGTTCCACGGCGGCCTTGTGCTTGAGCACCTGGTGGGAGAACTCCGGTTTGGAGCCCAGGGAGGCCAGGGAATGGTTATACGTCTCGCAGAGGAACTCCACGCAACCGGTCTCGGCGAGCTTGCGGAAGCTCTCGATGACCTCGGGCGCGTAGCGGTCGAACTGCTCCAGGGCCGAACCGGAGATGGAGAAGGCCAGCTTGAATTTCCCCTTGTTCTTGGTGACCGCCTCGAGCAGGAGCTCGTTCATCGGCAGATAGCATTTCTGCGCGATGCGCTTGAGGATCGTGCGGTTGGCGAAATCATCATAATAGTGGGAGTCTTTGCCGATATCGAAAAATCTGTAAAGGCGCAGGCGGGTAGGCTGATGGACCTGGAAATATAGGCAGATGGACTTCTTCATACTATTGGTTGACTACGGATTCATAAACTTTCTTGAGCTTGGCGGTGGCGTTGTTCCACTTGAGCGCGTTGACTTCGTCGAAACCCTGGCGGTTGGCGAAATCCGACAGCGCCGGATACTGCAGCAGGGCATAGATGTCGTCGGCCATCGCGTCGACGTCCCAGAAGTCGACCTTGAGGGCGTACTTGAGCACCTCGGCGGCACCGGACTGGTGGGAGATGATGGACGGGACGTTGGAGCGCATCGCCTCGAGCGGGGAGATGCCGAAAGGCTCGGACACCGAGGGCATGATGTAGACGTCCGACAGGGCGAACATCTTCTGCACCTCCTGCCCGCGCAGGAAGCCGGTGAAGTGGAAGCGGTCGGAGATGCCGAGCCGGGCCACCTGGCGGATGGCGCGGTGCATCATATCGCCGCTGCCGGCCATCACGAAACGGACGTTCTTCGTCCGCTTGAGGACCTTGGCCGCCGCTTCGATGAAATATTCGGGACCCTTCTGGAAGGTGATGCGTCCGAGGAAGGTGACGACCTTGTCCTTGACGCCCCGCTCGACCTGGAGGTTCTCGCGGCCGCTGAAGTCCACGGCGTTGTGGACGGTCACGACCTTGGCGGGGTCGATGCCGTATTTGTTGATGACGATGTTGCGCGTCAGGTCGCTGACCGTGACCACGCGGTCGGCCGCCTCCATGCCGCGCTTCTCGATGGCATAGACGCGGGAGTCGACCATATCGTCCGTGCCGCGGTCGAAGGACGTGGCGTGGACGTGCACGATCAGCGGCTTGCCGGACAGCTCCTTGGCGGCGATGCCCGCCAGGTAGGTCAGCCAGTCGTGGGCGTGGATCACGTCGAACTCGCCGGCGTGCTGGAGGGCGATGGTCCCGCCCACCTGCGCATAGCGCGACACTTCCTCGAGGAGGTTGGCGCCGTACTTGCCGGAGAACTTGAACTTCTGGCCGAAACCGACCGTCACTTCCCGGACGTGCTCGCGCTTCATCTGCTCGATGGCTTCGAAATATTCATCGGGGTCCACGTAAGGGACCATGCTCGAATCGACGGAAATGAACTTCACCTTGTCGAGGAACTCCTCGACGGTGTCGCTGACGTACTTGACGGCGACGTCGCTCGCATTGAGGATGGTGGCGCAGCTCTGGTCTTCGTCACCCGAGGCGCAAGGCATCACGAAGAGCGTCTCGACGCCGTTGTGCGCCAAGCCTTTGACGATGCCTTCGCACGCAGTGCCAAGGCCGCCGGCGATGTGAGGCGGGAATTCCCAGCCGAACATCAGAACTTTCATTGACTACTCCTCCTTGTATTTGTCCAACATATACTCGACGGCCAGCAGGGCCGCCGTACTGAGCGCGGACGAAATGGCCCCGTGGGGTTCGTGCGGGGGATCTCCGTCGTAGAGCTCCGAGAAGGCGCCGACGCCGTGTTTGCCCAGGTCGGCATAGAAACCTTCGACCAGCCACTCGGCCCGCTTCCAGAATGCCGGCCCTTTGATCTTGAAGCTCACCGCCACGTAGGGGCGGAGCAGGAACGGACGGGTGCTGCCCTGGTGATAGGCCAGGTCGCGGTCGCGCTGCGTGCCTTCGTACACCGCCCTGTAGTTGGAGTCGCGGGGCGAGAGCGTCCGCAGGCCGCGGGCGGTCACCAGCTCGTTGTCGAAGACGCGCAGGATCGAAGGGGCGAGCGCCTCGTCGACCGGGGAATACGGCACCGCGAGGGCATAGATCTGGTTGGGCCGGATCTCCATATGCTGGCCGTCGTTGTCGACGTAGTCGGCCAGACAGCCGAAGCATTCGTTCCAGAAAGCCGGCTGGTAGTTGGCCTTGATCAGGTCGCGGATGGGCGTCCACTTCTCCACGAAGGGATTCTTCTTGGGGCCGTATCGGGTCTCCATCTCCACGGCGAAGCACACGGCGTTGTACCAGAAGGCATTGGTCTCCACCTGGTAGCCGGCGCGCTCCGTGACGGCGCGGCCGTCGATGTAGGCGTTCATCCAGCTCAGGGCGACGCCCTCCTTCTGGGCCCACAGCAGGCCGTTGGGATGCATCGCCACCTCGGCACGCTCGCCCGGGAGGTAGCTCTCCAGGACGCCGCGCACGATGACGCCGTATTGCTGCCAGACCTTCTTGGGGTCGGCTCCGTAGTCGATATAGTCCTGCAGGCAGCACGCCAGGCACAGCGGGGCCTCCACCTGCGTCGTGCGCATGAAGAGGCGTTCCTGCTGGTCGGAGATCAGGTTGTCGAGGATCTCCTCGAACTGCGCCGGATCGTTCAGGCCGTAGAGCGTGAGGCCCGGGAGGGCCTGGAGCGTCTCGCGGAGCAGGCCCGTATAGAGCCAGGAGAAACCGGCGTTGATGCGCTTGCGGTTGTTGTGGTTGGTGATCAGCGTGTCCGCGCAGCGGCGGAGCTGGTCACGGTAGCTCGTGATCTCGCCGGCTTCGGACACGAAGAACTCGAAGCGCTCCTTGAAACCCGCAGGATCTTCCTGCGTCACCGAAGCGGAGAAGACCAGCGATTCGCCGGGCTTGAGCGCGGCCTGGAAATGGCCGGGGACCAGCAGGTCCTCCTGGCAGTCGAAGCCGCGGCGGTATTCGTCGGAATAGGTGATGGATTTGTTCCAGGCGGGGCCGGCGATGAACTTGGCGTTCCGGTCACTCAGCTGCAGGTGCAGGTCCGGGAAGTGGGGATACAGGCAGAACGACAGGCCGTTCGGAACCTTCTTGCCGACAGGGTCGGCCACGGGGTTCTCGTGGGTCAGTTCGTGGATGTTGCGGAACGCCAGGAACGGGCGGAGCTGGAGCGTGACCGGAGTCGGGCTCTCGAGCAGCTCATATTTGATCAGGACCTGGTCGCGGTCCTGGGCGAGCACGATGCTCTTGCGGAAAAGGATCTCCCCCACCTTGCAGGTGATCTGGGGGACGGGGTCCGCGCTGAAGTCGACCACGTATTTGTGGCCGCGCGGTTCATACACGTCGCCGTAGCAGTGGATGCCCAGGTTGAACTGCTTCCCGTCCACGATCAGGGTCTCGTCCATGTCGGAGAGCAGCAGGAAGCGGTCTCCGCCGAAACGGTCCAGGGTGACGGCAAGCAGGCCGTGGTAGCGGCGCGTGTTGCAGGTGACGATTGAGGTGTTGCAGTAGGCACCGGTCTTGTTGGCACACAAGATCTCCCGCTTCAGCGAGTACGCGAGGTTGACAAGCTCGGACTTGTTAAACTTCAGGAATGCCATATTGTATTGTTATTTAATTTTCTTCAACACCAGGGCCACCCGGCTGGGGAGGTACAGCGACAGGCATCCGTCACTGGTGACGTGCCGCTCGTCCCGGCCCAGTCTCGAGAATCCGCCGAAGCGCGGCTCATCGGAGTTGAATGCCATCGCATACGCTCCGTCGGGCGCCTGGAAGCGGAAATCTTCGAAAGAGGCGGTCGGATTGAAGTTAAATGCAAATATACTATTTCCCCGGCTGAAAATCAAGACTTTCCCACCCTCGTCCACATAGAGCTGGCGAAGCTCCCCGGAGAGGATGCGTTCGCGCTTGACGTAGTGGACCATTTCCGCGTCGAAAGCCTGCAGGCCGCCGAAGCGGAGGTTGGGGTCGTCGGCGATCGACCAGAGCCGGCGGGCGTGGGCGTAGGACCAGCCGTTGCCCTCGCGCGGGAAGTCGATCCACTCGGGATGGCCGAACTCGTTGCCCATGAAATTGAGGTAGCCGCCACCGCAGGTGGCCAGGGTCACCAGGCGGATCATCTTGTGCAGGGCGATGCCGCGGTCGACGAGGAGGTTCTGCGAACCCTTGTCCATCGACCAGTACATCTCCTTGTCGATCAGGCGGAAGATGATGGTCTTGTCGCCCACGAGCGCCTGGTCGTGGCACTCGGCGTAGGAGATCGTGTGTTCGTCGGCGCGCTTGTTGGTGAGCTCCCACCAGATGCCGCCCATGCTCCACTGGTCGTCGGACAGCTCCTTGATCCACTTGATCCAGTGGTCGGCGATGCCCATCGCCATCCGGAAGTCGAAGCCGACGCCGCCCGCCTCGAACGGGGCGGCGAGGCCGGCCATCCCGCTGACGTCCTCGGCGATCGTGATCGCCTCGGGGTCGATCTCGTGGATGAGCTGGTTGGCGAGGGCGAGATAGCTGACGGCGTTCTCGTCCACGCCCTGGTCGAAGTAATAGGCGTAGTCGCCGAAATCCTTGCCCAGGCCGTGGTCCCAGTAGATCATGCTCGTGACGCCGTCGAAGCGGAAGCCGTCCAGGTGGTATTCCTCCATCCAGTACTTGCAGTTGGAGAGCAGGAAATACTTAACCTCGTCCTTGCCGTAGTCGAAGCAGCGGGAGCCCCAGGCCGGATGGTGGCCCTGCGGGCCCTGGTAGAAGTAGAGGTCCTCCCGGCCGTCCAGGCGGCCGAGGCCTTCGAGTTCGTTGCTGACGGCGTGCGAATGGACGATGTCCATCACGACGGCGATGCCGCGGCGGTGCGCGTCGTCGACCAGCGCCTTGAACTCCTCGGGCGTGCCGAAACGCGAGCTCAGCGCGAAGAAATTGGAGACCTGGTAGCCGAAGGAGCCGTAGTAGGGATGCTCCTGGAGGGCCATGATCTGCAGGACGTTATAACCGAGTTTCGCGACGCGCGGCAGCACGTCGCGGCGGAATTCTTCGAAAGAGGCGACCTTCTCCTGCTCGGAGCTCATCCCGATATGGCACTCGTAGATGAGCGGATGCGGGCGGCGTCCGGGCTTGCGGCCCGTCCACACGTAGGGCTCGGCGGGGGCCCAGACCTGCGCGGAGAAGGCCTTGGTGTCCGGATCCTGGACCACGCGGGTCACATAGGCCGGCAGGCGCTCCCCGCCCCCGCCGGGCCACTCGATCCAGAGCTTGTAGAGCTCGCCGTGGCGCAGGAACAGCTCCGGCACGCGGAGCTCCCAGTTGCCCGAGCCGACGGGCTTGAAGGCGTAGGCCTCGGTGCGCTTCCAGTTGTTGCAGTCGCCGATGAGGTAGATGCGGGTGGCGTTGGGCGCCCATTCGCGGAGGACCCAGTCTCCCCCCTCCCGGTGCAGCGGATAGTAGATGTGGTTATTGACCGCCGGACTGATGGGCCCGTCGCCCGCCAGCTTGCGGCGGTCGGCCAGGATCCGCCCGTGGCGGGCGTCGATCGCCCCCCGGTGCGGCTCCAGCCACGGATCGGTCTCGTAGATCTTGCGTATCATAGGTTGTCGATTGTGTCTCTGACAGTACGGAGGTATTCGCGGCATTTGCCGATGAGCTCGTCCGACCGCCTGATGCAGCGGTCGATCTCGTCCAGACCCGTCGCAGGGTCCTCCACCTTGGCGGCGATCTTCTCCAGCTCGGCGACCGCCTCGTTGTAATCGAACTTCTTCTTCTCCATATCCTTTCATTTCACGACGGCCTCGACGGTGCCGTCGGCAAACAGTACCCGGAACTCCGTCCCCGGCGGCAGCGCGGCGGCGGACTTGACCACGACGCCCCGCGCGTCGGTGACGAGCGTGTATCCGCGCGCGAGCACGCCGCGCGGGTCGGCGCCGCGGATGCGGTCGCCCAGCGCCACCAGGCGCTGCTCCATCGCGGCCAGGCGCGCGGCGAAAGCCATCCGCAGGCGGTTGCCGTAGGAGCTGATGCGCTCGTCCTCGGCCGCGAACGCGTCGATGAAGCGGTCGGCCAGGGCGGTGGGCGTCTTCACGAAATCATACGCCACCTGGTCCGCCACGTGGAAGTCCCGGTCGTGGCCGATGGCCGTATAGACCGGCACGGGGCAGTTGGCGATGGCGAAACAGAGGCCGTAGTCGTCGAAGCACGCGAGGTCGAGCGCCGACCCGCCGCCGCGCATCAGCAGCACGGCGTCGTAGGACTCCGGCGCGCATTCCACGCGCTCCAGCGCGTCCACGATGCTCGCGGGGGCTTCCTGCCCCTGCATCGTAGCCTCGAAGAGCTCGACCGCGAACACGAAGCCGTAGGCATTCTCCGTCAGGTGCCGGCAGAAATCGCCGTAGCCCGCGGCGTCCCGCGCGGAAATGACCGCCAGGCGGTAGGGCAGCAGCGCCGGCTCCAGCTCCTTCTGCCGGTCGAGCAGGCCGTCCGCCGCGAGCTTCTCGAGCGTGCGGCGGCGCTGCAGCTCGGCGGCACCGAGCGTGAAACGCGGCTCGATCTCGTCGACCGTCAGGGTCAGTCCATAGAGTTCGCTGTAGCCCACCTGCACGCGCAGGAGGACTTCCATCCCGGCGGCGAGATCGCCTCCGGTCGCTTCGCGGAAATAGGCGCGCAGCGCGACATAGCGGCTGCGCCAGACGACGGCCTTGGCGCGCGCCACGATCCTGCCCTCCTCGCTCTGGCTGAGGTCCAGGTAGCAGTGGCCGTTGGCCTTGGCCTGTACGGAAGCGATTTCGGCCCGGACCCAGCAGCGCTCCGGGAAGGACATTTCGATCTCCTCCCGCAGCCGTGCCTGCAATTCGGCCAGGTCTATATAATCACGCTCCTCCATACTTCACAAAAGTACGCAAATAATCCGAATTCGCGCAATTTTGTTGCGGAGGCGGAAAGGGGCTTATTTCTGCCGGCAGTAGATCTGTACCGGGCAGCCCGTAAGGTTGAAATGCTTGCGGAGCTGGTTCTCCAGGAAGCGCTTGTAGGGATCCTTGATGTACTGCGGAAGGTTGCAGAAGAAGGCGAACGCCGGGAACGCGGTCGGCAGCTGGGTGATGTACTTCACCTTGACGTACTTG
>Ga0265298_10008943_pt1 | contig 11982 bp, 12 predicted proteins | sample AusTroGonzalo_MG_3_FD_193486 | JGI IMG/M metagenome (GOLD analysis project Ga0265298, IMG submission 193486) | Bovine rumen microbial communities from tropical cattle in Woodstock, Queensland, Australia - Gonzalo_01 | ecosystem: Host-associated > Mammals > Digestive system > Stomach > Rumen ...
TCTAAGCAGTAGGTCCTTGGTTCGAGCCCAAGTCGCCGTATCAACGAGAAAACCCAGTCTTCATGGCTGGGTTTTTTCGTTATTCAAGCAAAAAAGAGACTGCCGGACAGACAGTACATGTCATCCGGCAGTCAAGTTTATGAAGGGAAAACCATTAAGGACAGGGGGAACTGTCCTGTGAAACACTCATTCCTGCGGCTGCTGCTCCGGTGTTGCCTCAGGTTCGGCTTCAGGTGCAGCCTCGGGAGCCTGCTGGGGCTCAACCGGTTCTGCCTGCTCTGCCTTGAACTCTTCCTCCGGCATCGGGGGTCTGTGGTGATGACCGCAGCATCCGTGTCCCTTGGGAGGTCTGTGGCATGTGAGTGCCGACAGCATGAAGAGCAGGATGCCGCCGAGGAACATGAAGCCTCCTGTGATGATCATGCCGAGGCTCACGTAGTAGGAAGCAGTTGAAGTCATCGTGTACGTCACCTGCATGAAGCCGTTGCCGTAGTGGCGGGCAACATGCGTGCCGCACATGTCGACGAAACCGAGGATATTGAAAACTATTGCACAGACGATCAGGATGATCGCAATAACGAAACTAGCTGTTGAAACTTTCTTCATGATACGTTTCCTCCGTATTTCCGAGTCAAATATAGCCCGGGAAATCCAGGAAGAAAACAGTCATTGAGAAATCCACATCTTTCTTCACAAATGCCGCTGCGGTCAGTCCTCGACCTTGAACACCACCTTCTTCACCAATGCCGGTTCGCCCGCGGCCACCCCGCTCTTGTGGGGCTCTCCGGGGAAGAATATGGCAAACCTGCCCTGTGCAGCCTGCAGCACCGATATGGGCTCGGCCTGGAAGAAACCTACATCCGCCTTGTCGTCGAATGCCTGACTCTGGTTCTTGAGCTCGCGCCAGCTGGTGCTCATCAGCTCCTGACCGCTGAGGACAATCATCACGTCTGTATGGTCCTTGTGATATTCAAAGGGCTTGTCCGCCGTGCCGGTCATGTATTCGGAAATGGTGTAGTTTACCTTGGAATCCCTTGTGGAATACTTTCCCGGAGCCTTGTCATAGAGCTCGTCATGATCCAGAGTGTCGGCTATGACCCTGATGGCAGGAAGTACGGGGATATACATCTCAAGCTGGTCGAGTGTGTCGAAAATCATTGTCAGTCCTCCTTGGCAGAAGTAAGGATACCGCTTGTGCGGGCGTAATGGAACAGATACTGCTGGGCAACTCCGGCATAGGGTCCGAATATGCTCTTGTCCTGACCGGGGAAGCATTCGGCCATGACGCGCTTCATCCAGACATCCATCGGGAAGCAGTCCAGGCGATGGCAGCCGAACAGCAGCGCGCAGTCGGCAACCTTGGGGCCGATGCCCTTTACCTTCATGAGGATGGCCCGGGCGGCATCGATATCGATTGTCTTCAGTTGTTCAAGGTCAATAAGGCCGTCATGCACTGCCCTGGCGGTGTTGACTATGTACGGAGCCCTGAAGCCGAGACCAAGAGCCCTCAGGTCATCCTCCCTGGCATCAACCAATGAATCCACAGTGGGGAATCCTCCGCCTCCGTAGAAATCACACATGCGGCTGATTATTCCCATGATCCTCTTTATGTTGTTGTTCTGCGACACCACAAAACTGCAAAGTGCCTCCCAAGGGTCCTGGTTCAGGATCCTGATTCCCGGAGCGTACTCACAGGCGCTGGCCATGAAAGGAGATATTGCGGAGAACTGAACCTTGAGGCTGTCATAATCGGTATCCAGGTCAAAGAAACCGGCCCAGAACGGATCATCGGTTATGGGGCTCAGGTCATCCTGACTCACCTGAAGCACCCGCAGGTTCCTGCCTACTCCGGCCTTTACCATCCACACCCCGCCGCACTCGCTGAAGCGGAAGCACTGCCCGCTGGGCAGGGTATCCCTCAGGCTGAGCTGTTTTTCAGAAATCCGGTCTGTCTTTACCATAGCCATATAATAGCATATATTAAGCATCATCATGCAGTGGAGCTTCGTATTCTTCTTCAACAGCATTCTTCTGGGTGTGGGCCTTGCCATGGACGCCTTCACGGTGTCTCTTGCCAACGGCCTGAACGAGCCGCAGATGAAGACCGGCCGCATGAACCTGATTGCCGGAACATACAGCTTCTTCCAGTTCGCCATGCCCATGATCGGCTGGATCTGCGTCCACACCATAGTCGAGAAATTCAAGGCTTTCGAGAAGTTCGTTCCGTGGATTGCCCTTGCGCTCCTTCTCTACATCGGCGGCGAGATGCTGATCAAGGGAATCAGGAAGGAAGAGAGCAAGGAAGAAAAAATGGATTCAAAGCTCGGAGCCGGAAAGCTCATTGTCCAAGGCATAGCAACATCGATAGATGCCCTCTCCGTCGGCTTTACCATTGAACAGTATCAGTTCCCCATGGCCCTCACCGCATCTCTGATAATCGCGGCGGTCACCCATGTGATCTGCCTGGGCGGTCTGACCCTGGGAAAGAAGTTCGGCCTCAAACTTGCAGACAAGGCCTCCGTACTCGGAGGCCTCATCCTGATTTTCATAGGTCTGGAAATCTTTATAAAATCCTTCTTTTGAAAGAATTATTTTACAATCACCCTCATGAAGCGCTTCTTGCCGGCGCGGAGGATAAGCTCGCCGTCCTTGGCATCGGCCTTGGTGACTACGGCCTTGACGTCGGTGACCTTGTTGTCATCGATGAAGCATCCGCCGCCTTCAACCAGACGTCTGACGTCGCTCTTTGTAGCACCCAGCTTGGCCTCGAAGAACAGGTCGATCACGCCCTTGCCCTCGCCGATCTCGACCTCGACGGTGGGCATGGAGCTCTTGTCTCCGCCGCCTCCGAACGCAGCCTTTGCTCCGGCTACTGCCTTGTCGGCTTCTTCCTGACCGTGGATGATCTTTGTGATCTCGTAGGCCAGACGTGCCTTGGCGTCATTGATGTTGCGTGCGGGATCTTCGTACTCGGCAATCTCCTCAAGCGGCATGAATGTGAAGAGCTTCATGAACTTGACTGCATCGGCATCGGCAACGTTGCGCCAGTACTGATAGAAATCGTACGGGCTGTAGAGCTGAGGATCAAGGAACACGGCGCCCTGCTCGCTCTTGCCCATCTTCTTGCCGTCGGCACGCATGATGAGGTTGAACGTCAGGCCGTAGCACTCCGGTCCGCCCATGCGCTGGATGAGGTCGATGCCTGCCACGATGTTGCCCCACTGGTCTGCTCCGCCGATCTGCAGGCGGTTGTCGTAGTTCTTCCACAGCATGTAGTAGTCATAGGACTGCAGGAGCTGGTAGTTGAACTCGATGAAGGACAGGCCGCGCTCCAGGCGCTGCTTCACGCCTTCGAATGTCAGCATCCTGTTGACCGAGAAGTATCTTCCGACATCCCTGAGGAACTCTATGTAGTTGAGTCCCACAAGCCAGTCGGCGTTGTTGACAATCCTTGCCTTGCCGTAGCCTGCGGGCGGGACTTCATCGAAGTTCACCACCTTGGCCAGCTGGCCTGCAATGCGCTTTGCGTTCTCGGCAATGGTCTCGGGAGGCAGTATCTTGCGCATCTCGGTCTTGCCCGAGGGGTCTCCGATGAGGCCCGTGCCGCCGCCCACAAGGGCAAGCGGGTTATGGCCGTGCTCCTGCAGATGGTGCATGGCAAAGAACGGGACAATATGTCCCACGTGGAGAGACGGACCTGTGGGGTCGGTACCGCAGTAGAACGTCACCGGACCCTTGTCCATGAGATCTGAAAGACCTTCCATGTTGGTGCAGTCCTTGACGAATCCCCTGTCTATCAAAACCTGAAGAGCTTTGTTCATGAATTACACTCTCTTGTACTCTTTTGTAGCTTTCTTGATGGTGGCAACCAGCTCTGAAACCGGCACCCTGACCTGTTCCATTGAATCGCGGAAGCGCAGCGTCACTGTGTTGTCGTTCATCGTGTCGTAGTCAACCGTCACGCAGTACGGAGTTCCGATCTCATCCTGGCGGCGGTAGCGTCTTCCGATGGCTCCGCTCTGATCGTAGAATGTCGCGAAGTCTTCCCTGAGTTCGTGCTCCAGCTTGGAAGCATACTCTGCAAGACCGTCTTTCTTGACCAGCGGCAGAACTGCAACGGTAACCGGTGCAATGGTCGGATGGAAGTGAAGCACTGTCCTGACATCGCCTTCTGCAACCTGCTCCTCGTCATAGGCATCGGAAAGAGCCATGAGGACGTTTCTGGTGAGGCCTGCAGATGTCTCTACGACATACGGGATGTACTTCTCGTTGGTGTCGGGATCAAGGTATGTCATCTCCTTGCCGGAGAACTTCTGGTGCTGGGTCAGGTCGTAGTCGGTCCTGCTGTGCACGCCCTCGAGCTCCTGCCATCCCATCGGGAACAGGAACTGGATGTCGTAGGCATCCTTTGCGTAGAATGCCAGCTCATCGGGTCCGTGCTGGTGCCATCTGAGGTGCTCCGGATGGATGCCGATCCTGTTGACGTAGAAGTTCATCCTCTGCTCCCTCCAGTACGGGAACCAGTGCTCGTCCGTACCGGGCTTGCAGAACCACTGCATCTCCATCTGCTCGAACTCGCATGAGCGGAAGATGAAGTTCTTGGTCGTGATCTCGTTGCGGAAGCTCTTTCCGACCTGTGCGATTCCGAAGGGGATCTTCACACGTGAGGAGGACACGACGTTCTTGAAATCGACATAGATGCCCTGGGCCGTCTCCGGTCTGAGATAGATGGTGGAAGCGGCATCGACATCGGCGCCGATGTGTGTCGCGAACATGAGGTTGAAGTTCCTCGGTGCTGTGAACGTGCCCTTGTTGCCGCAGACGGGACAGGGTGCGTTCAGGTCGATCTGGTCCGCTCTGAAGCGGCTCTTGCACTGCTTGCAGTCGACCATCGGGTCGGTGAAGTTGCTCACGTGGCCGCTGGCTTCCCAGACCTTCGAGTGCATGAGGATCGATGCATCCAGTCCGACGATGTCGTCGTGGAGCTGTGTCATCTCCTTCCACCATGCGTCGCGGATGTTGTTCTTGAGCTGGACTCCGAGCGGACCGTAGTCGTACGCGCCGTTCAGGCCACCGTAGATCTCACTGCTCTGGAAGATGAATCCACGCCTTTTGCACAGTGAAACGATTTTATCCATTGTTACTTCTGCCATATTCTGACCTCTTTCTCAAAATTCAAACGTTCTTCTCAAGAACGGATATCGCGCGCTCGATGCGCCTGAAACTCTCCTCGTTGCCAAGCAGCCTGATGCAGCTGAAAGGCGGCGGGCTGACTGCCATTCCGGTGACCGCTGTCCTGAGGGGGTTGAACACTCCCGCGTTCTTGATTCCCATCTTCAGTGCAAGCTCCATGAGGTCCTGCTGCAGCATGTCGTCGTTCTTTCCGGCCTCAAGACCAGCTTTCACGACATCGTAGACGTTCTTCAGCGCCTCAAGGGTGCCGGCAACATCCATCTTCTTGGGAACCAGCAGGGCCACGTCGGGCTCGCCCTGGTCCGTCAGGAAGCCGCACATCGGGACGATGTCCGAAAGCAGCGTGATCCTGTCGCGGATTCCCGGAACGAACGCCTCGAGCCTTGCGAACGACTCCGCGTCGCCGTCCAGCAGTCCGGCGTCCTTCAGGTAGGGCATCAGGAGTGCCGCCAGCTCGGAGTTGCCCTTGCGGCGGATGTACTGGGCGTTGAACCAGTCCAGCTTCTGGTAGTCGAAGACTCCGGGGGCCTTGTTGATCTTCTCCAGGGAGAAGCACTGCTCCAGCTCCTCGCGGGTGAAGAACTCCTTCTCTCCGTCGTACGACCAGCCAACAAGACTGACGTAGTTCAGAAGTGCCTCGGGAAGGTAACCTTTCTGCCTGAAATCCCTGACGCTCGTCGAACCGTGGCGCTTGGAGAGCTTGTGTCCGTCGTTGCCCATGACCATCGGCAGATGGCAGTAGGTCGGGACCTCCCAGCCGAATGCCTCGTAGAGGATCACGTGGAGCGGTCCGGAGGGGATCCACTCCTGTGCCCTCATGATGTGGGTGATGCCCATCAGGTGGTCGTCGATGACGTTTGCCAGATGGTATGTCGGGAATCCGTCGGACTTCAGCAGGACCGGATCCGGACTGATGTCCTTGTTTTCCCTCGTGATGTCGCCCATCAGGACATCGTGGAATGTCGTGCTTCCCTCTCTGGGGACCTTGAGCCTGATGACGGGCTTGATGCCCTGAGCCTCGAGCTCTGCCCTCTGTTCGGGGGTGAGGTCGCGGCAGTGGCCGTCGTAACCCTGGACGGGGCTCTTCTCCTCCATCTGCTTCTGCCTCAGTGCCTCGAGCCTCTCGGCCGAGCAATAGCAGTAGTAGGCCTTGCCCATGTCGACCAGTTTCTTCGCATACTCCTGGTAGATGGCGAATCTCTCGCTCTGGATGTACGGACCGTACGGACCGCCGACCACGGGACCTTCGTCCCACTTCACGCCAAGCCAGTCCAGTGTGTCGTAGAGGTCCTGGAGGGACTCGTCGCTGTAGCGCTCGCGGTCTGTGTCCTCGACCCTGAGGATGAATTTCCCGCCGTTGGCTCTGGCGAAGAAATAGTTGAAAAGCGCTGTCCTGACACCGCCGATGTGCTGAAGGCCTGTCGGCGATGGTGCATATCTGACTCTAACACTCATATCGATCTCCACACGGGCATTCCCGTGACTGTATATTTGTATCGTAAAACAGAGTTTCTTTCAATGTATGTGAATATATAAGCAAGGCCCCTTATGACCAGGGGCCTTCCTTCACGGCCTTAAGCAAGTCGATTCTGGAACGTACGCCCATCTTGCTGAAGATGTTCGCCACATGGTTGTTGACCGTGTTGACGGAGATGTTGAGCTGTGCCGCTATCTCCTTGTTGGTGCAGCCCTCGCAGATCAGCTGGATCACCTCGAACTCACGCTCGGATATCTTGTATCTGGAAAGGGTCTCCAGGCTGAGCTCCGTCTTGCGCTCGGCCGCCTGCCTGTCCAGTCCGAACCTGGTGTAGTTGTACACCATGATGATGATCGAGAAGGCCAGCATGTAGATCGGATAGCTGAAATCGGCGATCCAGTCGATGTACAGTGCAAGGACCGAAAGCGGGATCAGCGCAAGGCTCACGATGTTGATGGAGAGCGCCACTCCCCTGGACGACGGGTCCTCGATGTTCTTCAGGTTCACCCACAGCGTGATGATGCAGTAGACGTACATGCCCAGGAAGATCAGCGTCTGAGCCGTCCTGACCCAGAATCCGAAGGACTCGTTGCGGATTATCAGCGACGCCAGCCCCAGCCCGAAATAGGCCAGCGCCGGCGGCGTGAACCACAAGGTCTCCAGCCTCCTCCACGGCTTGGCGATCACCCAGCTCAGGAAGAAAGGCAGGAAGACTATGACGAAACTCATGCTGGCCATGATCGCCGTCTGGATGATGAAGTTGAAGACCGCGAAGAGGTTGGCCGGCATGAAGAACGTCGACAGCTTGGAGGCCATGTAAAGCGACATGATCCCGATAAGACAGCTCTGGAAGACGATGTACTTGCCTCCCCAGGCCGTCTTATGCAGGATCTGCGAGGCGATGGCAAGGGCCAGCGCCATGCACGACACCGCGATCGATGCCGTGAATGAGAACAGAAGGAACCCGTTCATCTCTTACTGGGCGAGTACCTTGTTGTTGTGTGACAGGTCGGCTTCACCGCAGATTTCCTTGATGTCGTCGTACATCGTGACGAAGGATGTCGCGGGGACGCCGTTCTTCTTCTCGGCGATCTTGTTGTACGCAGCGGCGTTCAGGACGGCCTTGCTGAAGGACGAGAACAGCCTGAGATGGATGTCGCGTCCCTCGTTGGTCAGGTACTCCGCCGTGGGCTGGTAGCCCGGGAAGACCTTGGCCAGTGCCTGGTCGAACGACGATGCGTTGTCGACGTAGACGTTGAGGTCCTTCAGGTGCAGGAAGAGCCACATGCTCAGGTTGGGTGTCGTCCATCCGAGCTTGACCTTCCTGGACTCGGCCAGCGTCTGTACCTCGGCGAGGTCGGCCGGCTTGATTCCGAAATCATCCAGTCCGAAGACAGCCCATGCCGATGCGAACTTGCCTGCGATGCGGGCCTTGCCCGTGGCCTTGATGAGGGCTTCCAGTGAATCGGCGGGAAGATACTCGACGGTCATGTTGACGTACCTGCAGTCCTTCCTGACTCTTGAGAAATAAGCTGCCATGCCTGCGTTGGCGGTAGCGATGAGGATGGTCTTCTTGGGAAGTACCGGTGTTCTCTTTCTGGTCATGCTCATGCCTCCTCGTTGACAAAGCGGAACTCGCTTGTGATCGGAAGTGCTCCGAAAGCACCGCTCTCATACATGGCACGGATCTTTCCGTTTGCCCCGATCCTGAAGTCGCTGAGCGGATAGTAGACCGTGGATCCCACGCTGTCCTTCTCGGCGAAGTAGATGCTGTCCCTTCTGAGGAGTCCGTCCTCGAGGAGTGTCGGGTTGCAGTCTGCGACGAACAGCTGGCTGGCGCGTCTGCATCCGTTCGTGAACACGCTCGTGAGGTAGATCAGGACCTCCGGATGGAGGAACATGCCGTAGTCGTCGACGATGAGGACTTTCGGCTTTGTGAATGCCTCGAAGAATGCCAGGGCAAGGAGCGAAAGTCTCTTCATGGAGAGGCTCTCCTTGGCGTACAGGCATGTCATGGTGGCGGACTTGTTGGTGTGGATGAAGACGATCATGTCGCCCTCGTTGGACTGCACGAACTTTCCGTCCTTGCTGTAACCGACCCTGATGTCCCTGATGTCGGTGACGTCCATGCTCCAGAAGAAGTTGATCAGCTGGTCCTTCCATGCCGGATGTGCGTTGAGCATGGATGCGATGTAGCGCTCGGATGAGGAACCGACACCCATGGGGAGGATGTCCAGGACCTCTGTGAACCACTTGTAGATCTCGGAACAGGTCTCACCACCCTTCTCCGCCGCGTTGCGGATGAAGGAGTGTCTGCAGTCGACTGCCTTCTCGTTCCTCTTCTTGTCGCCCCTGTAGAGCTTTCCCCAGCGGACCGTGTAGGTGATCTCGTCATCCAGCGATGCTGCTGCGACCCTGTCGAACATGAGCTTGCGCGACGTTCCGAAGTTGTAGTACAGCTTCTCTTCCCAGATGTGGTCCAGGTCGGCCTTCAGTGTGTATGTCGCGAAGACTTCCGGCTCTTCCTCTGAGACATAGTCCCTGAGCAGGAATCTGAGGGTGAACTCCGCCGGCTGGTTCTTCACCTCGTTGTATGCGAACAGTGAACCTGCGAGGACCCTTCTGAGCGGGTTCTCCTCGTCGGCCTCTGCCGTAACCAGTCCCTTGACTGCCTCGAGGGCCCTCACCACGGTGCTCTTTCCGACACCGTTGGGTCCGATGACGGCGGCAGTCCTGAGGACCTTCATCTTGTCAGAGACAATCTGGACCTTGGTCTGGTCCAGCCTCTTGTCCTTCAGGGCCGCGAAGGAAACTGTCTGCGGGTCCCTGATCGACCTGAAATTGGCCATTGTAATATCAATAAGCACTATCGGCCTCCTTTACTCATGCAATGTCATATGGCCATCGAATCCATCCTGGCACAGATCTCCGGGTAGGCGTCCAGGCATGCCTTCAGCCTCTTCGGAAGACCCATGTCCCCGTGGTTGTCATCGGCGATGATGTCCACAAGATCCTTCTGGATGTACGGCATTGCGGTCTTATTCTCTATGCCCGATACATTGACCTGTATCCAGGCACCCATATCCACGAACATCTGGAACGTGCTGCTGTCCGGTCTCAGCCAGCGGTAACGCTCCACATGGGCTATCACGGGTTCCAGTCCCTGGTCCAGGAGCTGCTGGAGCTTGCGGTCCAGTCCCAGCGGCTTCTCGGACACGGGCAGCTCCACAAGGGCGTACCTGCCTGCGACCGGAACCGTCCTGACCTCCACCTGGCTCCCCAGATAGAGCTCGGCTCCCAGGACCGTCTTCACACCCACCTTGGCCGCATCCTGCGACGCCAGGCGGAAGTTCTCCCTGATGTTCTCCACCATCGTCTTCACCGTGGGGTGGAACAGATGGGGCGTGAACACGAGTGTCGTAATCCCGCAACGCTTGTACTCCAGCAGGAGTGCCCTGTACTGGTCGCGGGTCTGGACGCCGTGGTCGACACCGAACAGCAGATGTGAATGGAAGTCCATGAAACTCATTTCATTTAGATTCTAAAGGAAATCCCAAAACAATGGAAGAAGAATGTTGAGAAATAATAATCAGGCCATCGTTTACGAAAAACAATGGCCTGCAACGCGTGTTTTGTTCAGAAATCCGTATTTTTTGTAAAATCAGGCCATTTCAGGCCATCATAGGCGCTTAGAACTCGATTCCTCTGACCGTTTTGCCGCCGTTGGAGCGGAAATGGTGCTTTATCTCTGTTATCTCGCTGACCGTATCGGCCATATCGATGAGCTCCTGCGGTGCGTTCCTTCCGGTGACCACCACGTGCGGGAAGCCTTCCGAATGGATGTGTGTTGAAAGGAAACCGAGTGCTTCTTCCTTGTCCAGGAGTCCGAACGACAGCACGTACGTGAACTCATCCAGGACAATCAGACCATAAGTGCCGCTGCAGGCCTTCGTTGTGAAACTCTCCCAGCCCTCGCGGCACTTCTCCTTGGTGGGCTCCAGCGTCTTCTGGTCCCACAGGAAACCTTTGCCCCAGGCCTCCCAGTCGACACCGAGTCCGGTGAACGTCCTGTACTCGCCCAGGGCTGCGGGATTGGATTTCAGGAACTGGATCACGGCACAGCGCAGACCCTGTCCCAGGGCACGGGTGACCATGCCCAGGGATCCGGTCGTCTTGCCTTTTCCGTTGCCTGTTATGACGAACAGCATCAGATTCCGATGACTCCGCCGCCTGTTGAGGAGGAACCGCCGGACTTCTCGGTACTCTCGATCTGCTTCTCGGCGGCTTTTTCTCTGGACTCGATCGCCTTGAGGGTGTTCATGAGGTCCAGGGCATCTGCACTGCCGTGGTTCTTGTATAGGTCGTTGCAGAGATCGTAGGCCTTCTGGTACTGTCCGACCGCGAAGTAGAGGATGGCCGCGTTGTATCCGGATGCCACGTGTCCGCTCCTTGCGTACTCGTCGGAGAAGAGCGTCAGGGCAGTCTGATAATTGCCGTTGTCCACGGCATCGTAGGCGGCCTTCAGACTCTTGACCTCGGGCTTGTTCGGCATGAAGTCGAAGTAGTTGGTCACATAGTGCGGCGAGAGCTCGTTGCGGAACTTGTTGGCGAAGTCGTTGATCAGCGACTTGAGCAGGTACGATGCGCTGTCGATGCTGGTGTAGCTGTCGGCCTTGTACTCACCCTTCTCGTTGATGGTCTGACCGATCTTGGTCTTGACCTGCTTGTTGTCGGAATTGAAGACACTGCTTGCGATGATCTTGTTGTTCTCGACATCCGACAGTGTGTAGGAGATGGACATGGAGTACTTCTGGACCAGGTAGAATCTGATGGCGTAGTACTTCTTGCCGTCCTTGTCGACGGATGTGTAGCTGTCGCGCTCGGCGGTGATGTACTCGTCGTAGTTCATGTTGGTGATCTTCGTCGTCAGGACGGCATCGATGTGGTTGTCGAGGAGCGTCTGGCGGAGGTTGCCGTTGTAGTTTCCGACGTTGATGAGCGAGTCGGTGAGCTTGGGCTCGGCGATGGTGAAGAATCCGGTGTTGATGGCCTTGGTGATCATGTCGCTGGCTGCGTTGGTGATGACGCTGGAGGCGTCGAAGTCAAGGTAGGAGCGCATGGACATGTACTGCCAGTAGAGCTGGTCGACGGATACGAACGGAACGTAGGAGTTCCAGAAGGAAGGCTGCTTCCAGTGTGTCTCGTCGATCGTGGACCTGACGGCGATCGTCTTGTAACCGCTGACGTCGACCTGTGCAGGCACGAGTCTGTTGATTGCGATGGTCGTGGTGCAGCTTGTGAACACAAGAACG
>Ga0265298_10008944_pt1 | contig 11981 bp, 10 predicted proteins | sample AusTroGonzalo_MG_3_FD_193486 | JGI IMG/M metagenome (GOLD analysis project Ga0265298, IMG submission 193486) | Bovine rumen microbial communities from tropical cattle in Woodstock, Queensland, Australia - Gonzalo_01 | ecosystem: Host-associated > Mammals > Digestive system > Stomach > Rumen ...
ATAACCTAAAGAGATAAGACTATGAAAGAACAACTCTCAGAACACGACATGCACTATCTGCGACTATTGTCGACGTCTTACCCTACGGTAGCTGCTGCAGCCACCGAGATTATCAATCTGGAGGCCATCCTGAACCTTCCAAAGGGTACTGAGCACTTCCTGGCAGACCTGCACGGAGAAAGTGCTGCCTTCAAGCATGTCATCAAGAATGCTTCTGGAAATATTCGCCGCAAGGTCAGCGAGTTGTTTGCTGGCGACATCCGTGACAAGGAGCGTCGCGAATTGTGTACGCTTATCTACTATCCTGAGGAGAAGCTGGAACTCATCAAGGCCGCCGAGTCTGACGACCTCGACGACTGGTACCATATCACCATCCACCGCCTGGTGGCTGTCTGTCGCGACGTGTCGTCCAAGTATACACGCTCGAAGGTGCGTAAATCGCTGCCTGAAGACTTTGCCTATATCATTGAGGAATTGCTGCATGAGCGTACGGATGATACGGACAAGGCCGCCTATGTCAGTGTGATTGTCGACACCATCATCTCTACAGGACGTGCTGACGACTTCATCATTGCGCTGTGTAACGTCATCCAGCGTCTTGCCATCGACCAGCTGCACATTCTAGGTGATATCTACGACCGTGGTCCTGGTGCTCACATCATTCTGGATACCATGAAGCAATATCATTCGTGGGATATCCAGTGGGGCAACCACGATATGCTGTGGATGGGTGCAGGAGCAGGCAACAACGCCTGTATCTGTAACGTACTGCGCCTATCATTGCGCTATGCCAATCTTGCCACAGTAGAGGAAGCCTATGGCATCAACCTCGTACCGTTGGCCACCTTCGCCATGGAAGTCTATGGCGATGACCCCTGCGAGGAGTTTGTTCCCAAGCTGATGGCTGGCAACACGATGGAAGAGAAATACATCAAGTTGACAGCACAGATGCACAAAGCCATCTCCATCATCCAGTTCAAGAAAGAAGCCCAGATTTTCAAGCGTCGTCCTGAATGGGGCATGCTGGACCGCTGTCTGCTCGACCACATCGATTATGAGCGTGGCGTGCTGGTTCTCGACGGCAAGGAGTACGAGATGCGCTCCAACAACTTCCCCACCATCGACCCGAAGAATCCCTGCGAGTTGACGCCTGAGGAGCACCAGCTGATGGAGCGTCTGCACCATTCGTTCCGTGCCAGCGAGAAGTTGCAGAAGCATATAAAGATGCTGCTCTCGCACGGTTGTATGTACACCATCTGCAACCAGAACCTGCTGTTCCATGCTTCCTGTCCGCTGAATGCCGACGGCTCGTTGAAAGAGGTAGAGCTCTACAACGGCAAACGTTATAGTGGCAAAAAGCTGATGCACCATATCGGCATGCTGGTACGTGCCGCCTTTGAGAGTGATACGGAGAAGGAGCTACGCCTCTATGCCCGTGACTACTTCCTCTACCTCTGGTGCGGCAAGGACTCTCCCCTCTTCGACAAGTCAAAGATGGCTACTTTCGAGCGTTATTTCCTGACAGATAAGGAGACCTTCAAAGAAGAGAAAGGCTACTATTTCCAGTTGCGCGATTCTGAGGAAGTGGTGGACCGCATCCTCGATGCCTTTGGTGTAAAGGGAGCCCATCGCCACATCATCAATGGTCATGTTCCTGTTCATGCTTCCAAGGGTGAGAATCCCATCAAGGCCAACGGTAAGCTGATGGTCATCGATGGTGGTTTCTCGCAGGCTTATCACTCTACGACAGGTATCGCAGGATACACACTGGTATACCATAGTCGTGGTTTCCAACTTGTTCAGCATGAGCCGTTTACCAGTGCGTCAGAAGCCATCGAAAAGGGAACGGATATCAAGTCTACCACCCAACTGGTGGAGCTCTCTGCTCACCGTATGCTGGTGGCCGATACCGACCGTGGTGAAGAGTTGCGCGCCCAGATTGAAGACCTGCGCCAGCTGCTCTACGCCTATCGTCACGGCATCATCACGGAAGCAAAATGAAGCATGCCGTCATCATTGCGTTAGGATCTAACCACCTACAGGCTGCCCATATCCGATGGGCATCAGAACGCTTGTCATACCTGCTGGATGACTGTCGTCTCAGTCGTATGCTGTGGACGACAGACATCAAAGGCAGCGGACGGTGGTATATGAACCGACTGGCGGCAGGCTATACAGAACTATCCGTAGACGACCTGCAACAGCTCCTGAAACAGACGGAGGCAGAGACTGGTCGCACCCATGAAATGGTCACGATAGACCTGGATATTTTACAGTATGACGGACAGCGTTATCATGAGAAAGACTGGCACCGTCCGTACGTCACCACCATCATTAACGACATCTTATAGAAATAGTTACGTAAAAATGTGGCGTATATCATAAATTTTTCGTACCTTTGCAGCCGCTAAATATATTAAGGTAAAGGAAAAGAGATGATAACAGTCACAAATCTGGCTATTCAGTTTGGAAAGAAGACGTTGTACAAGGACGTCAATCTGAAGTTTACAAGTGGTAACATTTATGGAATTATCGGTGCCAACGGTGCCGGTAAGTCAACCTTGCTGCGTGCTATCAGCGGTGAGCTGGAGCCCAACAAGGGAACTGTTGAGATGCTCCCCGGCGAGCGTATGTCGGTATTGGAGCAGGATCACTTCAAATACGATGAGTTCACAGTGATGGATACCGTCCTCATGGGACACCAGCCCCTGTGGAAGAATATGAAAGACCGTGAGGCCCTTTATGCCAAGGAGGAGATGACCGAGGAAGACGGCGTGCTTGCTGCCGACCTGGAGATGGCTTTTGCCGAGATGAATGGTTGGGAGGCCGAGAGTGAGGCTGCCCAGCTGTTGCAGAACCTCGGTGTCGCCGAGGGTCAGCACTATAAGCAGATGGCCGAAATCTCGAACAACGAGAAGGTGCGCGTCATGCTGGCGAAGGCACTCTTCGGGCACCCCGACAACCTGTTGCTCGACGAGCCTACCAACGACCTCGACCTCGATACCGTTCAGTGGTTGGAGGAATACCTGTCGAACTTAGAGCAGTGCGTGCTCGTGGTTTCTCACGACCGTCACTTCCTCGACGCCGTTTCTACCCAGACGGTGGATATCGACTTTGGCAAGGTGACACTGTTCTCTGGTAACTACTCATTCTGGTATGAGTCCAGCCAGCTGGCCCTGCGTCAGGCACAGAACCAGAAGATGAAGGCTGACGAGAAGAAGAAGCAGCTGGAGGAGTTCATCCGCCGCTTCTCTGCCAACGTGGCAAAGTCTAAGCAGACCACCTCACGCAAGAAGATGCTGGAGAAGCTGAACGTGGAGGAAATCACACCCTCTACCCGTAAGTATCCTGGCATCATCTTCTCTATGGAGCGCGAGCCTGGCACACAGATTCTGGAGGTAGAAGGTCTGAAGGCTGTTGACAGCGATGGCACTATACTCTTCGACAATGTGTCGTTCACCATTGAGAAGGGTCAGAAGACTGTCTTCCTGTCACACAACCCCAAGGCTATGACAGCCCTCTTCGAGATTATCAACGGCAACCGTGAGGCTGATGCCGGTACCTATAAGTGGGGTGTCACCATCACCACCGCCTATCTCCCACTCGACAATACCGACTTCTTCAAGTCAGAGATGAACCTCGTCGACTGGCTCAGCCAGTTTGGCACAGGTAACGAGGTGATGATGAAGTCATTCTTGGGTCGCATGCTCTTCAAGGACGAAGACATCCAGAAGAAGGTCTGCGTGCTCTCTGGTGGTGAGAAGATGCGTTGCATGATAGCCCGCATGCAGTTGAAGAATGCCAACTGTCTGATTCTCGATACTCCTACCAACCACTTGGATTTGGAGTCTATCCAGGCTTTCAACAACAACCTCATCTCGTTCAAGGGCAACATCCTGTTTGCTTCCCACGACCATGAGTTCATCAACACGGTGGCTGACCGCATCATCGAACTGACACCAAAGGGTACCATTGACAAGCTGACAACATACGATGACTACATCTATGATGAAAGCATCAAGGAGAAGAAAGCAGAACTCTACGCTTAAATAGTTGACAGTTGATAATTGACAGTTGACAATTATGGCATAGAATTTGCTCTCGGCTTGTCAGAACTAAAATACAAAACACTATGACAGAAGAAGAAAAGATAAACCAGGAAGAAACCGTAGCCAACGATTCTGTCGTTGACAACGAGTCAGTCGCTGACGAAAAAACAGTCAATGAAGCCCCCGCAGAAGAAGAGAAAGACCCGCTGGAGGCCGCTCTGGAAGAGATTGAGCAGCTGAAGACTCAGATGCTTTACAAGACTGCAGAGTTTGACAACTACCGTAAGCGTACGCTGAAAGAGAAGGCAGAACTCATCCTCAATGGTGGCGAGAAAGCCGTCTCTGCGGTGCTCCCCGTCATCGACGATATGGAGCGCGCCATCGAGAATGGTACCAAGACTGACGACCCCGCAGTACTGCGCGAAGGCATGGAGCTTATCTACAACAAGTTCATCAAAGCCCTCGAAGGTCTGGGCGTGAAGAAGATGGAGACGACTGATGCCGACTTCGACACCGACCTGCACGAGGCCGTAGCGATGGTTCCCGGTATGGGCGACGACAAGAAAGGTAAGGTCATCGACTGCTTGCAGACTGGTTATATGTTGAACGATAAAGTAATCCGCCACGCCAAAGTGGCAGTAGGACAATAATGGCACAAAAACGAGACTATTACGAGGTGCTTGGCGTTGACAAGAACGCTACGGAAGACCAGATTAAGAAGGCGTATCGCACCATCGCCATCAAATACCACCCCGACCGCAACCCTGGCAACAAAGAGGCCGAGGAGAAATTCAAAGAGGCTGCAGAAGCCTACGACGTGCTGCACGACTCACAGAAGCGTCAGCAGTACGACCAGTTCGGATTCAACGGACCCGGTATGGGTGGTGGTTTTGGCGGCTTCGGTGGCGCTTCCATGAATATGGATGATATCTTCTCCATGTTCGGCGATATCTTTGGTGGCCGTGCAGGAGGCTTCGGAGGCTTTGGCGGCAGTCGTGGTCCCCAGAAGCATCGTGGCTCCGACCTTCGCTTGAAGGTAAGACTCTCGTTAGAGGAGATTGCACATGGTGTCACCAAGAAGTTTAAGGTTCGCAAGGACATCACCTGTTCTCACTGTCACGGCTCTGGCGCCGAGGCAGGTAGCACCAATGACCAGTGTCCTACGTGTCACGGCTCAGGTGTCATCACCCATACTACACAGAGTATCTTCGGTATGATGCAGACACAGGGTGTTTGTCCTACCTGTGGTGGTGAGGGTACCGTCATCAAGAACAAGTGCCACGAGTGTGGCGGTACTGGTGTCGTCAAGGGCGAGGAAGTTGTCGAGATATCCATTCCCGCTGGTGTTGCCGAAGGTATGATTGTCAACGTACCAGGTAAGGGTAATGCTGGACGTCGCAAGGGTATCAATGGCGACATTCAGGTATTTATCGAGGAAGAGCCTAACGATACTTTCATCCGCGACGACAACGACCTGATATACAATTTGCTGCTCGACTTCCCCACAGCAGCGCTGGGTGGTGAGGTAGAAATTCCTACTATTGAAGGCAATAAGTTGAAGGTCAAGATGGAGCCAGGAACGCAGCCCGGCAAGACCATGCGTTTGCGTGGCAAGGGTCTTCCCGCCGTACAAGGCTATGGACGTGGCAACGGCGACCTCGTCGTCAACGTCAGCGTCTATGTCCCCAAGACTTTGACGAAGGAAGAAAAGACTGCTATCGAACAGTTCCGCGCCAGCGACAACTTCAAGGGCGATGCAGAAACCAAGCGTTCCATCTTCCAGAAGTTCAAGAATTATTTCAGTTAAGTAGGTTGCGGCCGAGTCGCAACAAACAATTCTCGCTATGACGTATCAAGAGACCTGCCAATATCTCTATAACCAGATGCCCATGTTCGAACGACAGGGCAGTGCTGGTTATAAAGAGGGACTGACCAATACCCTATTGCTCGACGAGCATCTGGGTCATCCTCATCAGTCGTATGCCACCATCCATATTGCTGGCACTAATGGCAAGGGCTCTTGTTCACACACCATTGCCGCAATCCTTCAAGAGAGCGGTTACAAGGTAGGGCTCTACACCTCGCCACACCTCGTTGACTTCCGTGAACGCATCCGAGTCAATGGCAAGCCCGTCAGCGAACGCTATGTCACTGATTTCGTTGCCCGTGAGCGTGCCTTCTTCGAACCCCTTCACCCCTCCTTCTTTGAGGTGACCACCGCGTTGGCTTTCCAGTATTTTAAAGACCAGCAGGTAGACATCGCCGTCATTGAGGTTGGTCTTGGTGGCCGTCTGGACTGCACCAACATCATCACCCCTATCCTATCTATTATCACCAACATCAGCTTTGACCACACCCAGTTCCTGGGCGACACGTTGGCCAAGATAGCTGGCGAGAAGGCAGGCATTATTAAAAGAGGTGTCCCCGTCGTCATTGGTGAGGCTAACGAAGAAACACGCCCCGTCTTCGAAGAAAAAGCCAAGGAAATGGATGCCCCCATTTTCTTCGCAGAAGACTATAACGAGGTCATCTCTGCTGAATGTCTTCCTGGAGGCGGTATGATGTATAGTACGCGCAACAACGGACAGTTATATGGCGATCTTGGCGGCATCTATCAAGGCAAGAACATGAATACCGTGCTGTCTGCCGTCTATCAGTTGTCTATGATTGGCTACCTCTGTTTCTGCAAGAAGGAACACAACCTGAAGAAATGTCGCTATGAGTTGCAGCAAGCTATCGAACATGTCGCATCTATGACTGGCCTGATGGGACGTTGGCAGATTATCCAGCAGAATCCGAAGGTGGTTTGTGACACGGGCCACAATGTGGGTGGCTGGCAATATCTCTCCAAGCAACTCGAGCAACAGCAGTGCCGTCAGATGCATATTGTTTTCGGCATGGTCAACGACAAAGACCTCGATGGCGTACTCGAATTGTTGCCCAAAAACGCTATTTACTACTTTACCAAGGCTGACAGCAAACGAGCCGTCAATGAGCACGATTTACAGCTTCAGGCAGCTCAACACGGATTGCAGGGAGAGTGCTACCCCACTGTGCGTGAAGCATATACACAATGTATGAAGCATGTCCTGCGCGACGATTTTGTCTTCGTCGGTGGCAGCTCGTATGTAGTGGGCGATTTCCTTAAAACATTCAAATAGTTACCTTTTAACGTTTTTTTTCGCACTTCATTCGTCATTCTCATTTATTTTTAGTTACTTTGCAAGTAGATTTTCGTAACTAAAACCAGTTAGATTATGACAAACATTACAGAAAATGCGAATTTGTGTGGTCTGAAGAGAGAAAACTTCCAGGCCACTATTAACGGTAAGAAGACCGATTTGTACATCCTCCGTAACCGTAAAGGCTATGAGGTGGCCATCTCTAACTATGGTGGTGCCATCATGGCTATCATGGTGCCCGATAAGGATGGTAACGTTGCTAACGTCATCCAGGGTCACGATAGTATCGAACAGCTGACCAGCGGAAACGAGCCCTACCTCTCTACCCTGATTGGTCGCTGGGGCAACCGTATCTGCAAGGGACAGTTCACGCTGAACGGCAAGGAATACCAACTGGCACTCAACGACGGTCCCAACCACCTGCACGGCGGTAAGAAGGGTTTCAATGCCAAGGTATGGGAAGCTCGTCAGATGGGTCCCCGCTCACTGGCTCTGCATCGCATCTCTTCATACGGTGAAGAGGGTTACACAGGCGAGTTGGACGTAACCGTTGAGTACACTTTCACTGATGACAACGAGCTCGTCATCGAGTATCTGGCAACTACTAACAAGAAGACTATTGTCAACCTGACCCACCACGCATTCTTCTGTCTGGCAGGTGCAGCAGACCCCACTCCCACTATCGAGGACCAGCTCTGCGAAATCAATGCAGATTTCTATCTGCCCACTGACGAGACCGCTATTCCTACTGGTGAGATTCTGAAGGTTGCTGGCACACCGTTCGACTTCCGCACTCCTAAGAGCTTCGGCAAGGAGATTGAGGCAGACAACGAGCAGATTAAGTTCGGTCACGGCTACGACCACAACTACGTGCTCAATAAGAAGGAAGAGGGCGAGCTGTCATTCGCAGCACGCATCACCGATCCTAAGAGCGGTCGTACCCTCGAGTGCTACACCACAGAGCCTGGCATGCAGCTCTATACTGCAAACTTCGCTACGGGTTACAAGGGCGCCAACGGTTGCACCTTCCCACGTCGTTCAGCCGTATGTCTCGAGGCACAGCACTTCCCCGACACGCCCAACCGTCCCTACTTCCCCTCAGTGGTGCTCAATCCGGGACAGCAGTACAAGCAGAAGACAATTTATCGTTTTGGTGTAAAGAAATAAGTAAAGGCCCATTAACAACATATGATGGACATCGATTTTGTGAGAAGTCGCTTCATCAAGCACTTCGACGGTAAGACAGGCCACGTCTATGCATCTCCAGGACGCATCAACCTCATCGGCGAACATACCGATTATAATGGAGGTTACGTATTTCCTGGTGCAGTAGACAAAGGCGTCATTGCCGAGATTCGTCCCAACGGCACGGAAGACACCGTGATGGCCTACGCCATCGACCTGAAAGACCGTGTTGACTTCAAGCTCTCCGACCCCAACGGTCCTCGCGCCTCATGGGCACGCTACATCTATGGTGTAGCCCTCGAGATGCGCAAGCGTGGAGCCAACGTCAAGGGTTTCAATATCGCCTTCGCTGGCGATGTACCCCTCGGCGCAGGAATGTCGTCAAGTGCCGCTATGGAGAGCTGCTTCGCTTACGGACTCAACGACCTCTTTGCCGACAACAAGGTCAGCCAGTGGGATATGGTACTTGCCGGACAGGCTACCGAGCACAACTACTGTGGCGTCAACTGCGGCATCATGGACCAGTTTGCCAGCGTCTTTGGCAAGTCAGGTTGTCTGATGCGCCTCGACTGTCGCAGCCGCGAGTTCGAGTACTTCCCCTTCAAGCCCGACGGCTATCGCCTCGTGCTCCTCGACTCCGTTGTCAAGCACCAGTTGGCAGGCTCGCCTTACAACGACCGTCGCAACTCTTGCGAGAATGTTGTCAAGCACATCGCCGCCAAGCATCCTGAGGCCAAGTTTGAAACCCTGCGCGACTGCACGTGGGAACAGCTCGACGAAGTCAAGGGCGACATCAGCGAAGAGGACTATCGTCGCGCCAAGTTCGTGCTCGGTGAGAAAGACCGTGTGCTGGCCGTCTGCGATGCCCTCAACGAAGGCGACTATGAGCGTGTAGGCGAACTGATGTATCAGACTCACGAAGGTCTGTCGAAAGACTACGAGGTATCGTGCGAAGAGCTCGACTTCCTCAACGAGGTTGCTCGTGAGAACGGCGTCACTGGTTCACGCATCATGGGGGGCGGCTTCGGAGGCTGTACCATCAACCTGGTACGCAACGACCTCTATCGTCAGTTTGTCGATGATGCCATCAAGCGCTTCTTCGAGAAGTTCGGCCACAAACCCAAAGTCTACGACGTCGTCATTGGCGACGGTTCCCGTAAGCTTTGCTAAGCAATAAGGACGGCGTGGAGCACTTTCCACACCGTCCTTTCTTTTTCACCCTTCGGCATCCCTTATTCGTAGTGTCTTATCCTCACGTCGATGCCGTCGCCCTTCAGCTGTGCAGGAACACCCTTCACGTCAGTCTGTCCGTAGTGGTAAGGGAACAGCACCTTTGGCTTAATCATCTTGGCAGCTCTCACCAGCTGCTCCGTCGTCATCGTGTACGGCTGGTTACATGGCAAGAAGGCAATATCAATATCCTTGATGGTCGCCATCTCAGGAATATCCTCCGTGTCACCCGCAATATAGATGCGCAGGCCGTCCACCGTCAGGATATAACCATTGTCGCGACCCTTAGGATGAAATTGCTGGCGCCCCTCACTCGTATTGTAGGCAGGCACCGCCTCCACCTTGATGTCGTCAATCGTCATGCTTTGCCCATTACTCATCATCTCGCCAGTACCATACATCTCCGCACAACGGCTGTTCATCACCAGACACGTCTTGTCAGCCGACAGCAATCTGATAGCCTCCTTGTCGAAGTGGTCGCCGTGCTCGTGGGTCACGAACAAGTAGTCAGCCTTCGGCATCGCGGCATAGTTGATGGTGCGGTTGCCCAGCTTCTTCACAGGGTCAATCTCAATCTCCTTGCCGTCATACACCATGCGGATGCTCGCATGTACCAGAGCGTAGAACTTCACCGTCTTACCACTCTTCGTCTTGAAGACATCCACCTCGTAGCTATCCGTCGTCACTGTCTTGCCAGCCTCTTTCCAGGCCACGATGCCACCCTTCAGGTTCACACACTGGAATCCCTCTGCCGCCAGTCTGTTGGCAGCATTGGCCGAACGGCGACCACTACGGCAATATACCGCAATCTTCCGCTCTTTAGACAATTCAGTCTTAGCCTTCTCCATGAAGTCGCTCTGTCCCTGGTCTATCAGGATAGCACCCTCAATGTGGCCCTCCGCATATTCTGCAGCGGTACGCACATCCAGCACCATGACGTTTGGCTCATTCGTCAACTTCTCGAAGCCAGCCACGTCCACATTCTCAAAATTCTCCTGGCCGCAGGCTGTCAGCCCCAGCATTGCCAGCAAGCAAGTCATCATCTTTTTCATTTGTATTGGTCATTAAAAAATATACTCTCATTCTGCAAAGGTAAATAAATATTTGCGAACCACAAGGTGGTTAGCTCTTTTTTTTGTACCTTTGCAAAAATATTTATAAGATGGAAGACAAGAATTTTGAGAAGATATTGAGAAAAGACCTGCACCAGTTCCTTGTTTCAATGAAGGAGGTGGACGCGCGTTTGCCTGAATGTCCTGATGTGGAAGAGAAGTGGGAGGCTATAGCAAAGGCATACATCCCCGACGGCATCAGAGAGTTTCAGGACTTCCCCTCTGCATCACTTGGATGGATGATGTATATTGGTATGGCAGTGGCCAAGATGTGGGACACTGAATGGGTAATCTATTCAAAGATTGAAGACCTCTATGCCTACCTGCGCGACAAGCGCGGCTATGACGCGATGGACGAATACATCCGCGAGGAAGTGCTATTGCTGCAGGGTATCGACTACACCATTCTGGAGAAGGTGACGGGCGAGTGTGCCTCGCGCGTGTACAATGCCTTGATGCACCAGCATCTGGAGCCGGGCACGAAGGAGGCCTTCAATGGCTATGTGGCCTGTCTTCACCAGCTATACCTGTTTGGTGCTGCCATGCAACTGTATCGCATGGGCTATCACATGGCGCAGATGTAACTCATCTTCCTGTCGACGTTACTGGCGAGAGGTCACCATGGGAACGTCTCTGGGTCGTTGAGCACGTTAGAGCGCAGGTTCTGGTTGAGGGCACTGATGGCCTGCATGTCGTCGTCAGTGAGTGTGAACGTCATTATCTCCAGATTCTCCGCAAAGTGGTTGGGCTTGGCACGAGGAATCGTAATCAGTCCTCGCTGCACAATCCAGCGGAGAACGATCTGCGAAGCGGTCTTCTGGTATTTTTTGGCCAATGACTGCAGCAGCGGATGACCAACGACATCGATGTCGCCCTGTCCGAAAGGCCCCCACGCCTCTACCTGGATGCCGAGCTGGCGGTTGTAGGCGATGTTCTCCTCCTGCGTCATGAAAGGGTGCACCTCTATCTGGTTGATGACGGGACGAATCTCTGCATAGCCCAGCAGGTCGTCGAGATGGTGGCGGTTGAAGTTGCTCACGCCGATGGACTTCACCCTACCCTGTCGCACGTAGTCTTCCATGACCTGCCACGTGTCTTTCACGCAGTCCTTCACGGGCCAGTGAATCAGCAACAGGTCGATGTAGTCGCTCTTGAGCTTGACAAGGCTGTCATCAATAGACTTCCTGACAACATCGCGACCTTCGCGCATGATGTTCGTAGCC
>Ga0265298_10008945_pt1 | contig 11981 bp, 11 predicted proteins | sample AusTroGonzalo_MG_3_FD_193486 | JGI IMG/M metagenome (GOLD analysis project Ga0265298, IMG submission 193486) | Bovine rumen microbial communities from tropical cattle in Woodstock, Queensland, Australia - Gonzalo_01 | ecosystem: Host-associated > Mammals > Digestive system > Stomach > Rumen ...
GCACGACCTGCGCAAGCCCGCCGCCCGCCGCGCTGCCCTTGATGTTGAACGTGGGGCCGCCGGACGGCTGGCGGACGCAGCCGATGACCTTCTTGCCGAGCTTGCCAAGGCCCTCCACGAGCCCGAGCGTCGTCGTTGTCTTGCCCTCGCCGAGGGCGGTCGGCGTAATGGCCGTCACGTCGATGTACTTGCCCCTGCGCCCGGCGCCGACGCGCCTGAGGACCTTGGTGACATCGACCTTGGCCAGGACCTTCCCGTAAGGGGTCCACTCGTCGTCCCTGAGCCCCAGCTCCTCGACGAGCGTGGCGGCGGATTTGAGATTCTCTTCGGCAGCCTCGGCGATCTGCCAGTCCTTCATCTTTGTTGGGTCAAGTTTCATGGTGACATTATACCATGTATGGCGTTGTCAAGGGTAGGAAAATTTGCGGATGCGCCGCGGGCTTGGAGGCGGGCGGGGACGGCGAAATGGACGCCCCGCGTCAGTGGAAGCGGGACTTGAAGTAGGCGACTGCGCCGTCGAGGTCGGAGAACGCGCCGTCGAGCTGCGCCTCGAAGCAGTCCTTCAGCCAGACGCCGAACTGGACTGACGGCCTGTGGCCCATCGCGATCAGGTGGCGTCCGAGCAGAATAGGCTTCGGCGCGGCGTCCGCGACCCTGAGCCGCTCCGCCTGTTCCGCGAGCCAGCGCAGGTCTTCGCCGCCTGACGTGGCCCCGCCCGCCGGGTCCAGGAGGCGCCCCTGGTCGTCCGCCTGCGCGACGCGGATGAGCCGGTCGATCCTGACGACGCGCACAGCAAGCCGACGTATCGCCGCATCGCCGACCTTCGACTTCCACATCGCGAACGGCTGCATGTGGCACTGGACGAGAGGCGGGACTTCCTTCAGGATGCTCTCCTCGTTCGTTATGCGGCGGAGGAACGAGAGCGTCGGCCCGACGCCCGCCTCGTCGTGTCCGAGGCTGCGGATGCGCTTCCTGACGGGATCGTAGGACGTCGTGGCGGGCTTGCCGAAGTCGTGGCACGTCACGGCGAGCCCGACGATCAGGTCCTCGCGCCTGTCGCCGATCCTGTTGCGCGCGAAGGCGTCGAGGCAGAGGCACGTGTGGTTCCAGACGTCGCCCTCGGGATGCCAGTGCGGGTCCTGTTCGCAGCCGACAAGTCGCTCAAGCTCGGGGAAATAGCGCGTCCATCCCGTCGCGCGCAGGAAAGCGAGGCCCTTCCCGATCTCCACGCCCTTCGTGAGGAGCTTCGCCCATTCCTCGAAAAGCCGCTCCGGCGGAAGCCCCTCGATGTCCATGCCGCGGCAGACGGACACTGTCTCGGGCGCAGGGTCTAGCCCGAAGCGCGCGACGAACTGCATTCCGCGCAGGACGCGAAGCGGATCCTCGGAGAACTTGGCGGACACATGGCGAAGGACTCGCGCGCGAAGGTCGGCGAGTCCGCCGTACGGATCCTCGACCTCGCCCGTTAGCGGGTCGCCGTATATCGCGTTCACGGTGAAGTCGCGGCGACTGGCGGCCTCGGCGACGGAAAGCGTCGGATCGGAGTCGACGAGGAACCCGCGGTGGCCCGTTCCGCGCTTTGTCTCGCGGCGCGGCAGGGACACGTCGATGTCCAGGTGCTTTATCTTGAGGACGCCGAACGATACGCCGCAGGGGTCGAACTCGAAGCGCCGCGAAAGGACGGACTTCAGACGCTCCGGCTCCACGCCGAAGACCTCAACATCTACATCCTTTACCTTCGCCGACCCGGTGAGGATGTCGCGCACCGCGCCGCCAACCATAAGGGCGCGCCCGCCCTCGGACCTGACCATGCGCGCGATTTCAACAACCGCCTCACGCAGGTCGCCTCCGACCGACGATATATCCAGTGTGCCGTTGTTCATGTCATGCCTTTTGCAACGGCCCGGGCCCATGCATCCGCACAGCCCAAGCCACATGTGTTTCGGCATTTTAACAATTCGCGCACTCTTTGTCAATCAGCTCGCCGTGCCACACTGCATGGGGAGACACCCCATTTTCATTGCCGTTTTCCGCAGCATTTCCGACATTTCCTTTCGCTTAGCCCCGATTCACCGTTTCGCCACCCCCATCCGACGCGCCGTCATGCCGCCCTGTCATCCGCCTTCGCCAGCCTCCACCCATGCGTCGAATAGCCGATCTCGCCAACCCTGTGCGCAGCAGTATGCCCAGCCCTCCACTTGTCCCCGAGCCTCGCTATCCAATCCCTCACGAACGCCTCGCTCCCGAACACCTTCCCGGACCCGACCTGCGCCACCTTCGCCATGCACCCCGCGGCGGGGAGACACCCCGCCGAAGAAGATCCCTCGTCCGAAGCCCAGGCCCACCGGTAGTCCTTCAGCTGCCCTACGATCCCCGCCCGTATCGGGTTCATCATTATGTAGCGACGGCAGAACTCAAGGTGGCGTCCGCGCTCCACCATCGTCGACTTGAACGCTCCGTCCCAGAGGCTCCCCGTGTAGCCGTACTCGCGCTTGTACCAGATCGCGAACAGCTCCTTCATCGTCTTCATGTACTCGCTTATGTCGTTCATGCGCGCCCGCCAGCGGTCGACCTCCTTTTCGAGCGTTGCGTAGAAGCCTGCGGCGGCAAGCCCTCTCCATCCGGCCTCCATCTCCCCGGCCGCCTTTGCGCCCTTCAGCACACCTATGCGCCTTAGCACCTCGTCCTGCGGCACGGGCTCTCCCGTGCGCTCCACCTCGCAGAGTATGTGGAAGTGGTTGCTCATTATGGCGACCGCGACGAGCTTCACCCCGCTGAACTCCGCCGCGCGCCTCGCCAGCTCCATCAGCTTGTCCTTCGGGGCGTCCTTCACGAAGAGGAACTGCCTGTTGCTCGCGCGGGAGATGAGATGGTAGTGCATCCTGCCCTTCGCCGTCGACTTGACTCTTGCCGTCCTTGCCATTGCCTGCTTCCTTTCTTGTGTGCTTCCTTGTTGGTTGGACACTGCAGCCGTGGTTCGGTTGCAATGACAGGCCTATGATATCATAATCTTGCGACTTCCCGCGCTGATTTTTCTCAGCGCGGGACAAGGCAGGGCAAGATTGCGCGGCCAATGCGGCAAAAGACGATAGTTCAGGAAAACACGCAGAAAAGCGGCGGAAAAGTTAAACGAAAAAAGGGTCTCTCCCCACACTCCTATAAGGATGATGAGCCACAAAGAACAGGAGAATACAGGAGAGAGGTGAGAGAAGAAAGCTCGCGCAGAGGCACAGAGATCGCGGAGATTTGGGGAGAGACCCCGCAACTGCCCTTCTGCTGGACTCTATGGCGGGAAGCCGGTTGCTGCGCGGGGGAGGACATGCGGCGCCATATTCCGCTGCGGCGTAGAGCGAGGCCGAACGCAAGGCCAAGCGCCGCAGGCGGAGTGACGCGGACCGGAGAAGGATTGTCTCACGCAAAGTTCACTAAGTCCGCAAAGTGTAGGCTTCGAAACTTTTCGCAATAAGGAAGGAGTGATGGTGAATTGCCGTTTTCGTTAAACCACATCCTGCAAAAGGAGAAGCGATCATGTGGACACCATCCTTCAGCGAGGGCGAGGGAGCGGAGAGACGCGAGTGAGACATTGCAGGGGCGTAGCCGTATGAATAACCTTGCATGCAACCAGTGACACTTGCCGAGGCATGGCAGGCTAAGCGAAGCCTATTGTCTAGGCGCGAGAGGCGTCACGCCCCGGAGATGTCGAGACCGAGCGGCTGCTCCGGCCCGAGCCCGAAGCCTTCGACCGTTTCTCGAAGCTGAGCACGGTTGACGCGAAGCGAGCCGTCACGTTGACAAGCACACGCACCAGCCCAGCTCAAAAATCTCACGCAGAGGCGCGGAGATTTGGGGAGAGACCCCGCAACGGCAAATGCGGCAAAACGACGATAGTTCAGGAAAACACGCAGAAAAGCGGCGGAAAAGTTAAACGAAAAAAGGGTCTCTCCCCAAATTCGCATTCGCCACGGCGATTCGCCATGGTCCGACAGTTCCGTGCAAGCTTCGCAGCTATGTCAGAATTCCTTGGGGTTCGGTCCGTACTGGTTTTCGCCGGGCTGGCTGTCAGTGCAGCAGAAGACGATAAGGACAATGCCGCCTACCACGGGGACAAGCCCTATCAGCCACCACCAGCCGCTCTTGCCGATGTCGTGCAGACGGCGGAACAGCACGCCCAGCCCAGGAAGAAGGACGGCAAGGTTGTATATCTCCCCAAGGGTTGCGAATGCGCGAATGTTCGTCACGCCTGCAAGCACCGCGCCACCAATGGCAATGACTAGATATGCAAGGACGTTGAAGAGCACAAACATCCAGTACTCCTTGCGGCGCGCGCGCCCGGAAAAGCAGCAGTATTTCTGCGTTATGCAGTCAATGTAGTAGTTCATGTCGCATCTTTCCTTTTTGCTTTGCCAGGCACCATGCCGGACTGTCCACATTATACCATATTCCCTAGCGCGTGCAACCGCGCCATGGCTCGGCATCAGTCCTCGATCAGGACGCGGACGCCTGGGCGGACCATGGAATAGAGGCGGGCGGCGTTCCAGTTGGCGAGGCGGAAGCACCCGTGCGACTCCGCGTTGCCGATAGACTCGGGACGCGGCGTTCCGTGTATCCCGTACCCGGGAAGGCTTAGCCCTATCCACGCCACGCCAACGGGGCAGTTTGGGCCCGCCGGGAGTATGTGCCGCGACTGCGGACGCTCCCCCGGCGCAGCGTCCGGCGTGTATGTGTAGTTGGGATTCGCGACGCTCGTGGTCACCTTCAGCTCGCCGCACGGCGGGAGCTTCGCCTTGCTCCGTGCGATCGAGCACGGAAAAGACGCAAGAAGCCGTCCCCTGTCGTCGTAGGCCGTGACCTCGCAGCGTCCGATGGAGACCTTCACTAGCGCGGCTTCGGCGCGCCCCGCGGCGCCAGGGGCGCGCGGCCACGAGCCGAGGTCTTCCTCCATGGACGGAAACGCGGGGATCCTTATCTTCGTGCCGACGGTGGCGTGCGCGAGGTCCGTCCCAGGGTTCAGCCGCTCCAGCGCGCGCCGCGAGAGGTGTCCGCGCTCGGCGAACATCTCGGCGACGGACTCGTACCCCATGTGCGGAAGGCGCGCCTTGTCCGCCGGGTCCTGCGGGATTGCCACCAGCGAGTCGATGTCTTCCTGCGTCACCTCGGCCCAGGCATACGGATTGCCTGCGCCGTTGAAGAGGACGCGCCAGGCGGACTCGGGCGTCGTCACGGCGTGCGCGTCACGTCCGTGCGCGGCGAGGTACCGCTCCAGCGCGCGTGCGGACTTCGGGCCCCAGACGCCATCGACCGTGTTGCAGGAGAAGCCCGCCCTGTCCAGCTCTATCTGGACGAGCAGGCTCTTGGTTTCCGCGAACGTGATCGCCGCGAACGCTATAAACGACGCCAGCACCCCCATATTATACCAGATCGCCGACGTGGACGCGGCGGGAATGGCTACAGCTCTGAAATGGTAAGCGACGAGCCCTTGGGCATGAGAAGCTCTATTTCGGAGCGGTCGTCGCGGTTGAACCAAACTCCGTTGTCCGCCAGCAGCTGGCGCAGGTTGCCGGACGACACGTGCGCCCCCGGCGCTCCGCCCACGGCGTCCCTCAGGTCGTAGCGCTTGAAGAACTTTCCGTTGAGCTGGAGGTCGGCCGTCCGCGTGCGCTTGTGGACGACCAGGTTGAAGCGCGGCTGGTTCATGACGAGCACCTTCGCGCCCGCCCTCAGGCGCTCGACGTCCGTCTTCGGGTTGAGCCGCCTGAGAGACGCGAGCGTAGATGCGTTCTCGCGCGCGATGCGCGTGGCGGAGTCGCCGGACTTCACCGTCACCTCCTTGACCCATTGCGCGTTCTTGAGCTCGAAGAGCCACTTTACGTTCAGCTCGCCCAGCCTCCGCGCGAGCCTGTCGTCGATGTCCGCCACCGGTTCGCCGGGAAGCGCGCGCAGCTGCTCTATCGTCGAGACGCACATCGCGACGTCCTGCGACGCCTCCGCCTTCTCCAGCTTGAGGAGGAGGTTTCGGACCCTGGGGGGTCGGCGGTCGATACCCCCGGGGGTAGAGACCGTCTCCCCCCGGGGGTACGTGGCCTCGACCCCCGGGGGTACGGGACCGCCACCCCCGGGTATGGCCGGGGGGAGGGCCTGGGAGGGCTGCGCCTGCGCGGGCGGAGGCGGCGGCACGTCGTCGGAGCGGGCGCGCACGCGCTTCACGACGGTGACGGCGAGCGAGACCGCTGCGGCGGCGACTACGAGCGCTATGATGCGTCCGGGCACCGGTGACTTCTCGTCCCCGGCGTCCGGATTGTACTCGATCCCGAAGCGCCCCGTCGCGAACGACATCGCCGGCCCGTCCGTCCCTTACCTGGCCTCGGCGGACTCGCTGCCGACGACGCCCTGCACGCAGCTGCGGAGGACCTCCATCTTGCAGCCGTCCTTCGTCTCGACGACGAACGTCTTCTCGCTCGCCTCGACGATGGTGCCGATGATGCCGCCGGCGAAGACGACCCTGGCGCCGGCGCGGAGCTCGTCGATCATCTTGCGGCGCTCCTTCTCCTTGCGCTGCTGGGGTCGGATCATCATGAAGTAGAAGATCGCGAGTATGAGCAGCATCGGGACCAGCATCCCGAATCCGCCCTGCTGCGGGACGGGCGCCGCCGGCGCCGCGCCGTCGACTGGCTGCACCTCGGTGGCCGCCACAGCATCCGCCGCGGGGGCGGCCGTTGTCATTTCAGTTGTCTCGTTCATCTTTCGTGTCTTTCCTTACTTGTTCTTTCCATTCGAGGAACGTGCCGTCGGCTATCGCCGCACGCATGTCCTCCATAAATCGGTTCAGCGCCCACACGTTGTGGATCGTGAGGAGCCGCAGTCCGAGAATCTCGTTGCAGGCGAGCAGGTGCCGCACGTAGCTCCTCGTGAAGTTGCGGCAGCAGTAGCACTCGCACCCCTTCTCGACGGGGCCCTGGTCGAAGGCCCACTTCGCGGCCTTGATCGCGACGTTGCCGTGGCGCGTGATGGCGGTGCCGTGGCGCGCGATGCGCGTCGGGATGACGCAGTCGAACATGTCGACGCCGCGCGCGACGCACTCGGCCATCTGGTGCATCACGCCCAGCCCCATGACGTAGCGCGGTCTGTCCTTCGGCAGGTAAGGCACGCTCGCCTCGACGGCCTGGTACATGCACTCCTCCGGCTCGCCGACGGAGACGCCGCCGATCGCGTAGCCGTCGAAGCCGATTCTGACGAGCTCCTCCGCGCAGCTGCGCCTGAGGTCGTCGTAGACGCCGCCCTGGACAATTCCGAAGACGAGCTGCCCGTCGGCGTGGGGCTGGTCCTTGGACGCCTGCGCCCAGCGGAGGGTCTGCGCGACGGACTTCTCGGCGCGCGCGCGGTCGCATGGATACGGCAGGCACTCGTCGAAGACCATCGCGATGTCGCTCCCGAGGACGCGCTGCATCGCCATGGACTCCCTGGGCCCGAGGAAGAACTCGTGTCCGTCGATGTGGGAGTTGAAGCGGCATCCCTCCTCGGTGATCTTGCGCATCTTTGCGAGCGAAAAGACCTGGAAGCCGCCGGAGTCCGTGAGAATCGGGCCGTCCCACCCCATGAAGCGGTGGAGTCCGCCCGCCGCCGCGACGACGTCCGCGCCGGGGCGCAGCATGAGATGGTAGGTGTTGCCCAGCACCACCTGTGCGCGGCATTCGACGAGGTCGCGCGGCTCAAGCGACTTGACCGTGCCGAGTGTGCCCACATCCATGAAAACTGGCGTTTTCACGGCTCCGTGCGCGGTCTCCAGAAGCCCCAGGCGGGCCTCCGTGCGCGTATCCTCCTTTAGTATCTGAAATCCCATCGCGCTTTATTGTACCAAAAAACAGTTGCCTTATGACGGAAAATGGTGTATCATTTTCACCATAAGACTAGAGGAATAAACTCACTATGAACAAAACACTCCATGTTTTCGTCTATCTGTTCCTGATTCTGGCAGCCGCCGGACTCTTCTTCGAGTTCCAGCTGAACGAGAAGCGCGCGCTTCTCACAGCTCGAAACAAGATGCAGGAGGAGTACATAACGAAGCTGGCCGCCACCATCGAATGCGTCGAGCCCGAGGGCAAGGACGTCGTGGCGGAGGTGAACAAGGACGTCTCCCCCGTCGAGGCGAAGGAGGTCGACTCCCCTTCGTACGACAACCTCCTCCAGGACTACAAGGCGTACCTCGAGCAGGACAACCTCAAGACCTACGAATGGGTCAAGAACCAGGAGATCATCCAGCAGCTCCGCGCCGTGTACGCGCTTGACGCCGAAGGCAAGGTCGCGATGGACGGCAACACCCCGCGCGACTACGGCCCCGGCACGGAGCGCGAGCTCCTCGACAAGCTCCTCAAGAGCAGCCAGAACCAGCAGGCCACGCTCAACACCACGCGCGCCGAGATGAAGTCCCTCCACGGCAAGCTCGCCGACACCGTCAACGAGCTCAACGAGCAGAAGAAGGAGAACCGCAGGGACAAGGTCACCATCGTGGAGAGGGAGCAGACGATCTCCACGCTCGAGGGCGAGAAGGCCCAGCTCGAGGACAAGGTCGTCAAGCAGAAGGCCCAGATCGACGAGCTCGACACCGAGAACTCCGCCCTCAAGGAGGACATCACCGCCAAGGACGAGGAGATCGCCGCAAGGCAGGAGGACCTCGTCAAGTGCCAGAAGCAGCTCGAGCAGGTGACCAAGATCCTCCAGGAGACGCTCCAGACAAGGGGCGACCTCAGCAAGCCCGGCTCCGACGCCGCGATCAGCTCCCTGCCGTTCGGCGACAAGGGCAAGATCGTGATGGCCGACAACGAGAACATGTTCGCCATCGTCGAGTTCACGCCCGAGGCGATGTCCCAGCTCAAGGGCGACGACAAGAACCGTCCGCTTCCGATGCTCGAGCTCGGCGTCAAGCGCGCCGGATTCAAGGGCGAGGCCGGTGAGTTCGTCGGCCGCATCCGCATCAAGCAGGAAGTCGCCGGCAAGAACTACGTCGTCTGCGACATCCTCGCGAACTGGGAACAGTCCAAGCTCAAGGCCAATGACGTCGTCTTCGCTGACTGATCCGAAGCTCCCGGCGGCCGCGCGCGCACTGCTCGCGGCCGTTGCGCTGGCGCTTCTCGCCGGGTGCATCGCGGACTCCGCGGAGGACACCAACCTCCCGTGGAGCTCCAACAAGTCGTGGGAGGGCATGGCCCCCATCGCCCCCAGCGTGATGGACAGGTATGATTGAGCGAAAGACCATAGCAGCTCAAAGCGGCGGCGTTCGATTGGACGCCGCCTTGCTTTTGGCGTTTCCCTCGACTACCCGCGCCTTCGCGCGAGAGGCCATAGAGTCCGGCGCGGTGCTTGTCAACGGACGCCGCGCCGCAAAGGGGCTCAAGCTCCGCGGCGGCGAGTCCATAGAGGTGCGCGCGCTCGCCGAGTCAAGCGACAACACCGTCGCGCCGGACGCCTCCGTGCCGCTGCGCAGCGTCTTCGAGGACGACGCCCTTCTCGCTTTCGACAAGCCAGCGGGCATGCCCGTGCAGCCGCTCTCGCGCACGGAGACCGGAACGCTCATGAACGGCGTCGTGGCGCGCCACCCTGAATGCATCCCGCTCGGCGACGCGCCCCTCATGGCAGGCGCGCTGCACAGGATCGACGCGGACACCTCGGGGCTGGTCCTCGTCGCGCGCACGGCGCAGGCGTTCGACGCGCTGCGCGCGCAGTTCGCGGCCCAGACCGTGGAAAAGACCTACCTCGCGCTCGTGGAGGGTTCCGTAGCGGCCGGCGGCGCGCTGGAGAACGACCTCGTCCACGACCCGACCCTGCCCTTCTGCCGGATGATAGACGCCAGGCACAACCGCCTCACGCTGTCGGAAAAGGCGAAGCTGCGGCCCATGCACGCCGTGACCCGCTTCAGGCCGGTCGGACACACCACGGTCGAGTGCGAGGAACGAACGCTCCTGGAGGTGACGATCTTCACGGGCGTAACGCACCAGATACGCGCCCAGCTCGCAATGGCAGGGATGCACATCGTAAACGACAGGCCCTACGGCGCGTTCGCGGTTGAAAACCAGCGCGGACACTGTCTGCACGCCCTCGCGGCGAAGTTCAGGCATCCCGTATCGGAAATCGAGACGGAAATCCGGACGCCCCTTCCAGACTGGGCGGGCCTCCGGGACTAGCAGGGAAAATCAGCGGAAGCCGAGGAGCTTGTGGAGCTGGACGGAAAGCGACCAGCCGTCGAGCTGCTGCATTACGGACTTCGCAGTGGCGAAATCGATGCTTCCGTCGCGCTCGCAGGGCGAGACGTAGTAGTCCGTAGCCGCAATCTTCCCGCGCACCTCGCGGCAGAACGCGGCGGCGGCCTCGGAGGACGCGACGACGCGCACCTCGTCCGCCCGGCCGAGCGCGATCCTGTCAGGGTACTCCGCCTTTGGCGAGCATGCAACGTAGTCCGCGAACTGAAGCCAGTCCGCGTCGTTCGTCCCGTTCGTCTCGACGCCGATCCAGTATCCGCGCCCCTTCAGCGCCGCGAGCAGCTCCGGCATGCCGTCCACAAGCGTCGGCTCCCCTCCCGTGAGTATCACGCTCCTGGCCCTGTACTGCGCGATTTCGGCAAGAAGCCCGTCCAGCGACAGCGAGAAGCGCCTGGCGACGTCCGTGTCGCACCACGGACACGCCAGGTTGCATCCGGCGAAGCGCACGAACACGCACGGACGCCCCATGTTGCGTCCCTCGCCCTGAAGTGACTCGAAAACCTCTACGAGGTCGTACATCACTTGGAGAGCGCCTTGATGACGAGCTCTGCGAAGGGAATCTTGTTGCGGGGGTGGACGTCGTGGGGATCGCCGAGGCCTGCGCCGAGGCTGTCGACGTAGATGGCGCCGGTCTGCTCGCAGGCCTTCTTCTGCGCGGCGCGGTATGGATCCCACGGACGGTTCATCCTGGGCAGGCCCATCATCACGAAGGGAATGTTCCGGTTGCCGCGCAGCTGCTCGATTATGGCGAGGTTCGTCTCGAGCATGTAGTCGTCGGCAAGCGGCACGTCGGGCGCGACGTTGGTCGTTGCGTTGGACTCTCCCTGGTACCAGTAGATGCCGGTGAGCGGCAGGTCCCTGAGGCGCTTGATGCCCTTGTCGTACATGAGCGACACCGGCCACCAGGCGGCCTCTGCCGCCTTGCCCTTGCGGCGCGGGAACTCGCGCTTGCACCAAGCGCACGGGAAGTCGTCGTTGCGGTCGATCTGGTGGCGGTTTGTGGCGATCTTGCAGAGGTTGGGGTACTTCGGCTTGCCGTCCGGCCCGACGGCGCACATCACCTGCTCGGAGAGGAACGTCTCGGTCGGCGCGCCGCCGCTGGCGACGTACAAGATGCAGACCGGCTTCTTGACCTGCTGGGCGCGGCGGATTGCGAACGACACGCCGTTCGCGCTCTTCTCAAGGCTGTTCTGGGGCGTCAGCTTCTTCCACGATCCGTCGTTGACGTCCCAGAAGCGGACGTCGACCTGGTTGAGCTGTGCGAGCTCCTTTGCGACGCGCTCCTTCTCCTCGGGCGTGCGGTTGTACGAGCCCCAGCCCTGCTGCATGTTGGACTGCCCCGCGCAAAGCCAGACCTCGCACCTGTCGGCGATGTCCTGCGGCAGCACCACCGGCGGCTCCAGCGGCTCGGTGAGCGCCTTGAACGTTGTCTCGGCTATGATCTTCGCGCCTGCGGCGTTAGGATGTATCTTGTCCCTCGCGAACACCTCGTCCATGCAGTTGCGGAAAGGCTCCTGCATGTCGATTCCCGTCGCGTGCGTGCGGCGCGCGATCTCCTCGAGGTCCGCCTGCATGAGGAACGGCTCCGGGCTGCGGTAGAACTTCTGACCTTCGGTGAGCGGCGAGAGCTTCGTCCATATGTAGAGCTTCGGCCTCGGGCTCTGCTTGACGTAGTCGGCGAGGAGCGTCATGTAGTCGTGCACGAACTGCCCGCGCTGCCTGCCGCCGGAG
>Ga0265298_10008946_pt1 | contig 11980 bp, 7 predicted proteins | sample AusTroGonzalo_MG_3_FD_193486 | JGI IMG/M metagenome (GOLD analysis project Ga0265298, IMG submission 193486) | Bovine rumen microbial communities from tropical cattle in Woodstock, Queensland, Australia - Gonzalo_01 | ecosystem: Host-associated > Mammals > Digestive system > Stomach > Rumen ...
CGCTCCGGTCACACTCTGGTAGGTGGAAACCACAATCCGCTTGATGCCGTACGCCTTGTGCAGCAGCGCCAGCGGCAGCACCATCTGGATAGTAGAGCAGTTGGGATTTGCGATTATAAAGTCCTCACGCTTAAGCACATCGGCATTAATCTCCGGCACAACCAGCGGCACGGAAGGGTCCATCCGCCAATAAGAAGAGTTGTCCACCACGTAGCACCCAACGGCGGCAAAGCGCGGCGCCAGTTCCGCTGAAACGGCTCCCCCGGCGCTGAAAATGGCCAGGGCTGGCCTGCGGGCGATGGCCTCATCGGCACTCAAAACCGTCCACTCCCGGCCCTGGAACTTCACCTTCCGGCCCCAGGAGCGCTCAGACGCCACGGGCAGCAGCTCCGTCACCGGAAACCGCCTCTCCTCCAGCACCTGAAGCATCTTTGAGCCAACCAGTCCCGTGGCTCCCACTACCGCTACTATCATATCGTTGCAGATTATATCCTTGCAAAGATAGCAAAAAAAGAGTAAGTTTGCAGCCGTGAAACACAGAATCGAGATACCGGACCTGGAACATATCGGCCAGGCCGCAGAGGAGTTCCTGAAAGAGATCGGGGACCATTCGCTGGTGGCGTTTTTCGCGCCGATGGGAGCCGGCAAAACCACCTTCACCACAGCCGTTTGCAAGGCCCTTGGGGTAGAGGAGGACGCCATCAGTTCCCCCACCTTCGCCATCGTCAACGAGTACCGCGCCCGCGCCGGAGAGCCGGTGTTTCACTTCGATTTTTACCGTATTGAAAGGCCGGAAGAGGCCCTGGACATCGGCCTGTACGATTATCTGGACTCCGGCTGCCTCTGCCTCATGGAATGGCCGGAAAACATCGAAGGGCTTCTCCCTGAAGAAACCCTCCGCGTCAAAATCTCAGTTTTGGACGATGACTCCAGAGTCCTGGAGTGGGAGGACTAAAGCTTTGACTTGATCACCTCCAGGTGAGTGTTGTAATTCTTTTTGAGCCGGTCGATTGCGGCGTCGAATGTCATATTCTCGTCCCCGTTGATGATTTGGCCGCCGTTCTGGGACTTGTCGTCCGCGGGATTCCACATAGCGAAATTCAGTTTTGCCGATTCCGATAGCAGGGCACGGCATTCTTCCATGTAGTCCGGTATGGTCTGGAGCTGCGGCAGCATCTCCGTGAAGCGGTTCTTTACCTTAGTCTTGAAGGCGGGGTCCTGAAACAGCCTTTCATACCAGATTGCCTTCCCGTTCACAAGGCCGTTGGCTCCGTTGGAAGTATAGAACGACAGCACGCCCCAGTCGAAATCCCAGCACGGGCCCGCCGTGAGTTTGCCGTTCACGTCCTTATGGAAGTACACGCTTCCGGGGTTGCCCAGCTCATGGTTGCACATAACCTCGTAAACAATCCAGTAGTCTATGAATGAATCCACGTCCAGATACTTTGCGTAGCCGTTTTCCGGGTCTGTGAAACTGTTGCCGTAAATGACGTTTGCGACCTCTGCTATGTAATTCTTGGCGTAAGTGATCTGATCCTGGGTTATTACATCCTCATCCGGATTCTTTATGGCAAACGGAATACCGTGGTCCTTCCACTGTATGGTGTTGTCATAGTGAAAGTCCAATTCAAACAGATATCCGTCAGTCTCTGAAATATTTACACGGTTCTTGTCCACCCTCACTTGCTCTATGAGAAGGTAATTGCCCATGTGCTTGCCGTTCAGGACCAGTTCCACGCTCTGGCAGTGCGGCGTCCAGGCAAGGTTTGTCATCATGGACGATACTTTCATGGAGACCATATTCCTCATCATGGTGCGGTCCATGAAGTTTGCCAGGAGAATCCACCGCTTGTGTTTGGGGAGGCCAAAGAGACTCTGCTTGGAGTCCATCTTGAGGAGGTACGGCTTCTTGGGCCAGGTCCAGGTGGTGTTTCCGCGGCCGCGGATATTGCAGGAAACGGCCTCGTGGCCGGGCAGGTTATCGGTGCCGATAATGCTGAAAGTTGCGGGGACATATTCCGTCTTGGAGTACACCCCTGCGCCGCCCTGGGTGTCCACGGACACAATCGGAAGTCCGGTGCTAATTATCGACGCAAGACTTTTCTTGACCTTTACATTGAATGTGGGAGACTTGATAAAGGCCCCGCTCTGGAAGTCTGTAATAATAGCGATGTAGACGATATCCTCATAGTTGGCGCCGGTGCCGGCATCCTCGATAACCGCCTTATACTTACCTTTTTCCGCCAGCGCAGAAACTTCTTTGAGCCTGAAACTGTCCGGCTCGCGGCCTCCGGTAAGGTAAAGCTTCACCTGGCAATGCGCCGTAGAAACAGAGTAATTGAACTCGTAGTCGGGATCCTCAACGGTGAACTGTATTTCCGCACTTTCGCCCTCCGGTACAGCCAGGTTGGCCTCCGAGACGGCGATGCTCCTGAGAACCGGTTTGTCTTCTGTCACAGGCACATCATCCTCCGGCCTGGTACATGAAAACAGCGCAAGGAAAAGGGCTGAAGCGATAATAATCCTACTTGAGAATCTCATAACAATCATACTATTCTGTCCAGATAACGGACTGGATACTCTTAGATGTAACGCGGAGCTTTATCGATACTTTGTCCGTGACGATATTCATCAGTCCATCGCCCCCCTGGTTGAGGAGAATCAGGGCGTAAGACCCGTCCGGGTTGCGGTACCACTGATAGGTGACGCCGTCCGGAACGTAACCGGAAGTGCCCAGCCTCACGGCGCCGGGCCTCAGGACCTTGGAGCAGTGGGCCACGTTGTAATAATGGGAGTTGCGGGTTATCCCCTTGAGACTGTGGTCCTTTGCAGACAGGGTAACGGCCCCGAAACACGTGCTGCATCCTCCGGGACGATAGGGCTTCCCATCGCTGTCCAGCATCATGTTCCAGAGGGTGACGCCTTTTCCATATCGGCCCAGAGTCCCCAGGAAAATGTCCCTGAAATCGTTGATGAGGCAGCCGTCAAAGGTGTAATTCCATGTGCCGATGGATGCTTCCGTGAAATAGATGTCTTTGTCCGGAAACGCCGAATGGACACGGTCCAGGGTGGAAACGTTGCCGCCGTAGTTGTGCCAGGCGGAACCGGCCACATACTTTGCCGCCTCCGCATCTTCAAGGATGTGGATGGGGTAATCCTGCTGGGACGATATCCCGTCGAAGTTGTAGTTGTGGTCGAAGAGCAGGATCTTGGTTTTTAGGCCGGCAGCCTGGAACGCAGGCCCTACGGCATTCTTGATGAAGTCCCGCTGCTCTTCCCAGCCCATGTAAAGGGACATGGAATTGCCCTTGTTCAGAGGCTCGTTCTGGAGCGTGACAGCGTAAATAGGGAATCCCCTGGACTCCATTTCCTGTATCCACTTCACGAAGTAGGTGGCGTAATCCTGATAATAGAGAGGATTGAGGTGCCCGCCGGTCCATGCAGAATAGCTGCTGGAAAGGTTGTCCCCCACCTTCATCCAGCGGGGACAGCTCCAGGGCGAGCCGATAATCCTGACCGCCGGATTGATCTTCATTATCCGCTCCAGGATGGGGAACAGGTACTGCTGGTCCAGCGGATGCACGGCGAAATTCTCGATACCTTTTTCGTCACACCAGGTGAACTCGTCCATTGAGAAGTCAGACCCTCCGATACAGACTCTGACAAGCGAGGATCCGATACCCTCCTCAACGGAGAAAACCTCCTTCAGGAAGGCCTCGCGGTCGTTTTCCGCCATGCTAAGGAGGTTGTGGCACGAGGCCTGCGTTATGGCGAAGCCAAAGCCGTCAACGCTCTGGAAACTCTCTCCGCTGAGGGTGGCCACATAGGAGTGGACATCGTCCGGCTTACCCAGGGCGACGGTGCTTTTTTCCATGCGCTTTCCGGCTACGGATGTGGTATAGACTGTGGCCGACGGAACATCGGCCACAGGTTTATCTACTTCGGTTTTTGCATTCTCCCCGCAAGAGCATGCCGCGAGAAAGAATACCGATAACTCCAGAAGCGTTTTTTTCATGCTATTTAACTTCAAATGACACAGGCGTTCCAGAGGCGCTGTCCCCTGCAACCCACAGCTGGAACTCTCCGGCCTCAACCGCCTTCTTGCCTTCAAGGCCAAAGAAAGCGAGTTCGCTCACAGGGATGCTTGCCGATATTTCACGGCTTTCACCCGCCTCAAGGGTCACCCTCTCGAAGTGCTTGAGCTCCCTTACGGGGCGTGTGATGGAACCTACCAGGTCACGGATATAAAATTGCACAATTTCCGTTCCAGAACGCTTTCCGGAGTTGGTCAGCGTGAACTTTATGCCAATATTTCCGTCTTTGTCATACACTGCGCTGTCAAGTTCCGGCCTGGAATAAGTGAACTCGGTGTAGCTGAGTCCATAACCAAACGGGAACAGAGGGTAGGCGCCGTAGTCCAGATAGTACGATGTGTTTCCAAGTGAGGTCTGGCCCGCTTCAAGCGGAATATCGTCCAGAAGCGTCTGTCCGGTATAAGGCCTGCCGGTCTTGTTGTGGGCATAATAAAGCGGAGCCTGTCCCACGGTGCGGAGGAAGGTGATGGGGGTTTTGCCCGATGGATTCACCGCGCCGGAAATGATATTGGCAAGTGCGGGGCCGCCCATGGTGCCGGGATGGAAACTGTAAAGCAGTGCGTTACAGTTGGGGAGATCCCTTTCAATTGTAAGGGGCCGTCCGGCTATGACAGTGGCGACCACCGGCTTACCGCTGGCCTTGAGGGCCTGAAGGAGTTCGCTTTGTGAGCCTTGTAGATTGAGATTGGCCAGGGAATGGGCTTCTCCGGAAAGGATTGCCTCCTCTCCCAGGAAGGCCAGGACAACGTCTGCCTGGCGGGCAGCGGCGAGCACATCGTCAAAACGGTTGCGCTTTTCGCGGCTGTAAACCAGTCCGGGGACATAGTTCACCTTGCCGGGGAACATTTCCTTCAACGCCTGCAGAGGGGTCACGGTGTGCTCTTTTTCACCGTCGAAAGCCCAGGTGCCAAGCTGGTCGTGCGGAGCATCGGCAAGAGGTCCGGTCACCAGAATCCTGATACCCGGCTTCAGTGGAAGCACGCCGTCATTTTTGAGGAGAATGGCTGATTCTTCCGCGGATTTTTGGGCCGATGCCAGGGCTTCCGCCGTATACTGCGCTTCCGCCGCAGCGGCCACGTCAACGTACGGATGCTCGAACAGGCCAAGCAGTATCTTGATTCGCAGGATATTGCGGACGGCGTTGTCTATGGCGGACACCTTCACCTTGCCGGAATTGACAAGTTCCTCCAGGTGGGAGATGAAGCCATAGGTCATCATATCCATGTCCACACCAGCGTTCACGGCCTTTTGGGCAACGTCCTTGCGGTCCGTTCCAAATCCGTGGGAAATCATTTCTCCCATGGAATTCCAGTCGGTGACAACAAAGCCGTCAAAGCCCCATTCGTCCCTGAGAACGTCCTTTACCACGAAGGTGTTGCCGGTGGAAGGGACGCCGTCGTTGTCGTTGAAGGAGGTCATGAGCGTCATTGCGCCCGCCTTGATTGCTGCCTCGAAAGGCGGCAGGTAAACGTTGCGGAGCTGACGCTCTGTGAGATAGGTGCTGTTGTAGTCACGGCCGCCTTCAGCAGCGCCGTAGCCCACGAAATGCTTCACGCAGGCCGCGATGGAAGTGGAATCCAGTTCCTTGCCCTGATAGCCGCGGACCATGGCTTCACCCATGCGGGCATCCAGGAACGTGTCTTCACCGCTGCCCTCTGCAATGCGGCCCCAGCGGGGGTCGCGGGCAATGTCCAGCATGGGCGAAAACGTCCATCTGACACCCTGTGCGCTTGCCTCAACGGCAGCGACGCGGGCACCCTCCTCCACCAGTTGGGTGTCAAAGGTGGCGGCCAGGCCAAGCGGTATGGGGAATACCGTATGGAAGCCGTGGATGACATCGCGTCCCACAATGAGAGGAATCCCAAGACGGGATTCTTCCACGCAGATGCGCTGGAAACAGTTAATCTTTTCGGGATCAACCTCATTCAGGATGGAGCCAATCTGGCCGCTCCGGAGGGCATCGGCATAATTTGCCACGTCCCCACCCACGGACACTTGGTTCATCTGGCCGATTTTCTCTGCCAGGGTCATCTTGGAAAGGAGGCTTTCCACACGTTTTTCCACATCTGGGTTGGTGCCCACCGTAGTGGTCTTGTGACCGTTGCACGAGACCACTGCGGCAGCAACCAATAGAAACAGGATTCTAGTACACTTCATCTGTGCTGCTATTTCTTAGTAAATACGCGGACGTAGTCCACTTCGTAGGTGGCAGGGAGTTGGGATTCGCTTGTTGTGCCTCCCATGTTTCCTCCCCACGCAAGATTGAATTTCAGATAGAACGGAGCATCAAAAGGCCATTTGTCATAGCCGCCTTCGTTCTTGAACAGAAGGTGCTGCTTGCCGTCAATATAGAAGCGCATGTCTGACGAGGTCCACTCCAGTGCGTACACATGGAACTCCGTTGCCGCGTTGCTTATGGCCTGGACATGTGTCTTCTGCGTACCCTTAGGCCAGTTATAGGCATTGCAATGGATGCTGGAGGACGATCTGTTCTTCCCCTGAGTACTTATCGCATATTCCATTATGTCTATCTCGCCGTCCCCGGGCCAGGTTTTGAAGTTCTGAGGCATCATCCAGAATGCAGGCCAGCTTCCGGGCACATCCGAAACCTTGATCCTGGCCTCGAACCAGCCGTACTGCCAGTAGCGCTTGGTGTTCATCCTGATGGAATAGACCGTGCCGCCAATCTTCTTTGCCTGAATCTTCAGGGTGCCGTCGGAAATAAAGGCAAGGTCCTCGCCGTTATATGAACCGGCAACGTAGGTCTGGAGCTCGTTGTTTCCCCAGCCGCCGCCTCCGGTTTCGTACCACCAGTCGGCGGTGGAGGGTTTTCCGGCATCGTCAAACTCCTCGTTCCAGTCAAGCTTGTAGCCATCCGGAACAACGATTTCTCCGGGTGCCGGGGGGATGTCCTCCTCGCTGAAGCCCTGAATAAGCGGAACTTCCAGCGTTTTGCCACCAAAACGGAAAGTAAGGGTATTCTCGCGAATCTTTCCGCTGCGGTTTGTGGAAATGTTTACCTTAACTTCCGACGTACCTTTTATGCCCCCCGACGGTGATACGCTGCACCAGTCTTTGTCCGCCACGGATACGCCCCAGTCGCCGCTGGCGGTAACCTGCACGACGGCTGTTTCCGCCTCAAACCCGGCCTTTACAGCCGAGGGGTCCACACTGAGCGTGACCTCGTCAGCAGGAACAGGTTCCTGGCCGCAAGAGCAGTTGAAAAGGGTTGCCGCCACTAAAGGCAGCAGCAACCCTTTACCAATATTACCAAAAAGACTCATTCTAATGCTCCTGGAACAAAATGTCCTTCATCGATACCGTTGTACCGGCAGGGGTGCGGCCAAGGTCAACAAAGAGTACAATCTTATCATAGTCGATGGCTTCACCATCCTTATTCTTAGGGAAGGTATTCACAGCCGTGAAGGTGAAAGGTTCATCGGCAGTGAGCTTAACGTCGTTCTTATAGAAGAAGGCGTTGTCATTGTCGTTTCCTTCCCATGCAAGTTTAAGGGTAACAGTATTATCCTCATCGGCCTCAAGGGTGATGGCAAAATCGTACTTTTTGTCCTTGCTGGCAGGGATGTTTGTGTGGAACTTGGTCTGGCCCTGCCATTCACCGCCGCCAACACCTGCAGGGACAACAACCTTAAGGCCGTTGCCGGGAAGAACCTCTGCCTCGGGATCAGCTATCTGGGACCAAACGCCATCGGCATACCAATAGTCATTGGTAACAGTGGCGCTCTTCCACAGGTTCCTGTCGGATGCGGGATCCAGGACAACGCTTTCCTGCAGGCAGATATTGCTCATTGAAACAGTAGTGCCTGCGGGGGTGCGGCCAAGGTCAACGAAGAGAACTACCTTATCATAGTCGATAGCCTCACCATCTTTGTTCTTGGGGAACACTTCCTTGAACTTGACGGTTCTGGGAGTATCAGCCGTGAGCTTGATATCATTGGCATAGAAGAAGGCATTGTCATTGTCGTTTCCTTCCCATGCAAGCTTAAGGGTAACAGTATTATCCTCATCTGCCTCAAGGGTGATACCAAAGTCGTACTTCTTATCCTTGCTTGCAGGGATGTCAGTGTGGAACTTGGTCTGGCCCTGCCATTCACCACCGCCAATACCTGCAGGGATGATAACTTTAAGGCCATTGCCGGGAAGAACCTCTGCCTCGGGATCAGCTATCTGGGACCAAACGCCATCGGCATACCAATAATCCACGGTCACGTTTGCGGCTGCCCAGAGGTTGCCGGGACCGTTAACATCAAGCTCAACATCAGGGTTATAGGGATCGTTTGTATCCGGACCGGGATCAGGAGTCACACCGTCCTTAGGACGATAGATGAACTGCCAGGAAATGCCGTCGAAGTTAGCCACAACAAAGAGCTTGTTGGCGGTGAGTTCCTTGATGTACAGGCGGTTGACCTCGGTCAGGACTGCGGGCTTGGGAATGTAGCCGTAAAGCACGCCTGCAGGGAGTTCGATGTAGTCGCCGGTGGCATCGGAACCAAGGGTGTAAGTGGACTCAATCTGCTCTGCGGGAGCATCGTAGTCGGTGGAGCCGTCGCCGGAGTAGTAGCCGTCCGGACGCCAGCCGGATTCCCAGTTGCAGTAGACCATGCCGTCGGCACCGGGGTTGAACACATACTTGCCGTTGGCAAAGAAGGTGAGCTCGTCATCGGTTACGCCAAATGCATCCTTATCGTGAGCACCTGCACTCCACCAACCGCCGGAGTTGCCGAAGTCAGGACCGCAGCCCATGTAGCCGGCAGTTTCGTTATCCGGGACCCAGGTCTTGCTGTCAAGACCGAAGAGAGGATCTGCGGAACCGGCATTGGAGCCCTTGGGAACGAATTCATAGTACCATGCAATACCGTTGGGGTTGTCAGGAGTGTTCACAAAGGCAACCAACTGGAGCTTCTTCTTCATGTTGGCGGGCTTGGATTCCACAACCAGGAAGCGAGGATTCTCAACCAGACTCTTATGAGGAACGTAGGACACTATTGTACCGGGATCGAAGACAAGGTAAATCTCTTCGATACCTTCATCGGTCCAACTGTTCTCAAAGGTGAACTTGGTGGTCTTTGTCTCTGCAGGGAAGAGGTAGTCTTCATCCGCAGTCTTAGACTCTACGCTATACTCGGAACCCTTATTGGCATAAGCCTTACCGTCGGCAGGAGTGAATGTGTACTGGCCTTCGGAATCAAAGGTGAGGACATCGTCATAGAGGAAGCCCGTCTTGCCGTTGGCGTCGCAGGACCACCAGCCTTTAGGATTGGCAACGGTCTCGCCGCAGCCAAAGTGGCCGGCCTCGGTGCTGTTCCATACCCAATCCTGGCTTGCGCCACCGGAGAGTGCACGGATGTAAGGAGCGGGATCGAACGGATCGCGGTAGGTGTTGTTGAGGGTGAAGGTTTTCACCACGGAACCCACGGATGTGCCGCTGGCATTGTATGCCTTTACTTCCACTGAGTATTCTCCGGCTTCGCGGAAACGGAGTTTGAGGCCGTTGCCGGTGTAGGAGTACTTCTTGTTCTGCTTGCCGTCGATGAGCTGCTCGTCTCCGAAGATCCAGATGGGGGTCATGCCCTCGTTAAGGAGATTGAAGGTGACGAAGTTGGTCTCCTGGTCAACGTCAATCTGAATTTGGAACTCAGATGCCTGGGGAAGCTGTCCCTGGTTTACCTGAGGATACTCGGGCACGCAGGATGCAGCAAAGAAGCATGCTGCTGCAATTGCTATATATTGCCAAATCTTTTTCATTGTACCTGATTATTAGTAGTTGTTCTGGGTGAGCTTGTTATCCTTATCCATTTCGGACTGAGGGATAGGCCAGTACTTCTTGGACTCTGTCCAGTTGCTGCCTGCGGGACGGAAAGGATGGTTAGCAGAGGTGAGCACTGTGGAAGCAAGTCCGCTACGGACAAGATCCCAGTAGCGCTTACCTTCGCCGAGGAACTCTTTACGGCGCTCGGTGATAATGTCGTCGCGAGTAGTACCGGTATCGGTGCAGTGGGCGCGGTCACGAACTTCCTTCAGCCAGGCGGTTCCGTCCTGATTCAGGAGAACTGCCAGTTCGGCGGCATTGAGAAGTGTTTCAGCATAACGGTACATGCGGATATTGTTGCCATGTCCCATGTTGACGTCGCCCTTGGCGCCGTGGTTACCGCCCTGCTTTGCGATGTACTTGAGGAGGAAGTAGCCGGTGTCTTCCCAGCGGGCGTCGTAAATACTGCGCTGGTCAGAAGCGTTCAGGATACCGCCGTCACGACGGATATCGCCCTCGTTGTACATCTTGTAGGCTTCCTCATTGACGGTACCGAAGCCCCAGCCGTCATAGAAGCGGCCGCTTAAAGCGCCGGTGAGCTTGGGACCTCCGGGTATACCGATGAGCGTGGAATAGACATTACCGCCAGTGGTGATGCCGTTGTTACCCCAGTCGCGGGGGCTGCCTTCGGATGTGTAGTTGATTTCCCAAATGGACTCGCTTCCCCACTCGCCGCTCTCTTCCCATATGCTGGCGAAGTCGGCCACAAGTGAGTACTGTTTGCTGGAAATGATTTCCTTCATGCCGTCCAGGGCTTTCTGATAACGGGTCTGATCATTCTGGTACATAACCATCTCGGCATAGAGCATGAGGGCCATTGCCTTTGTTACACGGCCTTCCTGGCCGACCGGGGACTTCATGGGAAGGGCGTCCTTCTCGAACACACCCTCAAGAGTCTTAACCACGTTCTCATAAACCTGGTCGTGGCCAAGCTGCTCAGTGAAATAGGGCTCCTTGAGGTTGTCCTCATAGTAAGGAATGTTGCCCCAGCATTTCCAAAGCATATTGTAGTAGAAGCAGCGGAGCACGAGTGCTTCGGCAACCCACTGGTTGCGGGTGGCGTCGGTCATGCCTTCCACGCCGTCCACATACTGACGGACCACGTTGGAACGGTTGATTCCGGAATAGCAGATGGTCCAGATTGTGCTCAGGACATCCTGTGAAGTGAGCTGATAGAAGTGGGTTTTCACCAATACGGGCTGGTCGCCTTCATTGGATCCGCCGCAGTTGATATCGTCACCCATAATATCGGTGAAAAGGGGAATGGAGCAATATTGGCCGAAGGAGTAATCGAACCACTCCAGCGGATCGTATGCAGCCACGAGGCTTTCAAACATGCGGGCCTCAGTGTTGAAGTATTCGTCCAGGGGCTCGGAAGAATTGTGGACGGGTGTTACGAATTCTTCGGAGCAGGATGCTGTAAGGATGGTTGCAAGCGCGATGAGCGCGATATTTATATTTTTCATAACTGACATCCTGTTTTAGAAGTTAAGATTTACGCCGAAGGTTGTGGTCTTTGCCTGAGGATATACGCCGCGGTCGATACCGGCCTCAGTGCCGAATCCGTTACCGCCGGTAACTTCGGGGTCGCAGCCGCTGTAATTGGTAAGAGTAAGGGCGTTCTCCATCTGAACGAATACGCGCAGACGAGAGATTGCATACTTCTTGGTGAGGGATTGAGGCAGGGTATAACCCAGCTGGATGTTCCTGACACGGAGGAAGGATGCGTCCTCTACCCAAAGGTCGGAAACGCGGTAGTTCTCGTTGGCGGAATCGAATACGAAGCGGGGATACCTGTTGGTAGAGCCTTCACCTGTCCAGCGGTTGAGGATGCTCTTGGGCAGATTGATGTAGTAAAGGTCTGTACGGCGGGTAACGTTGAATGCCTGAACGCCGGCCTGTCCCTGGAGGAACAGCGTAAAGTCGAAGTTCTTGTATTCAAGGTTGATGTTCATACCGTAGGTCCAGTCGGGAATACCCTTGCCGATATAGGTGCGGTCGGCATCGTTCAGGATACCGTCTTCGTTGTAGTCGACGAAGCGGACGTCCCCGGGTT
>Ga0265298_10008947_pt1 | contig 11980 bp, 9 predicted proteins | sample AusTroGonzalo_MG_3_FD_193486 | JGI IMG/M metagenome (GOLD analysis project Ga0265298, IMG submission 193486) | Bovine rumen microbial communities from tropical cattle in Woodstock, Queensland, Australia - Gonzalo_01 | ecosystem: Host-associated > Mammals > Digestive system > Stomach > Rumen ...
AGGTCATCGTCAAGCTCCCCGTGGCTTCCGAAGCCGCGAAGCTCGAGCGCAAAGACCTCTCCGCGAACATCAACATCGGGTCCCCTACCCGCCAGTATCAGGCCATGTACGGTACCGACGCCCGTATCCAGCTCAACGATTCCTTCAAGACGATCGACGACATCCGCGACTTCATCGCTTCCGAGCGTGACGCCATGTCCGAGGCCGACCGTTCCCTGATGACCGTCAACCTCCGCGTTGACGAGGACGTCAGAATGGGTATCGTGTCGGATGTCAAGCAGGAGCTGCGTCGCTGCTCCGCGCTGAAGATCATGTACGCTTCGAGAAAAGCCGGTAAATAAACCGCTCAATAATTGCAAGAAAGCAGCCTCGCAAGGGCTGCTTTTTTGTTATCTTTGCACTATGGAAAACAAGGAATTGAAGACATCTCTCCGGACCATCGCCATCGGGTTCCTGGTCCTGGTGGCCCTGCTGATCTGTTATGGCGCCTTCCGAGCGAACTGGCGGAAGGACAAGGAAGACCCGACTCCCAAGTACATCTTCCTCTTCATCGGAGACGGAATGGGCAATTCGCACGTGTGCGCGGCGGAATCCTATCTGTCCTGGAAAGCCGGGAAACTGGGCGGAGAGCAGCTGGGATTCACGAAGTTCCCGCAGCTCGCGATGGCATCGACCTATTCGGCCGACCATCAGGTGACGTGCTCGTCGGCCTCGGCGACGGCGTTTTCCAGCGGGCACAAGACGAACAACAACTTTATCGGGGCGACGCCGGACAGCGCGGCCACCCGGCCGTTCACGATGGACCTGCATGAGAAGGGATACAAGGTGGGCATCATGAGCTCCGTGCCCATCAACCATGCCACGCCCGCGGCCTTCTATGCCCATCAGACGAACCGCTGGGGATACTACCCCATCACGGAACAGCTGCCGGCTTCGGGCTACGAGTTCTTCGCCGGGCCCGGATTCGCCGAATGGCGGGGACGGGACGGAGAGCAGCGGCCGTCGGGCGAGTTCCTTGCGGAAAACGGTTATACCATCGCCTGGGGCGAGGAGGAATTCCGCGCCAACATGGACAAGGACCATCTGATCTTCTGCCAGGAAAGCAACCGGGACCGCAGCGCGAACGAATACACCATCGACTATGACGAAAGCTGGACGTCGCTGGCCGATATGCTCCGGCTCGGACTCGACTATATGGGCAACGAGAAGCCCTTCGTCATCATGTGCGAGGGCGGCGAAATCGACTGGTGCGCCCATGAGAACAGCGTCTATCCGATGGTGCAGGCGATCATCCGGTTCGACGACGCCATCCAGGTGGCCTACGAGTTCTACGAGAAGCATCCCGACGAGACGCTGATCGTGGTGACCGCGGACCACGAGACGGGCGGTCTCGCCATCGGCTACAACTTCGACTGGCAGTTCTCCGTGCAGGACTGGGACAAGGTGGAAAGCCGCTGGATCGCCGACGGCTGCACGGACAAGATGTCTCACGAAGAGCGGATGGCCTTCCAGAACGAGTGCGGTTTCGGCTGGACGACGAACGAGCATACGGGTGCTCCCGTTCCGGTCTACGCCGTCGGGAAAGGGGCGGAGCGATTCCACGGACGCATTGACAATACGGACATTCCACGTCTCATTTTAGGGATATAGGGATTTTTTCCGTATATTTGTGCGATTTAGACTTATGTAATATATGAAACGGACCAAGATTAAGGAATTGCTCGGTATGGAACCCGGTGCGGCGGTGCTGGCCAAAGGTTGGGTCAGGACCAAGAGAGGCAACCGGCAGGTGAAGTTCATTGCCCTCAACGACGGTTCCACCATCAATAATATTCAGGTCGTCGCCAACGCGGAGCTCTTCGACGAGGAGCTTTTCAAGCGCATCACCACCGGCGCTTCCCTCGCCGTGAAGGGTGAGCTCGTCGCCTCCATCGGCAGCGGCCAGGCCGTGGAAATCCAGGCCAAGGAAATCGAAGTGCTGGGCGAATGCGACCCGATGCGCTTCCCGCTCCAGAAGAAGGACACTTCCCTGGAGTACCTGCGCAGCGTCGCGCACATGCGCCTCAGGACCAACACCTTCGGCGCTGTCCTCCGCATCCGCCACGCGATGGCTTTCGCCATCCACAAGTTCTTCAATGACAAGGGCTTCGTATATCTCCATACCCCGCTCATCACCGAATCCGACGCCGAGGGCGCCGGCGACATGTTCCAGGTGACCACGCTGGACCTCAAGAACGTCCCGCTGGACAAGAAGGGCAATGTCGATTTCGCCAAGGACTTCTTCGGCAAGAAGACCTGCCTTACCGTGAGCGGCCAGCTCGAGGGCGAGCTCGGCGCCACCGCCGTGGGCGAGATCTACACCTTCGGCCCCACCTTCCGGGCGGAGAACTCCAACACCCCGCGCCACCTCGCGGAGTTCTGGATGATCGAGCCGGAAATGGCCTTCTACGACATCGAGGACAACATGGAACTCGCCGAAGAGTTCGTGAAATACCTCGTCCAGTACGCCCTGGACCACTGCATGGACGACCTCCAGTTCCTCAACGACAAGTATGACGACGGCCTGATCGAGCGCCTGAAGAGCGTGCTCGGCATCGCCTTCCAGCGCGTCACCTACACGGAGGCCGTGGACATCCTTGAAAAGGCGATTGCGAACGGCAAGCAGTTCGAGTATCCGGTCCACTGGGGCACAGACTTCCAGAGCGAGCACGAGCGCTACCTCGTGGAGCAGCACTTCGGCAAGCCGGTCATCCTGATCGACTTCCCCAAGGACATCAAGGCCTTCTACATGAAGCAGAACGAGGATGGCCGGACCGTCCGCGGCATGGACGTCCTCTTCCCGAAGATCGGCGAGATCATCGGCGGCTCCGAGCGCGAGGCCTCCCTGGAGAAGCTGGAACAGCGCATCGACGAACTGGGAATGTCCCGCAAGAACCTCGAATGGTACATCGACACCCGTCGCTATGGCACCGTGCCGCACAGCGGCTTCGGCCTGGGCTTCGAGCGTCTGCTCCTCTTCGTCACCGGCATGGCCAACATCCGTGACGTCATTCCTTTCCCTCGTACTCCGAAAAACGCAGAATTCTAAAATATGCTCGTCATCGGTATCGCCGGAGGTTCCGGCTCAGGCAAGACCACGGTCGTCAAGGCCATCACCCGCCAGTTGCAGGGCCGGGTGGTCGTCATTCCCCAGGACTCCTACTACAAGGATTCCAGCCACGTTCCCGTGGAGGAACGGAAGAACATCAATTTCGACCATCCCGACGCCATCGACTGGAAACTGATGTGCCAGCAGATCCGGGAACTCAAGCAGGGCCATACCATCCAGCAGCCGGTGTATTCCTACATCACCTGCTCCCGGTCCACCACGGAAACCGTGACGGTGGAACCGGCCGACGTGATTATCGTGGAAGGAATCCTCATCTTCACCTGCAAGGAGCTCCGCGACCAGCTGAACATCAAGATCTTCGTGGATGCCGACGACGATGACCGCGTGCTCCGCATCATCGTCCGTGACGTGGCCGAGCGCGGCCGCACCATCGACACCGCCATCGAACACTACACCGACACGGTGAAGCCGATGCACCTTCAGTTCATCGAACCCTCCAAGCGCTACGCCGACATCATCGTTCCGCAGGGCGGCCACAACCAGGTGGCGATCGACGTTCTCACCACCACGGTGGAGAAGGCGCTGGAACAGCGAAGCAGACGCCGTAAATGAAGCTGACACCCGATCAGAAAGCAGGACTTTACATCACCGCGATCATCCATCTCGCGGTGATTATCGTTTTGCTCGTCTGCCAGATCGGGTACTCCGTCCAGCGGGAGAATTCTTTCGTGCTGGACTTCACCAAACAGGAGGAGAAAGAAGCGGAGGAACAGAAGGAAGAGTTGCACCGCAGCGCCATCGCGCAGCTCGAGAGCATGCTCTCCGCCGCCCGCAGCCAGCCCGTGCGCAACGTGACGGTGAACCGGTCGCAACTCAAGGACGACCGCAACACCGACGCGGACCAGCTGTACCGCGACGCCGAGCGCCTGGCGCAGGACCTCAAGGACGGCCAGAATCGGAAAATCGAGGACCCCGAAGACCTCGTGCAGGACCCGGTGGCGAAACCCGTCGAGTCGAAGCCCCGCAAACAGGAGACCTACAGCGGTCCCTCCGTCCTCTCCTGGTCCCTCGACGGCCGCAAGGCCACCCATCTTCCCATTCCCGCCTACCGCTGCGTGGGCGCGGGCGAAGTGACGGTCATCATCACCGTCAACAACCAGGGCACGGTCGTCGATGCGAAGGTCGATGACGGAGCGTCATCCAGCGACGGTTGCCTCCGCAACTTCGCCGTCCGCGCCGCCCGCCTCAGCAAGTTCAACGCCTCCTCCACCGCCCCCGCCCGTCAGATGGGGACGATCACCTATCTGTTCATCGCACAGTAGCCGCGAGTCACTTGAAAATGAGCCTTTTTGACAGGGAATCAGCACGTAGATGTGCCGGTCCCCTAAAAAACTTGGGAATTGTTTCGAAAAGTGATGCAAGATTCCGCTTACTCCCGTATTTTAAAGGTTGGCATACTACCTTGCTAACCCATTGAAACAGTGCTCAGACACCGTTGTAGATATCAATAAAAAGACTTAACTTTGATATAAAGAAGTCATTGAACTTCGAATACGAATTAAAAAGCATATACATGAAAAGTCCTATTTTCTTCGCTTTCATCCTGGCATTGACCTGGCCTTTTTCCGCCTTTTCGCAGGAGGATACTATCCGGACCCAGAAAGGAATAGTTCCTGTCAGTGTGCAGTCGTTCACTTCGAGTGCTCTACAGGTGGAACGCTCGTTACCATCCGGAAAGAAACAGATGTCGATTCCTTATTCGGAATTGGAATCCGTGCGTTTCGCGGACGGATTCGAGGTCCGTTTCCAGGATGGTGAACTGATCCGGGACAACTTGCTCTCCGCCCCGAAGTACAGCAGCGTGCTCTGGTCCGTCAAAGCCGAGGACGCCATCGACTTGACCCAGGACGAAATCCGTCAGTATTATGGCGACCGGCTCTATCAGCTGTCCTACCGTCCTTATAAAGCCCAATTCTTTACCGGTCTCGGCAAGATCGGCGTCGGAGCGGCAGGATACCTGGCCACTCGCAAATGGCTGAATCCGAGCGTCTGGCTAACCGTACGTCTTAGATCGTACGGTGAAACCACCACCTCGGAAGGAACCCTGGTAAGCGACACACAGCTCGAATACTCCGACGGAGACCTGTATCCTGGATGGTTTGCCGTGGAGAATCTCTTTTTGGGTGCTGTTTTCGCCGGCGTCATGGATTGCTCCGTGTCCATGGTCGGAATGAATATTCTGAGGAGAAATCACGAAACCATGACCGGACCGTCCCTGCGCTGGACAAAGACTGAGTTTTGGGGTGGAACAGCCCTGGTTGCCGCAGGAGCGGGAACCATGGGTATCTTCGCTTCGCGACTGGCCTCCCACCGCAAATGGCATTACTATGTTTCCACCGTAAATGGTACCGTCACGAAAAATGTCCATGAAGGGGAGCCGGCCTCCGCTTCGGATTGGTATGGACTCCTTGCCGGCGCCATCGTCGTGAATGTAGGCCTCTCCGCCATCCAGTTGAGCCAGGCGCGGCTTTCCTCCTTCCGGAAGCTGGAAGGAACGCCCTACGCCATGCAAGTGGACCTGGGCCCCGCCCCTTCCGGTTACGGACTCACGGTGCGCTTCTAGAAACAGTGTCGCTTTAAATTCATAAACCAACTAGATGAAGAAACCCATCTTTCTTGCGATTGCCCTGACGGCATCGACACTCGCCGCCCATGCGCAATCCCCTGTCGACACCCTTCAGGATGTCCGACCCTTCAGTACGCATGCTTTGGACCTCCTAGTGGCCCGCGAACCAGGAGTGGAGGTGATCTCCAGTCCAGGAGCACCGGGGATGACGCCGACAATCCACGTCCGGGGTCTCGGTGTCATACCGGGCATCGAGCCGGTGTATGTGGTGGACGGAATGCGGAGGAGGAATCTGGACGGAATCGCTCCCGAGTCCATCGAGAAGATTGAAGTCCTCAAGAATGCGGCAGCCATGGGTCTGTGGGGGGCGGACGCAGCCGCTGGCGTGGTGGTCGTGACTACCCGCCGCGCCTCACAGCAGGGTTTCCACGCGGGCTATGAATTCGCCGGCGGAATCCAGAGCCTGGCCAATATGCCCGAGAGAATGACGTTGGAGGATTGGCATCTGTCCAATCAGTATACGTGGATAGAATCCGATAAAAAGGAGCATTCCTCCATTGAAACCTCTTTCCTGCAAAAGCACCACCTCTTTGCCCAATACGGCGGGGATAAACTGTCAGCCTATGCAGGGTTCTCGGTTCTTGACAATGACGGCCCCTATTCCGGCAAGGTCGATACCCACCGCCGCTACGCAGCCTCCTGGTCGGCCGAATACCGTCCGCTCCAGTGGCTGTCCCTGGAGACCACAGGCCGATGGAATCAGTCCTCCATCAGCCGGGCACCGCAATCATGGGTGAAGGATTACCTCCTTATGGTACCTGATGACAAAATCATTTCGTATTCTCTGCGATCGGACCAAGATAAGCTTTCCGAAACCGCCGTCCAAGGACGGATAAACTTCTATCCTCTTCCCGGCCTGTATGTCCGAGGGACCTTCGGATACGCCCAAGGGATGAAGAACCTGCGAAAGACTGTTTGGACCGACATCATTTCCGATGATTCGAATGATCATATGGAAGGAAGAGCCGGCCATGACGGGAAGAAATGGTTCCAGTGGGGCGTAGAAGCAGGCTGGAGCGGACAGTGGAAAGGACATCGGCTTCGCTTTGACGGTACATTCCGTCGGATGAAGGTGAATAATGATACCCAAGTCCTGAGGGGAGCAATCCAGTTTGCGGACTACGGTTTGAGCTATGGAGACGATGCCGGCTTCGAAGAAAAATTCTTGCTTCCTCGCTACGAGATATACAAGACTTTGGATGAAAAAGGGAAGCTTAGATTTCAGGATGAGAATCCTGGCTTTTACACGTACCTTATCGACATGCGGGAAATGAAATGGAAGGAGAGCGTCCTTTCCGTCGGTTATGATTGGAAGAACCGTTATGAGGTGAACTTCTCCTATTATCGGAGTTGGGAAGAGAAGCTATTCTCCAGCGAGGGCTGGCGTGTTCCGGCCGTAACGCTGGGATGGACGCTGTCCGAGGAACCGATTCTTCACCGCTTGCTTCCAGAATCCTTGAAGCGCTGGACCGTCGATGCCTCCTGGTCCAAAACGGATAAATTTGTACCGATATTTGATACCCTTGTCTTTGATAGTTCTGCTCGATGGATCGGGCCCTCCTCATCCCAGTCAACGGCCGCCCGGCATAGAGACTTGACAACCTCCCTTTCCTTCCAATTCGGTGGCCCCACGCTAAACTTGTCCGCCTCCTGGTATGTCAATGACGATGACTTGACAGATTATTATTCCTATTCCTTCTATGATTCAGATAACCCGGAACCGCATAGAGTGTCCGGCGAGAAACTGGCGTATACTGTCAGAAACCAGGGAGTGGAACTGACCGGCTCTCTCCGGCAGAACGTCGGCCCCTTCCGTTATTCCCTTTCCGCCTTCCTGACCTTCTACGAGAACCGCGTCCGTTTCGGGGAGTCCTACCAGAAGGCTTACGATTCGGTCCCTTGGCAAGACGGCAGTCCGCTGGCAATAAAGGACGGAGAACGGATTGGCGGAGCCTATTTGTATCCTGTCACGGAAAATACGATCCAGATATCCTGGGATGATCGTGTGTGGAAGGGATCGGTCTTCCCGAAAGTGACCGGCGGCATTCAGGCATCACTCGGATGGAATCGCTGGCAGTTGACGGTTTCCGGCCATGGAGACAGCGGTCAAACCATTCGGAATGACGAGTCGTTTAACGCACTGCAGCGTTACTATCTGAAAGAAAATCCGATGAATCTGCAACAGGAGACGACGTTTATTTATTCTTCGCGCGATTTCGCGAACAGCGAATATGCCGTCCTCGACGCCTCTTTCTTCCGCATCGACCAAATCCGCCTGGACTACACGCTTCCCCTGCGGAATGTCCGGCTGAACCTTTTCGCCTCCCTGGAGAACTGGTTCCTGTTCACGAAGTATCCGGGCTCCGATCCGGAACTGGCCCTCGTTTGGGACGTGCTGGAACGGAATGTGGGTACCCGAAGCTTTGAAAGCCGCATCGGCATAGAAACGGCCACCTACCCCTCCACCCGCCGCACGATTTTCGGTCTTTCGATTAATTTCTAATTAATTGATATTTAATTTACTATTATAAACACTTACACATGAAACATTTCAGCCTTTATTTTCTTGCATTGGCCGGACTTGCCCTTGCGTGCTGCACCAAAGCGGACGAGGTGAATCCTGAAGAACAAGCCTCGGATGCTTATTGGTACAATCAAATCCGCAACGAAGTGCTTTACATCGACAAAGGCAATTCCGCCTTCATTCTCCAGCGTGTCGGTCTGACCGACAATGAGGACGGGACGCCGGCACTGGCCGTTCGGAACGGGGATGCCATAACTCTGCCTTACACCCTTGAAGGCAACCGATTCGTATTCAAAGAAGGGTGCTTAATCATCAACGGAATCACCTTTCTCGCTGACGGCTATGAAGAAGCTTGGTTCGATGCGGACGGCAACTTGAATGTCCGGATTGCAAAGTACTATCCGAGCGGCGACCACTACGCGAAAGACCCCGATCCGGACTCCACTTGGGAAAAAATCTATACCCGGAAGGCGTTAACTTTCATAGATGAAAACTAGTAGACACAGGACAAAAACTGTTCTAATTAATCACTTAAGGCCCAACGAATTAGCCCGGAGATAGTTTTCTACCCGGGCTATTTCTTCGTAGAAGGGGGTGTCTTCGACGAAGGCGGGGACGAGGGCGCGGATGTCGGCATAGACCTTCCGGGACAGCGGGGCCAGCTTTTCAGCGATGCCGAGGCAGTCCACGGCCTGCGCCAGGGCGATGTACTGGATGGCGAAGACCTGGTAGGCGTTGTCGATGACGCGCTTGGTCAGCAGGGCGGTGTTGGTGCCCATGCTCACGATGTCCTGGTTGTCGTTGTTGTTCGGGATGCTGTGGACATAGTTCGGCATCGCGAGCGTCTGGCATTCCGCGGTGGTCGATGTGGCCGTGAACTGGCAGGCCTGCATGCCGTAATTCAGCCCTAGGGTGCCCATGTTCAGGAACGGAGGCAGGATGCCGTTGATACGGTCGTGGAACAGATAGTTCAGTTGCCTTTCGGCGGTCATGACCATCCGGACCGTGGCGATCTTCACCTTGTCCTCTTCCAGGGAGATATAGTCCCCATGGAAGTTGCCGCCATGAAACACGTTCCCGGCCACAGGGTCGACAATCGGGTTGTCGCAGGCGGAATTCAGTTCCTCTTCCAGCACCCTTCTGGCATTGGCGAGCGTCTCATAAACCGGACCGAGAATCTGAGGGGTGCAGCGCAGGGAGTAATAGGCCTGCACTTTGTGCTCGAAGGTCTTGCTGCCGGAATGGCCGTTGTCGTAGAGTTCATGCTCCCGTTTCTGCAGGCATCCGCTCCCATCGGCAAGTTCACGCATACGGCGGGCAATCACCTGCTGGCCTTCGTGCCTGCGGACGGAGTTCAGTTCCTCGCTCATCAGGTCATCGAAGGAAGACGCGATTTCATTCATCATTACGGAGGCAAGCGTGGCCCAGTCCAGAAGCCTTTCGGCATAGATCTGGTTCACCACCCCGATTCCGGTCATGAAAGAGGTTCCGTTGGAAATGGACAGGCCTTCCCGGATATGGATCTTGAAAGGCTCCAGACCGTTTTCCCGGAGCACCTCGGCCGAAGGTCTCCATTCTCCTTTGTAATGGACCTTTCCCTCTCCGATCATTGTCAGGGCCATATGGGCGAGCTGGACGAGATCGCCACTGGCGCCCACGCTTCCGTGCTGCGGGATAAACGGGATGATGTCGGCATTGATCATCCCGACGAGGAGTTTCACCAGGTCCGGATGGACACCCGACCGAGCCTGCAAGAAGGTCCCGAGACGGGCGATCATCGACGCCTTGACATACAGGTCCGGCAGCGGCTCCCCCGCTCCCGTGGAATGGCTTCTGATGATGTTGTACTGGAGGTCGATGAGATACTGGTCATCCACCCGCCACTGGGCCATCGGGCCGAAGCCCGTATTGATGCCGTAAATAACCTTCTCTGACGCAAATCCTTTGAGGAATTCATAGCACTGCCGCACTTCTTCCATCGGCAGTTCCGCCATATCTATCTTCTTGCCTTGTAAGAGCAGCGCTTCCACCCCTTCAAGGCGGAATTCATAACGATCTTTCATCAAACTGTTTTCTGATTCCTACTTCAAAGATTCCAACAACAGCGTTTCCATCAACGCGTAACCGTCCGCATTCGGGTGGACCGTGTCGGTCGTCAGTCCGTCACGGACTTTTCCGTCGGGACCGGCGAGGACGCTGCCGTAATCGACATAAGTAATGCCGTGACGCTCGCAATAGGCCTTGAGACGGGCATTCAGGCTGCACACCTTTTCATAGCAGTCCGTGACTTCCTCACGCCAGCGGAGATGATAGGAGGGCAGCACCGAGCAGATGACCGGACGGACGCCGTTCTGCCAGCAGAGGTCGATCATGCTCACGATATTGGAAAAGGTAACATCCTCATTGTAAGGATCTCCGAGGTTCTGGGCAATGTCGTTGATACCGCCGAGGAAGACCATCGTGGAAGCGCCGATATCCAGGACGTCGGCCCGGAAACGGAGGAGCATATTGGAAGTTTCCTCACCGCCGATGCCACGGCCGATGAAGCCGTTGGCGGCGAAGAATTCGGGGCGCTGGCCGGGCCAGCCGTCGGTGATGGAGTCACCGAACAGGACGACACGGGGGCCGTCAGGGGCCGGAAGTTCCGCATTGGCTGCGGCATATCGGTTAACACGTGCGAATTTCTGGGCCTGGGCACCAAAGCAAAGGGTGGCGAAGGCCATGCATAATACAAGAATTTTTTTCATGAAAATTAAATGAGTTCGTCCCTCTCCCGCATGTCTTTGAGCCGCAGCTGGAGGGTCGAGGAGCCGCGGTAGAAATTCTCCACGATGGAATAGCACACATCGATGGGGTTGCCGGCCTTGATATGGTCGTAGAATTCGGCCATGTTGAAGCCGATGGCGGGAATCTGGCGGTAGGGCTGGGATTCCTGCATCAGGTCCAGCTTGAGATGGACACCGCCGGCGCCCACTTTACGGCCGTTGCCGGCATCATAAACATCGTCCGTCAGGAAGACCGGATTCGCGTTCCCGGGCCCGAAGGGCTGGAACTGCTTGAGGATGCGGAAGAACTTCGGAGTGATCTGGGAAAAGTCCAGGCGGGCGTCGATGTCCACGACCGGGGTCAGTTCCTGCTTGGTGATGTTGCCCGACACGAACTGGTTCATCCGCTTGCAGAATTCCTCCAGGTTCTCTTCCTTCATCGTCAGGCCGGCGGCATAGACATGACCGCCGAAGTTCTCCAGCAGGTCCGCGCAGCTCTCAATCGAGGCATACAGGTCGAAGCCGGCGACGCTGCGGGCGGAGCCGGTGATGAAACCGTTCGACTTCGTAAGGACGACCGTAGGCTTGTAATAAGCCTCCACCAGGCGCGAGGCGACGATGCCGACGACACCCTTGTTCCAGGTGGGGTTATAGACGATGGTCACGTTCTCCGTCTCAAGGGCGGTGCCGCTGGCCACCATCTGCAGGGCCTCCTGGGTGATTTCCCGGTCGATGTTCTTGCGTTCGTTGTTGTTGTCGTTGATCTTCTCGCCGATCTGGAAGGCCGAGCGGTCGTCCATCGCGGTAAGGAGCTCCACGGCGAGACGTCCGGACTCCATGCGGCCGGCGGCGTTGATGCGCGGGCCGATCTTGAAGACGATATCGTCGATGGTGAC
>Ga0265298_10008948_pt1:0-7500 | contig 11980 bp, 6 predicted proteins | sample AusTroGonzalo_MG_3_FD_193486 | JGI IMG/M metagenome (GOLD analysis project Ga0265298, IMG submission 193486) | Bovine rumen microbial communities from tropical cattle in Woodstock, Queensland, Australia - Gonzalo_01 | ecosystem: Host-associated > Mammals > Digestive system > Stomach >...
TGATCGTCCTCCGAGCCGGTCTGGCGCAGCAGTTCGGCAGCCGACAAATTGATCTCCAGCCGCTGCAGCATTTTGATCAGGGCTTTGCGCTCTTTTTTGTCGAAGCCCTTCATCGCATCCTTCTCGGTCTTGCGGATGGATTTTTCGATCGCCCGGATCGCCTCATTGCCGGTATCGGTCAAAAAGATATGGGCCTGGCGCTGATCGGTCGCCGACCCTTCCTTCTTGACGAAACCCTGCGTTTGCAGCCGGGAGATGGTTTTGGTGATCGTCGGCGGCCGGACACCCAGGCGTTTTGCCAGAACGCTCGGCGAAAGGCCGTCTTCATGGGCCAGTTGCAACATGACGGCATCCTGCCCGGCGTAGAAACCATGGGCCAGCAGCCGGGTTGCCAGTGCCGTTCGCGTCAAGCGAGCGGTTGATTGCAGACGATGAAGGATGAGAGGCTTGCGTTCCTTGACCATTCAAATTCCTGCTCGCTATGAACCCATTGTCCGGTTGATGATAAGGCGGCTAGCTCTTTTTGGTAAATGGCAATTATCAGGCGAAGAATATCGGCGCTGCGCAGTCCGGAATTGTATGGAAAACAGATCTTGGCGCCCCAACATTCAGCTCCGCACCATAAGTCCAATCCCCCCGATGAATCCGCGTTACAATTCTTATATGACATTCTGATGAAATTTGCCGACGAATTGCTGTTGCGCTTGAAATAAGCCTGTAAAAATCCGGCCTCCGGCGCCTATCCTCGTGGCATCGCGACAATTATGCTAACAGGGTCCGTCAAACCGCGTGAGTGCCCCATGCCCGCTTCTTCCGCCAGAACCATTGCCCTTCTTCCGCTTGGTGCCCACGAGCAGCATGGCCCGCATCTGCCCTTCGACACCGACACGCTGATCGCGCAAGGGTTGACGGAACGGCTGAAACGGGCGCTTCCCCCGACACTTGCCGTCGACATCCTGCCGGTTGAACCCGTCGGCTACTCCATCGAGCATATGGATGTGGACGGCACGAAGACCCTCGCCTTCGATGCGGCTGTCCGCCGCTGGATCGACATCGGCAGGCAGGTTGCCGGCCGCGGCCAGTCCAAACTGGTGATCCTCAACGCCCATGGCGGCAACGCCCCGCTGATGACCATCGTCGCGACGGAACTGCGCGTGCATTGCAATATGCTTGCCGTGGCAACAAGCTGGACACGGTTTGGTTTGCCGGATGGCTTGATTTCGCCGGAAGACAAGGCGCTCGACATTCATGGCGGCTTTATCGAAACATCGGTGATGCTGGCGCTCTACCCGGAAACAGTGGATATGACAAAGGCGCTGGGCGTTGCCGGCAACGCCGCCCGCGCCACCGCAGAAGCGGGCGAACAGATCATTGCGCACAGTGTGCAAGGCATCATTGAACTGCTTGAGGATGTCGACCGCTTCGACGTTTCGGCTTTGCGGCCTTGACAGGCTCAATCCGGTTGAACAAACCATTCATGCAATTGAATACAGTTGATGTAGCAAAAGCGGCGGCGATCACCTATATCCTGTGTTCATCCATTCAAAGAGGCACACGATGAGTGAAGCTCAAACGACCACCAGTGCTGCGCCGGATGCGGCGCGCATCCCCCAGATCCCCGTCACCGTGCTGACCGGCTATCTCGGCTCCGGCAAGACGACGCTGCTCAACCGCATTCTCAGCGAAGATCACGGCAAACGCTATGCGGTCATCGTCAATGAGTTCGGCGAGATCGGCATCGACAATGATCTGATCGTCGAATCCGACGAAGAAATCTACGAAATGAATAATGGCTGCATCTGCTGCACCGTGCGCGGCGACCTGATCCGCGTCGTCGAGGGCCTGATGCGCCGTCCCGGCCGTTTCGATGCCATCATCGTCGAAACAACCGGCCTTGCCGATCCCGTCCCTGTCGCCCAGACCTTCTTCATGGATGACGATGTGCGCAGCAAGACCATGCTGGATGCCGTCGTGGCGCTCGTCGACGCCAAGCACCTGCCGCTGCGCCTGAAGGACAGCCGCGAGGCGGAAGACCAGATTGCCTTTGCCGACGTTGTTCTGCTCAACAAGACCGATCTGGTCACGCCGGAGGAACTCGCCGCCGTCGAAGCCACGGTGCGCGCCATCAACCCCTATGCCGTCATCCACCGGACCGAGCGCGCCGACATCGACCTGACGCGGGTGCTTGACCGCGGCGCTTTCGACCTGACGCGTGCATTGGAAAACGATCCGCATTTCCTCGACCACGATCACCCCGATCATGCCTGCGGGCCCGATTGCGATCATGATCACGATCACGACCATGGGCATGACCACCATCACCACCATGATCATGCATCGCCGATTCATGACACCACGGTCGTCTCGGTCTCCTTGCGCGTCGGCGAGCTCAATCCCGACAAGCTCTTCCCGTGGGTGCAGAAGATCACCCAGGATCAGGGCCCGAATATCCTGCGCCTCAAGGGCATTCTCGCCTTCCGGAACGATCACGAGCGCTATGTCATCCAGGGCGTCCATATGATCATCGAGGGCGATCATCAGCGCGCGTGGAAAGACAATGAGAAGCGCGAAAGCCGCCTTGTCTTCATCGGCCGTGAACTCGACCATGATGCGCTGAAATCCGGACTTGAAAGCTGCCTTGCCTGATGCCGACCATTGCCCCGCTAGACCTCGCCGGCCATTGCGTTGACGCGCGCTTTATCCAGGATGTCCCGTTCTTCGCGCTTGCCGACGGCAGCGTGCATCGGCTCGACAATGGCCACAAGACCGTGGAAGCCCATGACGGCCTGCTTTGCGCCGTACCATCCACCGATGGTAAGTCATTGCTTACAAGTGGCGAGGACGGCCGGGTCTGTTCGATCGGCCTAAGCGGCGAAGTCACCGAACTCAGCAGGATACCGCGCAAGTGGATGACGGCGCTGGCGGCGGCACCGAATGGCGCCGTGGCCTATGCATCGGGAAAGACTGCCTGGGTGCGTGCACCCGACGGATCGGTGCGTGAATTCACCCATGAGCGCAGCGTCGAAGGGCTCGCCTTTGCGCCCAAGGGCATGCGGCTGGCGGTCGCGCGCTACAATGGCGTGACACTGCATTGGCCGGCGACCAACGGCACGCCGACCGAACTTGAATGGAAGGGTGCCCATGTCTCGGTGATCTTTTCACCCGACAACCGTTTTCTCGTTACCTCCATGCAGGAAAATGCCCTGCATGGCTGGCGCCTGGAAGACAACCGCCACATGCGCATGACCGGCTATCCCAACAAGGTCAAAAGCTGGTCGTGGAGCCCGAAGGGCAAATGGCTGGCGACATCGGGTGCCCCGGCAACAGTTGTCTGGCCGTTTTCCGGCAAGGACGGCCCGATGGGCAAGGCGCCGCTGGAGCTGGGAACCCGCGGCGACAGCGCGGTGACGGCAGTGGCCTGTCATCCCGTCGAGGATATCGTCGCCATCGGCTATGCCGACGGCATGATCCTCGTCGGCCGCTTCGGCGATCAGAAGGAAGTGCTGCTGCGCCGCCCCGGCAAGGGCGCGGTTTCGTCCATGGACTGGGACAGAACCGGGCACCGCCTGGTGTTCGGCAGTGAGAGCGGCGACTGCGGGGTTGTCGATATCACGGCTTAAAAAGTCGATCACTTTTCGCTTCGTGATTATCAATTGATTTGTTCGCTTTTTGTTCTATAATTCAAACATGCAGTATAGTTTGGATTTTGGAACTCCGAACCGGCTTGATATTATCCATAATCGCTTGAAAGCACATTATGGAAGCCCCGCTACCGGGTTAAGATTTTCGCCCATAGAGATGCTTGTTGTGGCGATGCTGGGGAGCCGCACTCGTGATCATGTATCGTTAAGAGCTTATCATAAGCTGCAAAGGAAGTTTAAAACGCTCCAAGTTCTGGCTTACGCTGATCCCGAAGATATCTATGGCTGTATTCACGAGATTACGTTTGCAAAGACATGCGCAGCCTACATTCCCGAAGCTCTTCAGGCCATTATCCGGAAATGTGGTGCACTGGATCTGGAATCATTACGCAGTATGGCAGTGGAACAAGCGCTGACGTGGCTTCAAAGCTTACGCGGCGTGGGGCCAAAAATCAGCGCATGCGTCCTAAATTTCAGTGAACTGCAGATGCGCGCATTGGTGATCGACACCCATTACCTACGCTTTGCGTTGCGCTTCCAACTTATTCATAGGGATATGCGGGCCAATACAGCAATACGCGCCATTCAACGCCTGGTACCAGACGCGTGGCTCGCCCCGGATACAGAACAGCATCATGTGCTGGTAAAGCGGTTGGCACAGGAATTTTGCGTTTCGGGGACACCCCGATGTCATGGCTGTCCTTTACAGGATGCATGCCCTTATGCTGTTTCCCGGGGCTTTGTGGGCCGCGCTCAGACTTCAGGTTCTTCGCCTGACGCGAGAAGTTTGTTTTGAGATGTATCTGAGAGATTGGTTGCGGGGACAGGATTTGAACCTGTGACCTTCAGGTTATGAGCCTGACGAGCTACCGGGCTGCTCCACCCCGCGCCACCATGCCGGTATTTCCGGCTACCGCGTTTGAAGCGGCGTGTAATTATGCACTTGTGCCTGCTGTTTTGCAAAAGCAAAAGGCCGCTTGATGCGGCCTGTTGATTGGAAAGTATGGGATGTGGAGAGCGTTTTGATTTCATGTTGCGTTTTGCAGACCTGGCAGCGACCTACTCTCCCGCGTCTTGAGACGAAGTACCATTGGCGCTGGAGCGTTTCACGGCCGAGTTCGGAATGGGATCGGGTGCAGCCGCTCCGCTGTAACCACCAGGTCAGCAAAAAGCAACGATGAAAGAGAAGCTGGTTTTGTTGTCAGTTTTGACGACATTGACGATGATCGGCTTTCCGGGCGTTAGCCCGCAAGGTCGACTGACCGTCGCCGGTCGTCCGGCGCCTTCGCGGAGCATAGGGTCGAAGACCCGCTCATGCGTGAGCGCTTTAGATGGATATAAGTAATGAGAATGATCAAGCCAATCGAGCTATTAGTACCGGTAAGCTTCATGCGTTGCCGCACTTCCACACCCGGCCTATCAACGTGGTGGTCTTCCACGGCTCTCAAGGGAATACTCGTTTTCAGGTGGGTTTCCCGCTTAGATGCCTTCAGCGGTTATCCCGTCCGTATATAGCTACCCTGCTATGCGGCTGGCGCCACAACAGGTCCACCAGAGATACGTCCATCCCGGTCCTCTCGTACTAGGGACAGATCCTGTCAATATTCCTACACCCACGGCAGATAGGGACCGAACTGTCTCACGACGTTCTGAACCCAACTCACGTACCGCTTTAAATGGCGAACAGCCATACCCTTGGGACCTGCTCCAGCCCCAGGATGCGATGAGTCGACATCGAGGTGCCAAACAACCCCGTCGATATGGACTCTTGGGGGTCATCAGCCTGTTATCCCCGGCGTACCTTTTATCCGTTGAGCGATGGCCCTTCCACGCGGGACCACCGGATCACTATGACCGACTTTCGTCTCTGCTCGACTTGTCAGTCTCGCAGTCAGGCGGGCTTATGCCATTGCACTCGACGACCGATTTCCGACCGGTCTGAGCCCACCATCGCGCGCCTCCGTTACTCTTTAGGAGGCGACCGCCCCAGTCAAACTACCCACCATACACTGTCCCGGATCCGGATAACGGACCGCGGTTAGACATCCATATAGGTAAGGGTGGTATTTCAAGGATGACTCCACGAAGGCTGGCGCCCCCGCTTCAAAGTCTACCACCTATCCTACACATGCCGACACGAATGCCAGTGTAAAGCTATAGTAAAGGTGCACGGGGTCTTTCCGTCTAACCGCAGGAACCCCGCATCTTCACGGGGAATTCAATTTCACTGAGTCTGCGTTGGAGACAGCGGGGAAGTCGTTACGCCATTCGTGCAGGTCGGAACTTACCCGACAAGGAATTTCGCTACCTTAGGACCGTTATAGTTACGGCCGCCGTTTACTGGGGCTTCGATTCAAAGCTTGCACCTCTCCTCTTAACCTTCCAGCACCGGGCAGGCGTCAGACCCTATACGTCGTCTTGCGACTTCGCAGAGCCCTGTGTTTTTGGTAAACAGTCGCTACCCCCTGGTCTGTGCCACCCTCACATACTTGCGTACATAAGGGTCACGCTTCTTCCGAAGTTACGCGTGCAATTTGCCGAGTTCCTTCAACGCAGTTCTCTCAAGCGCCTTGGTATTCTCTACCAGTCCACCAGTGTCGGTTTAGGGTACGGTCTATACGCGGGAGCTATTTCCTGGAACCGCTTCGAAGCCCTTCCAATCCAATAAGGAAGAACAACATACGCGATCCGTCACTACCCGCAGGCCCACGAATATTAACGTGGTTCCCATCGACTACGCCTTTCGGCCTCGCCTTAGGGGCCGGCTAACCCTGCTCAGATTAACTTTAAGCAGGAACCCTTGGACTTTCGGCGAGGGAGTCTCTCACTCCCTTTATCGTTACTCATGTCAGCATTCTCACTTCTGATACCTCCAAGAGCCCTCACGGGTCTCTCTTCAACGGCTTACAGAACGCTCCGCTACCACTTGCACTTACGTGCAAATCCACAGCTTCGGTGTATGGCTTTAGCCCCGGTACATTTTCGGCGCAAAGACCCTTATTTAGACCAGTGAGCTGTTACGCTTTCTTTAAATGATGGCTGCTTCTAAGCCAACATCCTGGTTGTTTTGGGATCCTCACATCCTTTCCCACTTAGCCATAACTTAGGGACCTTAGATGGTGGTCAGGGTTGTTGCCCTCTTCACGACGGACGTTAGCACCCGCCGTGTGTCTGCCGATTAGTACTCTTCGGTATTCGGAGTTTGGTTAGGTTTGGTAAATCGGTGAGATCCCCTAGCCCATCCAGTGCTCTACCCCCGAAGGTATTCGATCGACGCTCTACCTAAATAGATTTCGCGGAGAACCAGCTATCTCCAAGTTTGATTGGCCTTTCACCCCTAGCCACAAGTCATCCCAATCTATTGCAACAGATGCGGGTTCGGTCCTCCAGTAAGTGTTACCTTACCTTCAACCTGCTCATGGCTAGATCACTTGGTTTCGGGTCTAATCCGACGAACTGAACGCCCTGTTCAGACTCGCTTTCGCTGCGCCTACACCTACCGGTTTAAGCTTGCTCGTCAGACTAAGTCGCTGACCCATTATACAAAAGGTACGCTGTCACCCAGAACAAATCTTGGGCTCCAACTGTTTGTAGGCATTCGGTTTCAGGATCTCTTTCACTCCCCTTGTCGGGGTGCTTTTCACCTTTCCCTCACGGTACTGGTTCGCTATCGGTCATGCACGAGTACTTAGGCTTGGAGAGTGGTCTCCCCATGTTCAGACAGGATTTCACGTGTCCCGCCCTACTCAAGGACTTTTATTCGCATTACGTGTACGGGACTATCACCCACTTCGGTCACCCTTTCCAAGGTGTTCCACTTGTCTCATAAAAGCCACTGGCCTGGTCCGCGTTCGCTCGC
>Ga0265298_10008951_pt1 | contig 11976 bp, 10 predicted proteins | sample AusTroGonzalo_MG_3_FD_193486 | JGI IMG/M metagenome (GOLD analysis project Ga0265298, IMG submission 193486) | Bovine rumen microbial communities from tropical cattle in Woodstock, Queensland, Australia - Gonzalo_01 | ecosystem: Host-associated > Mammals > Digestive system > Stomach > Rumen ...
ATTCTTGGCTTTCAGGTTGGTGAGCTGTGCGCTGAAGTCTTTGTCGCCGGTCTGGTAGTTGGCAATTTCAACTACGCTGCCTGCGCCGGCCAGTTTTTCAAAGGCTTCTTTAAAGAATTTAGCCAGGCCAACGGAGTAGTCGTTGGAAACTTCCTGTACGATGGCAACTTTCTTAGCGCCTTTCTTGAAAGCATAGTTAGCCATAACGGTGCCCTGGAAGGGATCGATGAAGCAGGCGCGGAAGTAGAAATCGTTGCCCTTGGTAACCTGGGGGTTGGTGCAGCTGGTGCCGATAGCCGGAACCTTGCTGTCTTTAACGATGTTACCGGCTGCCATAGCCAGGGAAGAACCATAGGTACCCAGGATAACTTTTACTTTGTCTTTTTCAATTAAGCGGGCCGCTACGTTGGCAGCTTCTGCTTTATCGGATTTGTTATCCGCAATGACCAGTTCAATCTTTTTACCGTTGAGTTCCGGATACAGCTTGTTGGCCAGTTTGATACCGCGCAGTTCCAGTTCGCCGCCGGCTGCGTTATCGCCGGTCAGGGGCAGGAACACGCCAACTTTAACGGAAGCTGCTGCAGGGGCGGCCGCCGGTTTTTTCTCTTCTTTCTTTTTGTCTCCGCCGCCACAGCCTGCAACCAGGCTCAGAGCTACTGCGGAAGCTAACAGTGCGGATACAAACTTTTTGGTTTTCATACTGAAATCTCTCCTTCTTCTTTTATAATGTTATATTTTTTTGCGGAGCGCAGAAATATGTAAAGGCTGCACTCTCCTTTGACATATGTGAATTATAGCATTTTTGTACATATTAAGCAACACCGTAAAAAATGTAACAATAATATTATAATTTTTTATGTTCAGCAAACATTTACGGATTCAAGAAACATAATATGTTTTTTACAGGAAGATTTTTCCTATTTTGGTACGCTCATAAAAAACATTTTATAAAACTCTTTGTGTACACGTCCATCTCAGAAAAACAAATCTTGATTTAATCTCTGAAAATTTTATTTGCGTAGTCTACCGCCGCTACGGCGTCCGGTGCATAGCCGTCTGCGCCGATGGTGTCCGCGTATTCCTGTGTCATGACAGCGCCGCCCACCAGTATTTTTGTATTGGTTTTTCTGCGCAGTGCATTAATGGTATCTTCCATCGCAGCTACGGTCGTGGTCATGAGAGCCGTAAGACCAACCAGTTTCGCCTGATGTTTTTCCACCGCTTCCACAACGGATTCCGCAGGCACGTCCTTGCCTAAATCTACTACATGGTAACCGTAGTTTTCCCAGAGCACCTTCACAATATTTTTGCCGATGTCGTGGATGTCTCCTTTTACTACAGCCAGAACAATGGTATCGCCCTGAGATGCGTCAGCGGTGGAACCGTTTTCTCCTGAGGATTCTGTTGATGCTTTACTTTGCCCCGCACTCCCCTGCATCTGTTTTTTAATTTCATCAAACGCTGCTTTGGCTGCGTCCGCCGCCATCAAAAGCTGGGGCAGGAACAGTGTCTTTTTGCCAAACCCTTCCCCCACAGTATTGAGTGCGGGAATGATGTACTGGTTGATGATATCAAGTGGCGCCGTTTTCTCTTCCAACAGTTTCCTCGTGGCGTTGCCGCTCTGCTCTGTCAGTCCTTTCACGATGGCGTCGAACAGGGTGTACTCCGAAACAGTAGTTGTCGCTTTTGTTTTGGGCGCGTTGGCGTAATGGGCTACAAATTCCTTGCAGCCTTCATCGATTCCGCTTAACGCGCAGTAGGAACGGTAGGCTTCCATCATGCGTTCGCTCTGGGGGTTCATAATGGCTGAGGACAGCCCCTCCGCCAGAGACATGGCAAAGAACGAGCTGTTCACCGCGTCCCGGTTGGGCAGGCCGAAGGAAATGTTGGACACCCCCATGACCGTGTGGATGCCTTTTGCTTTCAAGGCTTTAATCACCGCCAGGTCAATGGCCGGATTGCGGCTGTCAGTGCTCACCGTCAGGGCCAGCGGGTCGATGATGATATCTTTGGATTTAATACCGTATTGTTCTGCTGTTTTGATTATTTTTTCCGCAATGGCCAGGCGTCCCTCCACCGTGTCGGGGATGCCGCTTTCGTCCAGGCACAGGCCTACCACCGCTGCGCCGTATTTTTTGGCCAGCGGAAAAACTTTTTCCATAGATTCCTGTTTGCCATTGACGGAGTTCAGCAAGGGTTTGCCGTTGTACAGGCGCAGGGCCTTTTCCATGGCTTCGTAATTGGATGTATCGATTTCCAGCGGAACCGGCGTGATGGCCTGCAGACTGGTCATCGCTTTGCATAATGTTTCTGTTTCATTTAACCCGGGCAGCCCTGTGTTCACGTCCAGGATGTGAGCACCGTTGTCCAGTTGTTCCAGTCCCAACCGGCAGATGTAATCCATGTCGCTGTTGCGCAGAGCTTCTTTTAATAAAGGTTTGCCCGTAGGATTGATCCGCTCGCCAATCAGTATAGGCTCATTGCCAAAATACACCGGGGCGCCGTAACCGGTGACGGCAGTGACAGAATTATCTTTTGCAGCAACCGGCTTTAAACTTTTTGTCCGTTCTGCAACCAAATGAATATAATTTGGGTCTGTGCCGCAGCAGCCACCTAGCACGGAAGCGCCTTCCCGGTATACGTCCAGCATGTAGTCCGCGAACTCTTCCGGACCGGTAGTGAAAACGGTTTTGCCATTTTGTTCCGTAGGCAGTCCGGCATTGGGATTGGCAATCAAAGGCAGATCCGTGACGCGCCGGGCACGGGGCATCAGCTTCGCCACCAGGTCAGGTCCCAGGCCGCAGTTAAAGCCCACGGCATCCACGCCTAACCCTTCCGCCATCAGCACGGCCGTCTCCACATCGGCGCCGTTCAGCAGCTTGCCGTCCTTATCAAAAGTAAAAGTAACGAAGACAGGCAGGTCGCTGTTCTCTTTCGCGGCAACAATGGCAGCCTTGGCTTCGTACGAGTCACTCATAGTTTCTACGAGAATCAAATCCGCCTTGGCCTTCACCCCGGCCCGGACTTGTTCCGCGTACAAAGCCACTGCCTCTTCAAACTGCAAATCTCCGTAAGGAGCCAGCAGCTTGCCTGTGGGTCCCAGATCTAATGCAACAAACTGTTTGTCTTGTGATTTTGAAACAGGTGCCTTGGCAAAAGCAGCTCTCGCATTTTTAAAAGCAGCCAGCACCACGTCCTCAACAGAATAACCGGAGCCCTGCATCTTTAACGCGTTGGCCCCGAAGGTATTGGATTTTAAAATGTTGGCTCCCGCCCGGACATAACTGGCGTGAATCTCTGCCACCACATCACCGTGGGTGATATTCCACACCTCCGGCAGTTCCCCGGGCTTTAACCCCGCGGCCTGCAGACGCGTCCCCATGGCGCCGTCAAAATATAAAATTTCTTTTTGCAAAAAATCCAAAACAGACATGCATTATTCCTTCCGCCTGAACTCGCAATCAATCTTGTTACAACGCAGGCATTTATTGTTTGAATTAGAACAAATATCTTCTGTAATCGCAATCACTGCCGTCACAGATTTCACCGGAGCCATCATGCAGCTTTCCGTCAACGTGAGGCCGATGGTGTGAGCGCAGTCCAAAACAGAAAACAAAATTTTCTGCTCTTCCAGTGCCCAGTCACCGTAACCGGGAGAAAAACGCCACTTCAATTTTTTATTGGAAGGCAACTGTTTCTGCAGTTCTGCACAGCAGTCATCACAATACGTTTCAATCAGTGCCGCCGCCACAGCCTGCCCTGCCCCGGCCTCCGCCACACTGGTCATCGCCATGCGCCGCAGAGCCACATCCACCCTGCTCCCCAGCGTCGCGCCAAACAAAAACAGCTCTGTACTCTCACCCACGTAACGGGCCAAGGCTTTACTGTGAAACACAGTTCCATTGTCCAGTTGCACAGAATCATCCTCTGCGCGGCAACCAAACCGCTTCACCGTGTACCGCGGCTGCAATTCATTGCACAGCTTTTCATAAGCAACATCAATAGCAGCCTCAGCCTGCGCATCATCAGGCTGTGCGCGGAAATAACGTAACGCTTCCTTTTTGTTAAATGAAATCATTTTTTTACAATATAAGACAGATTCTGCAGTATCCCGCCAATAATCTCCGGCTTATTCATGGTATAAATGTGCACATCCATGAACCCGTTGGCCAACAAATCCAGCACCTGGGCCGTGGCGTAATTGATCCCCGCCTGCTTCATAGCCTCCGGATCATCCCCGTACTTCTCCACAATAGCCCGGAAACGCAGGGGCAGCTTGGTACCGCTCAACTTGCAGATATGCTGGATCTGCTTCGCGTTGGTGACAGGCATGACGCCCGGCACCACCGGCACCGTAATGCCGTGAGCCAGCAGCCGGTACATATAATTGTACATCACATCGTTGTCGAAGAACATCTGAGTCACCAAGAACTCCACACCATTGTCCACTTTAATTTTCAGTTTTTCAATATCATCATTGAGCCCGGCGCTTTCCGGATGGCCTTCCGGATAGCAGGCGCCGCCCACACAGAAGTTCCCAAAAGATTTTATCTTCCTGGCCAGGTCGCTGGCATGCTGATACTCCGGATGCTCCAGGGTCATGCCCGCCGGCAAATCTCCCCGCAGTGCCAGAATATTGTCCACGCCTTTATCACGCAACTGCCCCAGCACGGCCTCAATGCCTTTGTCATCCGCATTGACACAGGTCAGGTGTGCCATGGACGGAATCCCGCAGCGGTGAACCTCCGCCGCCACAGCCATGGCTTCCCCGGCGTTGGACCCGCCGGCCCCGTAGGTCACGCTTATAAAGGAAGGTTTCTGCTGCGCAATGGTATCTACAATTTCCAGGGCATTGGCCAGCTGGCTTCCCTGCTTGGGCGGGAACAATTCGCAGGACACACCCGGCTTTGTTCCTTTTAAAAGATTAATAATTTTCATGGCGACTCCCCTTCTTCCCACAACTAATATCTGGTAGTAGTATTCTTTAATTTTAGCAGAAACCTGACTTTTTTTCTAATAACTATAGAATATATTTTTTCCAAATTAATAATGTGCAAACGAATTGTATCAAATATAACATCTTTCAGACACAAAAAAGTGCCGGCCTGCTGTTCTCACAACAATTCTGTTACGAAAACAGTTCAGTCCGGCACTTAACATTTCACTGACTATTTAATTATGAAACAATTAAATCTGTCCAATCGCTTTCAGGATCAGCTGGGCGATGATGGCAGAACCGATGTAGGTACCGATGAAGACCACACAGCTTACCACAACGATACGCCAGCTGCTTTGGGCAAACACATCCAGATCCTTGCAGATGGCAACGCCTGCATAGGCAAGGATCGGAGTACAGAGCTGCATAAAGCCAACTTTGGAAACCGCTGCCGAGATGGCGGCTGCACAAGGCATTCCGGGAACGGTCAGGATACAGCCGATGGTGACCACGTAAGCAACGCCGGGAATGCCGCCGGGAACCACTTTGCCCAGCCAGATTCCCAAAAAGGCCAGGGCGATCAGGAACAGCATGCCGGGAATCGCTTCCACAAAGCCGTTTTTGGTTCCCACTACGTTAGCTACTAATGAAAGGAAGCCGCAAATCACTAAAACACCTAATGTTTCGCTCATCTTCATTTTGCTTCACCTTCCTTTCCTTCTTCCAGACTCTTAACAACAGGAGGTTCCGGATCCACACCGTATTTCATGCGGTAGCTCTTTCTGTACAGCCATTCCGCAAAGGGAAGGGCCATCCAGATACTCATGTACAGGCCGTCCAGGCCGGATAGCATGTTGGAGGCTGCGCCGAAAGCCGCAATCTGGTCTGCCATCTGGGGGAACATAGCGGACAAGGCGCCTACTGCTGCAGTCATCATGCTGGCGGAGCCTACGCCGGCCGCCATGGCCAGAGCATAGGGATGGAAAGGCAGGTACGCCGCCGCAAGGCTGGCCATCAGTCCGAAGAAGATGGTACCGATAACCGTACCGCAAATGTAAACACCCATAACGCCGCGGCCTTCCGCACCGTCCAGGCCGAACCGTTCGCCGATGAGGGCAACGTTAGGCTCGCGGGCTACCGAGTGGGCAGCGCCGATGGCTTCACGCTTCAGCCCCAGGAATACGGCCAGGGGAACACCGATGATGATGGTGCCCAGGTTACCGAATTCCTGCAGGATCAGGGCAGGAGAAGCAGCCAGAATCTTGGGCAGGCTGGGACCTACCAAAGTCCCATACCGGGCCATCAGCAGCATCAGGGTGACACCCAACAGGGAGCTGGCAGTTTTGACATTCTTCTCCGTGGAGATTTTAGTAAACCGGGGCGCCGTCGCCACGCCCATCAGCAACGCATACATCATGGGCAGCAGCACGATGGTGCCGACGCCAACCTTGAAGGATATGTTGCCGATTTTTTCCGCAACCACGATCAGTATCAGGACGATCAGGTGAAGACGGAAATCTTTCATTTCACTCACTTCCTTAATAATATTTTTTATAATCACAGGGAAACTAAAAATTATAATAACGCAATAAATTATGTTTCTCTGGAATTATAGCGGAAAAACTTTGTGCCGGATGCGTGATTTCTTTTATGAAAAATAGGAATCACACTTGGCAATGTACTCTGCTTTGGTCAGCAGGGGTTTGTTATCCGCAATGATCTTCTTCGCGCAGTCTGCGTCACCGTAGAGCAGGTCCACGATCATGCGGGCAAAAGCTTTGGCCGGAGTGATCACCGCCGCGTCAAAGTCCGTCACGGTAAAGTCTTTGGTGTGCAGGGCCCCGTCTGTGCCACCGATGAAAGGATGGATAGCAGGCATCAAATGGGACACGTCGCCCATGTCCGTGGACGCGCTGAAGTGACCGGAGTCCAGGATCTCCGTTTCCGGCGAGAACTCTTTCACATTATTTACGAAGAGTTCGTTCAACTCTTTGCAGCAGTGCAGGGGCAGCATCCCCGGCAGTGTTTCCACAATCGTTTTCGCGCCCACGGCGTCGCCGCCGGCTTTCAGGGCCGCGTCCACCCGCTGGTGGGTGTTATCGATGGCTTCCATGGTAGCAGCCCGCACATACAGTTCCATGCGCACGTCCGCGGGTACGTTGTTCACCAGGTCACCGCCTTTGGTGATGATGGGATGCACCCGGATGATGTCCTGTTCCCGGAACGTCTCCCGCAGTGCGTTGATGCCCATGAGGCCCAGGCAGGCCGCATTCAGGGCGTTGATGCCTTCGTGAGGCGCATTGGCCGCGTGAGCGGCTTTGCCGATATACTGCACGGTCTTGCCAACAAAACCGTTGCTGGAACTGCCGATGGCCACCGCCTTCTGGGGCATATTGGCCTGGGAGTGCATCATCATAGCCATATCGATGTCGTCAAAGTGACCTTCGTAGATGAGCTGGCCCTTGCCGCAAATATAATGAAGCTTTCCCTGTTCCCGCAGACTCTTGCGGTAGGTAATCTCCACATATTCTTCCGCCGGCACGGAGAAGAATACAGCATCCCCTGCCAGTTCCTTCATCACACCGGACTTGATGATACCGGTACAGGCCGCCAACATGACAGAAGTCTGGAGGAAATGACCGCAGGTGTGAGCCGCGCCGGTCAGGGGATCGGCCTTGGGGCTGTCCGGAGTACCAATGGCATCCAGTTCCGCCAACACCGCAACGGTAGGGCCGGGCTTCTTCCCTTTCGCCCGGGCTTTGACACCGGTGAGGGCCAGCCCGGTCTGGGGAGCCAGACCCAGGGCGCGCATATAGTCTTCCACCTTTTTGGCCGTTTTGGTTTCTTTAAACCCAAGCTCCGGTTCGCTTTCAATACACAGCGCCAGCTTTTCAATATCCGCCTTCGCTGCATCAATGGCGCCGCAGACCGCAGCTTTTAACTCTTCTTTGTTCATGGGAATCAGCTCCTTTGAAACGCTGTTACAAATTCTATGACTAGCGCAGCGGTATTTCCTGCCGCGCTCAGAAATTACAGTTTGATCAGATCCGCAAAGTCGTTCATGGAAATATCAAATACCTGTATTCCGTCACCAGCTTTACCATTCCCGGCTGTCTGCAGGATGATGCCCAGATTGTAATGGTCATCTACATAGAATGTTTCCTGCCCGGTGATCGTAACCGGTTCGGGCGTCTTTAATTCTCTTCCTTTTATATGATGCAGCAGCCGGGCCCGGCCCATCTGCTGGTATCCGATCAGCGTCTGCAGCCTTGTGGCATAATCCGCTTCCGCTTCAAACAGATCCTTTAACTCCAAAAGCCGGCCGTCTTTCAAATCAAAATTCATTGTTTTCCAGGTAATCACGTCACTGGGACCGCCCGTATATGTTTTCATTTTTAAAATGAGGGAAAAGAAAGTACTTTTGGCTGTTTTTACTTCATAATCGTTGCGAACATACCAGGACGCCGTCACTTTTCCGGTTTCATTTTTGTTCGCAATCCGTTTGTCTGTATATTTAACCAGTTCCGAATTGTAACGCTGCATATCGTTTTCTCCGGAGACATCCTTATGCGCTGCGTCAAAGCTTTCCACTTCCTGTTCATCCAGTACTTGCTTCAGCTGCGAATTGATATATGCGAAAATCGTCTGGTTAACCAGAAGGTCGATCCGTTTCCCGCCAGATGCCCCGGAAATATACGGAACAGTGATATTTACAACCCCGGATCTCGTTTTGCTTTCTTTCACAGACAAATCGGCTGCCATAACCGGGAACGCAGCAAAAATGAGCAACGCCGCCACAAACAGCAGGCACGAAATTCTTCTAACAGATACCATGAAAAACACCCTTTCAATTAGTGATTCCCTATCTTTTCTTACTACATATGATTTCACATTATATCACAAATTGAAAATTAAATAAAACCATAATGTAATATATGGTTTAATAAATCACCGGAAAATAAAACAAAAAAAGACAGGCTTTAAACCCGTCTTGCTCTTACTGTCTTTAATTGGTGGGCGCTAACGGGATCGAACCGCTGACATTCTGCTTGTAAGGCAGACGCTCTCCCAGCTGAGCTAAGCGCCCAAAAAAAATATGGTGACCGGTAGCGGATTCGAACCGCTGATACCGCCGTGAAAGGGCGGTGTCTTAACCGCTTGACCAACCGGCCACGTTGGCTCCACCAGTAGGGCTCGAACCTACAACCCTTCGGTTAACAGCCGAATGCTCTACCATTGAGCTATGGTGGAATTAGCTTGTAGTCTCAGCGACTACGTGAGTTATACTACCACACTCAAAAGACTTTGTCAATAGCTTTTTTATTAATTTTACGCCAGCACTTTCACCACGATTTTCTGCACAGTACAGCCCTCGTGTACGGCATGACAGCCAGGCCTGTGCAGCTCCCAGGGAAAGAAGATGGCAAAGACACCGTCACCCAGGGTCACGCTGTCCTTTTCCTTGGCGTCTTCATAAAACAAAAGGTCACGCTCTTCCGCATAATCTTCAATGACCTTGTGTACGTCCGACTTCGCTGCGTAATAGATCTTTTCTGTACCTTCACCCAGGTACTGCACATCAATGTACGCATTGTGGCTTTCCGGCTTTTTGCTTTCTTTGGGTTCTGTAGCGTACCGGTTCACCCGGGCGAACACCTTGTCCCCGTCCAGACGGTATTCACCGTTTTCCACTTTCGTAAAATCTGTTTCCGCTATGTACTTCAGGGCAATTCCCAGCCGTTCGGAGACATATGGCAGAAGCTTTGCAATATCTTTTTTGTTACCGGTGATCATGGTACGACCTCCTGATTTTTATTGTTTTCATTTATTTTACCACAAAATTCTTCTGTACAAAACCTGCTTTGATAGGATAGAATAGGCATATATTTTTTGCGTAACAATAGGAGAATCTCATGAGTTTTTTAACAGTCAGTCACGTGAGTCATTCCTTCGGGGGACGCCAGATACTGGAAGATGTTTCGTTCAAGCTGGAAAAGGGGGAACACATCGGCCTGGTGGGCGCCAACGGGGAAGGCAAATCCACTTTTTTTAATCTTATTACAAATAATCTGCTGCCCGACGATGGACAGATCAGTTGGCCCGGCAGAGTGAAGGTCGGCTACCTGGACCAGATGAGCAGTCTGGAAAAGGGCAAGTCCATCCGGGACATCTTGCGCACTGCTTTTAATGAAGATTTCGCGGCCGAACAGGAAATGCTGGAATTGTATGACAAAATGGCAGACGCGGATGAAGAAGGCATGGAAAAGATGCTGGCCCGGGTTGGCGAAATCCAGAGCCGCCTGGAGCACAGCGGGTTTTATTCGTTAGACAGCCAGATTGAAGACTTTGCCAACGGCCTGGGCCTGGGTGACATCGGTCTGGACAGGGATGTGGCGGATCTGTCCGGCGGCCAGCGCAGCAAGGTGCTGCTGGCAAAACTGTTGCTGGAAGATTCCGATATCCTGCTGTTGGATGAGCCTACCAACTACTTGGATGTAGATCACATCCGCTGGCTCACCCGCTTCCTGCAGAATTATGAAAATGCCTTTATCCTGATCTCCCATGACGTTCCCTTCCTGAACGACGTGGCCAACGTCATCTATCACCTGGAGGATTGTCACCTGACCCGTTACACCGGTAACTATGATAAGTTCCAGGAATTGTATCAGATACACAAGGCGCAATTGGAAGCCGCCTATGTGCGGCAGCAGCAGGAAGTAGCGAAGCTGGAAGATTTCATTGCCCGGAACAAAGCCCGGGTAGCCACCACCGGCATGGCCCGGAGCCGCCAGCGCCAGTTGGACAAGATGGAGATGATTGAAAAGCCCACGGAGCGACCCAAACCGCATTTCCATTTTACACCGGGGCGCACCCCCGGACGCTTTCTGGCAGAAGCAGAAGACCTGGTGCTGGGTTACGACAGTGCCCTGACCCGTCCTGTCTCTTTCAAGCTGGAACGCAACAAGAAAGTGGCGGTGCGGGGCGTCAACGGCCTGGGCAAGACCACCCTGCTAAAGACTATTTTAGGCCTGATTCCTCCTTTTGCCGGAACCATCCGCCAGGGAGATTTCCTGCAGCCCGGTTACTTTGAGCAGGAAGAACGAGATAAAAATGAAAAAACCGCCCTGGAAGATGTCTGGGATGAATATCCCGGCATGACCAACGCGGAAGTACGGGGCGCCCTGGCAGGCTGCGGCCTGACCACGGAGCACATCACCACCAAGGTATTTGTCTTAAGCGGTGGCGAAGCAGCCAAGGTACGGCTGTGCAAGCTGATGCTGAAAGAAGTGAACTGGCTGGTGCTGGACGAACCCACCAACCATCTTGACGTAGAAGCCAAAGCGGAACTGAAAAAAGCCATTGTGGAGTTCAAAGGTTCCGTATTGCTTGTTTCCCACGAACCGGACTTTTACGAAGACTGGATCGATGAAGTCTGGAACATAGAAGACTGGACCACGAAGATAATATAATTAAATAATAGTAAATAAAAAGCGGCTGTGAGTCTTTTCACAGCCGCTTTTTATTACTACGTTATTCAATCCTACAACTCCGTTACCCACAACCCATGCAGGTTGCAATACGCAAACACGGCTACCGGTTTATCCCCGTCTATCAGGGCAAACCTTGCTTCCGGTTTGTCATCAATAGTGAGGGCACGGCGCTGTCCGCCCTTCTGGGTCTGCAGATAGATCCAGCTGATATGATGGGCCGCCGTCATGGGATGCTCCGCGCTGCCAATTTTAACAGTCACAATGGATTCTGCCACGGAAACCACGGGCACATGTTTTTCCCGGGACGCGTCCACGCTGTTGGCACGCATCATTTCCAAGGGCTCACCATCACAGCTAAGTCCTTGCGGAGATCCTTCCACCAGTCCGACGATTACATCACATTTTCGGCAACTGTAAAATCTCGAATCCATAGCGATCCCTCCTCAGTAAAAATAATATATGTTATCATTAAACTTCTAAAAAATATTATACATCAAAATTTGGATATATGTCTAATAAATTTAAGGATGTTTCATCCAGGGCAAATGT
>Ga0265298_10008952_pt1 | contig 11973 bp, 11 predicted proteins | sample AusTroGonzalo_MG_3_FD_193486 | JGI IMG/M metagenome (GOLD analysis project Ga0265298, IMG submission 193486) | Bovine rumen microbial communities from tropical cattle in Woodstock, Queensland, Australia - Gonzalo_01 | ecosystem: Host-associated > Mammals > Digestive system > Stomach > Rumen ...
AAATCAGCTTGGTGCGATAAGCAAACTTGAAATGCCTGAAGTTTTCCGAATAGGTCAATTGTGCACCGAGGCGCCAGCGGTTCTCATAATAGCCTTCATCGTTGTGCCGACGGATATAGTCACCCGTCAAGCCGACCTTCATCCGATTGCGCCAAAAGGTGTAGTCCAAGCCAAGGGAATTGAGCCAACGGTCAAACTCGGTGCAACGGTTGTCGAAGCGCAATTCCTCCTCCACCGACAAGCCGAAATCGCCACCCAGGTCGGTCGAAAACTCAGCCGAGACGATGCCACCCATATCGGTAGTGCGTTCGCTTTGCGCGAAGGTGGCTACCGAGACTGTCATTAACGCTATGAACAACAGCCGCTTCACTATTCTTCAAAGTTCTTCAGTTTGGTAATCGTGTCAATGGTATTCACCTCGCCGTCAATGGGTTCGTAGTATACCTTCACGAAGGCCACGTCGCGCAGATAGTCGATGTGCCCGACTTCCACCTTGCTGATATTGAGGCCTGTGCGCTCGATGAGGTCGGCCTTCAAGTTGTCTTCTTTGCCGTGCTTGGTGTTCTCGATGCGGTCATACAGGATAATCTTCGTCGCAGTGTGCTTCAGCATCCTGGTACCGTCCAAAAGCCAGATAATCAGCACAACAAGCAAATTGACCAAAAGCAGTTCAATGTAACTCGTCGAGAGTGCCATGCCGTTCACGATGCTCAGGCCCATCACGACGAAAAGATAAGTCATTTCGCGGATTTTGATGGTCTCCGTTCGGTAACGTATCATGCCAAAAATGGCGAACAAGCCGAGGGCATAGGCGATGTTCATCTTCATGTTCTCCATCAGTGAGATGATGAGGAAAATGACCACGGCGAACATGATGAAAGTGAAGTAATAGTCTTTGCGGTTGGCCTTCCTGTAATAGAAGAAATGGATGATGGCCCAGCATACTAAGAAATTGAACATGAAGCGGATAAGGGTCGTCCAAAGGCTTTGCGGGTCGATGAAAGGCACACCGAGGAAGTCCATGCCCGTGGTGCCGCCGCCAAACTCGCGGGCGATTTCGTCATCAAATTCTTGTCCTGGCAATAGGGATTGTAATAATAACATATTGTTGATTTTTAATTGTTTGTCATTCGTAAGGGCAGACCTGCGTGTCTACCCAATTCTCTATGGTTCGTTGGGCGGACAAACAGGTTCGCTCCTACGCATTTTTTCAATTCTTCTCAATTTTTTCTTAAACCGATTCTGTTTCACCTCGGGACGGGTCAGGCAAGTGCCGATGCAATATTTGCTGACCTTGAACGGCCTGATTCTCATGTCGAAAAGCACGTCCTTCAATAGCGATTGGGCGCGACCGTCCTGTTTCAGTTCCATCACCGCAAGAGGAGTCATGGAGGCCGTATTGCCGCTCCGCAGATTCTCAAAATGCAGGTTGCAGTCGATGGTGAGGCGCTCTGTCTTGCCGTAGTTCACCAAGGTGAATCGGTCGAAAATCGTGACCAAATGCGGACTGAGCGAATTGACCTCGTAAGGTTGTTTTTCCGCCAAGAAAGCCACTGCCTCGGGATTGTCGAGAATGTTCGGAATCGGCTCCACGACAATGCGTTTCTTTTTTGTGCGCCCCTTGTTGTTTTTGTGTTTCACCTCGCAGAAAGTCAAATGGGAATCGACATAAGTGCGCACTCGCACCTTGTCGCGCACCAGATGGCGGTCGTGATGGATGAGGTACATCGTCAGTTCGGGCGTATCATAATAGACTGTGCTGTAAGGCGATAGGCGGTTACCTTCCACCTCTTGGGCAAAATAGCCGTCGCGAATGAGGAGCAGAATCTCATGCAACTGCGCCTCGGTCACCAAATATTTGGTATCGATGCGGTTCATCAGCTTCACGCCGCTCATCTCGTCAAGCGTTATCGGCTTCATGCCGTTCACTATGTCGAGAATCTCGTCCATCAGTCTTTGTAGACGACCTCAAAAGTTTTCACGGATTCCAATTTGCCGTTCGGATAATAGTTCAGTTGGCGTTTCTTGGAGCCGTCTTCGTTGTACTCGAACTTACGGATTCTCACCACTTTATCACGGTCGTTGTACTCGATTTCACGCACCACCTTGGCCGTCACGTCGCTGTTGGGCGGGTATTCGCTCACCACGCGCGACTTCTGTCCGTAACTGGCGTATTCGATTTCCTCAATTTTGCGGCCCATCTCGTCGTAAACCGTCACATGGTCGAGGAAGGCACGCTTGCTGCCCGCTGGCGTGTTCCACTCCTTGACAGTCATGCCTTTACGGTTCTCGCGCTTGACGACCGTCGACTCCTTCACCGTTTGCGCAAACACCCCTACACTGAGGGCGATGAAGGCTAAAATCATTGCTAAACGTTTCATAATGTGCAAATTATAAGTTTATTCTAATCACAAAAGGTTCTTCAAGTTCGTAAACCTGCCCCGCCTCACCTACGGTGATGGTTTGGAAAAGCAACGAAGGCAGTTCCTCGGCATCTTCCGTCACGGTAAAAATTTCATACTCACCAGGTTGCAGCTTTTGGAAAGCAAAACAGCCATCCACGCCAGTTCGCGTGTCGTCGAAATGCAACTCCTCTCCCGCCTTGCGGATGTAGACACGTTGCTCATAAGCTGGTCCCTCGGAATGGTATTGCCAAACGCCGTCGTCCTTGACGTAATAGGCTGCAATCACCTGTCCCTTCACGATGGACGTGCCGTAGGCCTTGCCGTCGTGGATGTAAATCGTTGGAACTTGGGCCACCGCTCCCCTATTGAGGGTAACAGTCTCGCTGACAGCGACTTTCTCGCCCGAGGGTAAAGTGGAATAGGAATAGACCGTGTAATTGCCAGGGGTCAGATACTCAAACTGGTACATTCCGTCATAGCCTGTTTCCGTATCATCGCCGTAATAGGCATCATCGCCGTAAATGATGAAGACATCGGTTTTTGCGGCAGCCATTGTGTCAACGGTCAGTGCAAAGTCGTCGTCGGGATGGTGAACCAGTTTCACGCAGCCTTGGATAGTGCCCGTGCCGCCCTTGCCTTCGCCCTTGTTGCAGGCGGGCAGCAGCAAAACCACGGCTACAAGCGCAAATAATAGTTTTATCGTTTTGTTCATTTCATCGAAATTTGGGTTGCAAAAATAAAAATTCTCTGGCTTGAATCGGGAAAAACTTACCAATTATTATGCCAATCGGTGAGAACCTTCCCAAAAGGCTGTCGTCACAGCCCGATTTCCTCTCTCTGTTTTCCAAAGTCATTGATGTTGGCACACACTTTTTTCAGCACATCGACGAAAATGTTCAAATCCGCATCGGGAATGCCTTCGAGAGCTTGGTTCATCGTGTCGATGGCGAGTTGCTTGGTGGAGTCTTTCAGCGCCATGCCTTCGGCGGTCACGACGATGTTATTCACACGGCGGTCGTCTTTGGCCACCGACCGGGTAACGAGACCTTTTTTCTCTAAATTGTCAATGAATTGCGTCACCGAGTTCTTGTCCTTCTGGATGATGAAGGCGATGGCTTGCTGGGTGAGTGTGCCTTCGTTCCAAAGTGTGTCCATCACCAAATATTGTTCTGCCGTCAAGTTGACACCGTTCTTCTTGAACACCTCAGCGAGATGCTTCTTGAGTCTGCAATTCAGGATGTTGACGTAGACTCCTGCTTGTTTTACGAGTATCATATTATCCTATTTTTGTGATTATCTCAATCCTTGAAAGTGCAAAAATAGGGAAAATATTTGATTTTGCAATTCGCCACGGCAAAACTATGGAAAAAAATCCCGTCCAAAATCCAAACAAATCTGTATTTTTGCGGCTCGTTTGGCTGAAAGCCATTATCAAGGCAAATAAGCTTTGCGTGTTGTCATAATGTAATGAAATTCAGAGCAATAACAATATTATCATCATTAATTCTCTGCTTCGCGTCATGCCAGTGTTGTATGTCGTCGGATGCCCAAACCGTGGCCAAACGGCTGAAGACGATGGAAAACGGACTTCCTTTGCCCTTCCACGACGACTTGGTGAAGCGCATCGATCGTTTGGCCGCTACGACCTTTCCCGACACCTTCACCGAATACGATGCCTTCGTCGAAGCGGAACTCACCCAACGCGGTATGCCCTTGGAACTGAGATGCTTGCCTTTAGCCTTGAGTGGCATGAAGACCTATTACGACCTCGGCGACCGTCGCGGTATCTGGGCCATGTCCACCGTGGTGGGGCTGCGCTATGGCCTCCAAATCGACGAAAACACCGACGAGCGTTTTGACCGTCAGGCTGCCACCCGCGCCGCCTTGGACTGCCTCGCCGACCTGCACCAGCATTATGGCGACTGGTGGCACAGCATCTTGGCTTACACCAACAGTCCCAACGCCCTTCATCATGCCTTCGACAGAAACGGCAGCGACTTGGAACTTTGGGACTTCTATGAGCAAGACCTTTTGCCCAACGTTGCCGTCATCCGCGACTTCATCGCCTGTGTCTATCTCTACAACGAAGGCGAACTGAAATTGGGCAAAGTGACTGAAAAACAGCCGAGTGCTATCGTTGAGAAACCCAAAACTGAAGTGAAGCCCGCCGAGACTCCCCAACCCACAACTCCCAAGGCGACCACCCTGAAATACACTGTGAAAAAAGGCGACACACTGAGCAAAATCGCGAGCAAATACCACGTCAGCGTGGCCAACCTGAAGAAGTGGAACAACCTGAAAAGCGACATGATTCGCGAAGGACAAAAACTGATTATTAAGAAATGAGACCCATACGAACCTTAGTTTTCATCTTTGCGGTCATCGCGATTCTGCTGGCCGGATGGTTTTTCTTCCCCGCCGAGGGTTTGGCCGTGGGCGGTTTCACGCTGCGTTTCCCTTCCTACGCCGCCGACCGCGACGAGGGTCAGCCCGAGGAGGTGAACGTCGACGCCGTCATCGACGAGGTGAAAAAAAGTTTTGAGATGACCTGCTCCGAGACGATGTACGACAGCCTGCGCTTCTTCCGCGACTACCTGAAGGAAAACCCCAACCGCATCTATCTTCCCGACGACGACTACACCTTCTTCGACACGCTGTTTGCCCAATTCGAGCAGGCCGAGGCTGAAGGCAAGACCTACCGTGTGATGCACTACGGCGATTCGCAAATCGAGATGGACAGGATTTCGTCGGTGCTGCGACAGAAATTGCAGGAACTCTTTGGCGGTTCTGGCCCGAACATGATTCCGGCCATCCAAAACGTGTCCACCATCTCTGTGTCGCAACGTGCAACAGGTCTCACGCGCTACACGCTCTATGGCGACTCCACCACGCGCCGCGCCGGACACAACCGCTACGGCGTGATGTGGCAGTTTGGGCTGGTATCGGGGCAAGGCTCTATTTCGTTCACGCAAACCAGTCATTCACAAGCTTTTGAGAAGGCCAAGGAAATTTCTTCGGTGTCTGTGTTGCTGGGTCGCAACAGCGAGGATTTCACGGTCGCGCTGAAGTGCGACACGTTCGAACTTGAGCCAAAAGTGCTGCCCACCAACGACAGTGTCTCGCTTGTCACATGGAACTTGCCCGTCAACGTGAAACGCGGCACTATCAGCTTCAAGGGCAATGCTGAAATCTATGCCGTCCTCCTCGACGGCGAGGCAGGCGTGGCCTTGGACAACGTGGCCCTGCGCGGTTGTTCGGGCACGCTCTTCACCCGCATCAACGAGGCCACCTTGCGCCAGTCGTTTGAGTTGCTCGATACACGGCTAATTATCATGCAGTTTGGCGGCAATCGTATGCCAGGCATCGCAGGAAGCAAGAACATCGCGTCTTACATGCATGAACTTGAAAAACAGATTGATTACATGAAACGCATCGTTCCAAAAGCCACTTTCCTTTTCATCGGTCCCGCTGACATGGGCAAGAGCTACAATGGCAAGATGGGTACATGGAAGGGTCTGCCCGAGCTGAACGACTCGCTTCGCGCCATGGCCTTGCGCAACGATGTAGCCTATTGGGACATGTTCCACGTGATGGGCGGCGAAGGCTCAATGGCGCAATGGGTGAAACATAAACCCCCGATGGCCGGTCCTGATTATGTGCACTTTACCTTCAGGGGCGCACAGGAAATCGGCTCGGATTTGGCCAAGTCATTCACCACCTATTATGATTTCTACAAATTGCGCCAGCGCGTCCCGAGCCAAGAGGTCATCGAGTTCGTGAACCGCGACAAGAGCGCCGATTCCATCACGATGCTCTATCGGACAATGCCACATTACAAACCTTGGAAAGGAGACCGGCCGTGAGACGACTGCTGCTTGTCACTGGGCTGTTTCTCGCTACGTTCGGCCTCATCGGGCAGACTTCGCCCCTGATGAAGCCTCTGCCCGACTGTGCTTTTGCCCATTTCGAGCGCAATCACCTGATTTTTCCAGGTGACAGCACAGCTATGGAGCGTTTCTACCAAAAGTTGGATTCCGTTGTTTTTCTCGGCGAGGGCAATGTCAGTATCATGCACATTGGCGGCTCACACGTGCAAGCGGGTGTCTTCACCCAACAATTTCGCGATAACTTGTTGAGCATCAGCACCGACTTGATTGGTGGACAGAACTTTGTATTTCCTTTCACGGTTGGGGGCACCAACAATCCCTCGCATTTCATGGTGAGCTACACGGGCGAGTGGAGTTACTGCCGCAATGCCGTACGCCGCGAGACCGACAAGCGCATGGGTTTGGCCGGAGCTGCCGTCACCACCACCGACCCCGAAGCCTCCATCAGCATTATGACGCGCGAACGCTATCCCTCTGACAATCAGCCTGAATACACATTCAACAAAGTCATTGTTTTGGGCTTTTCCGAGACCGAAAACGTGGTGCCCATGCTGAGCTGCGACAGTACTATTCTCCAAGGCCAATACGACGAATGGCTCTCCACCTACACCTTCCAACTGCCCGATTTCACCGATTCCATCTGCATTTGCTTCGATTCCGTGGCGGGCGAGTTCACGCTTACAGGCGTTTTGTTGGAAAACGGCATGACGGGTGTCACCGTGCATGGCGTGGGCGTCAATGGAGCCAGTGTGCCGTCCTATCTGCGCTGCGATGACTTCGAGCGCGACCTCAATTTGATTAAGCCCGACCTTATCATCTTCGGTATCGGCATCAACGATGCGGCGGAGAAAGACTTTGAGAAAGAGACATTTAAGCAAAACTACGGCGAACTCATCAGCATCATGCAATATGTCAATCCCGACTGCGCCCTGCTTTTCGTGACCAACAACGACAGCTTCAAGCGCATCAGGAAGAACAAATACGAGGTGAACCCCAACGGGAAGGTCGTCGAGCAAGCTTTTATGGAGATGGGCAAACAATACGGTGCTGCCGTGTGGGACCAGTTCGACGTGATGGGCGGCCTCCGCTCGATGCAGAATTGGGAAAAGGCGGGTTTGGCGCAAAAGGACAAGATACACTTCACCCGCGACGGCTACCGACTGATGGGCGACCTTCTCTACAACGCATTGATAGAGAATTATTTGAAACACATTAAATCAAACGCTAAGACAGGAAAATGACGGGCTTTTCGGACATAGCATTGGAGTTTCTGCGCAACCTTTTCTCGTTCGACAAGGCGCACCCGTTGTTGTTCACGCAGTTCTATTTCTGGGCTTTCTTCGCCATCGTGTTCGCCTTCTTCTGCCTGCTCAAGAACAAGTGCATGTTGCGCAACGCCTTCCTGTTTTTTGTCAGCCTGTTTTTCTACTACAAAACCAGCGGCCTCTTCACTTTAATCTTGGTTTTCATCACGTTGTACAATTTCTTTGCAGGCAAGTGGCTCCATTCGCGAAAAAAGGACTGGAGTCGAAATATAGTGCTGGCCATCAGCGTGATAGTGAACCTTTCGATTCTGTTCTACTTCAAGTATGCCTATTTCCTCACCGATGTGGTCAACAACCTGTTCCACACTGAGTTTCGCGTGTTCGACGTATTCTCGTGGGCAGGCAACGAAATCACCCAAAGCAACCGTTTCAGTGTGGATGAAATCCTGCTGCCCGTGGGCATCTCGTTCTATACTTTCCAAGCCATCAGCTACATCATGGATGTGTATCGCCACCGCATCGCACCAGTGCGCAACATCCTCGACTTTGGCTTCTATGTCAGCTTCTTCCCGCAGTTGGTGGCGGGTCCCATCGTGAGGGCCAACGAGTTCATCCCACAACTCCACAAGAAATATTTCCTCAGCCGCAAGCAGTTCGGCATCGCCGTATTCTGGATTATGAACGGCTTGGTAAAGAAAATCGTCCTCAGCGACTACATTGCCGTCAACTTCATCGACCGTGTGTTTGAGCAACCATTGCTTTACACTGGTTTTGAGAATCTTATGGCTTTGTTCGGCTACTCGTTGCAGGTCTACGCCGACTTCTCAGGCTACACCGACATCGCCATAGGCGTGGCCATGTTGATGGGTTTCTATCTGCCCAAGAACTTCAATTCACCCTATAAGGCCAAGAACCCCGGCGAGTTCTGGAAACGCTGGCACATGTCGCTATCGCGCTGGTTGCAGGACTACCTTTACATCCCGTTGGGCGGCAATCGCAACGCCACCTTCGGCTCGTTCTGCATCATCATCATGATTGCCGCCATAGCCGTGTTCCTTTCGGGGAGTTGGTGGGTCGGTGTGGGCGTGGGAGTCGTTGCCCTAATAGTCGCGTTGGTCGCCATTTTCAAACCCGAGAAACGAAAGAAAATCACCACCAACATCAACGCGATGGATACGATGCTTCTAGGTGGTTTGTGGCACGGTGCCTCATGGAACTTCATGATTTGGGGAGGCTTGAACGGCATCGGCATGATTTTCTACAAGTTTTGGAAGGAGTGGAGTGTCTACGGTCGCACCTTATTTATATTAATAGTGACTTTCGGGCTGCGCTTGCTTTGCGTCTACGTGCCGCAACCTGTGTTCAATGTGCTTTTCGTTTGGTGCGCCATCATCCTTTTGGGAAATGTCATCCGCATGATTTACAACATTTTAGGAGGAAGGAAGTCATGGCAATGGTTACAAGATGCTTGGGCGATTTTCCAAACCTTCACCTTCATCACTTTTACGCGACTGTTCTTCCGTAGCGGCTCCAACCTTGACCCCGCTGAGGCCAATGAAACCGCTTGGAATACCGCCAAGAACATGGTCAATCAAATGGGTAGCCGTTGGCATTTGGAACAGATTCCCGACATCCTTTATCATTACCGTAATGTATTCATTCTCATTCTATTGGGCATGATTATCCATTGGTTGCCAGAGAACTTCAAACGGCGCTATCGTCTCTGGTTCGCCACGATGCCCACACCCTTGATGGCGGTCGTTTGCGCCCTCATCGTGTTCGTCATCTACCAGTTTATCACCGCTGATTTACAGTCGTTTATCTATTTCCAATTCTGATTTCGCAAAAAAATCGCCTGAAATGTGGTTTTTCGGCTTTGATGTTTGTAATTACGCTATTTTTGCAAGCACTAAACCTCAACAAACAACATCAAAGTTTCAATCAACTAAAATTTTATCAGTATGAAAAAACTTACATTAGCCATCATCGCCGTTGTCATGGGTTTTGTCATGGCCGCCTGCAACACGACTTCAAAGAAAGAAACCATCATGAAGGCCACCGACGAATTCTTCACTCAGGCCGAACAGGAATTGAACGAAACCATCACCAACGGAGAGGACTTCATGCTCTTTTTTGAAGCCATGAACGACGACAAGAATGAATTCATGCAAAAGACCTTCGGCCCCTACATGGATGAGGAAGGCAACATCAAGGGCTTTACTGAGAAAGAATGGGAAGAGCTGCAAAACTACATTTACGACCGCGCCACGGCCTACAACAAGGTGGAAGCCGCCAAAGCCGCTGAGTTCATGACCCCTGCCCTCGACAATCTGGAGTCTGCCGTCAACGAATTGTATGCCCAATTCCAAGCTGGAACGGAGCTTGAGGATGAAAGCGTTTTGAAATTCGGCGAAGCCTATGAGGCTTTCTCAAATTATGCCTATTATGACAACGTACTTCCCGAAATCAGCGAACGTTACAATACCGTCAGCGACAAGCTCGGTGAAATGGACGAGGTATTGAACGCCAAGCTCAGAGAATTGTACCCTGAGGAATAAACTTTTGATTTACAGACATTAAAATTGTAGGGCTACCACAATGTGACAGCCCTACGTTTTTGTTCTAGGTAATCAATGGTAGAGACGGTGTGTACACCGTCTCTACAAATCCAATTATCCTTGGTAATCCTTCGGAGCCTCTTCGCCACAAAGGACGCGCAAGCCATTGAACGCCAAGGCTTTCATTTCGTCCTCACCAGGATAGACGTACACAGGTGCAATCTTCTCCACGTGTTCCTTGACGATGTTACAGAAGGTCTTGTCGTAGGCCATGCCGCCAGTGATGAAGATGCCGTCGACATCCATGTCGAGAGCCGAGGCTGCGAGACCACCGATTTCCTTGGCGACTTGATAGGCCATGGCGCGATACACCTTCTCCCATTCCTTGTTGCCAGCCTTCACGGCGTTTTCCACTTCGAGGGCATCGTTGGTGCCGAGATAAGCCACGAAACCGCCTTGTCCCTTGAGCATGAGGTCAACGTCCTTCTTGGTGTATTTGCCGCTGAAGCAGGCTTTCATCAAAGGACCGGACGGAAGGGCACCGGAGCGTTCAGGAGTGAAAGGACCGTCGCCGTTCAGCGCGTTGTTGACATCAACCACGCGGCCCTTCTTGTGGGCACCCACCGAGATGCCACCGCCGAGGTGCACACCGATGAGGTTGAGGTCTTCGTATTTCTTGCCGACAGCCTCTGCGTGCTGGCGGGCAATCATCTTCTGGTTCAAGGCATGGAAAATGGAAACGCGCGGGAACAGCGGGTGACCCGAATAACGTGCCACGTCTTCCATCTCGTCGACGACGACGGGGTCGGCGATGTAGGCTTTCACACCATATTCCTTGGCGATGTCGTTGGCAATCAAGCCGCCGAGGTTGCAGGCATGTTCGCCGTAGGAAGCCGCCGTGAGGTCTTTGATCATGGCCTCGTTCACCTCGTAAACGCCAGAGGTAAGCGGATGCAGCAGACCGCCACGACCCACCACGGCACTAAGGCCGTTCAAGTCGATGCCTTCGTTCTTCAACTCATTGAGAATCGTGTCCTTACGATAAGAAAACTGGTCGGAAATCCTATCGAACTTGGCAATTTCCTCAGCGGAATGCTTGATGTTCTTCTTGAAAACCTGTTCTTTATCTTGGAAAACAGCAACTTTCGTTGATGTGGAGCCTGGGTTGATGATTAATAATTTATACATAATGTTGAATTGTTTATCGTTTAATTTGTGTTTGTCTTGTCGTCGTTTCGCACTCCCCCTTTTGAGGGGGTAGGGGGGGAGTTAAGAACTCGACTTGAGCGTGTCTTTTGACTCCCCCGCCCTACGGGCACCTCCTCAAGAGGGGGAACTGCGCAAAGCGGGTTTGTAGTTTAGGCTAACATTGCCGCGAGGGCGATGGAATACAGTTTCGTCTTCGACGTGTCGCCGCGCGAGCTGAGCACGCAAGGCACCTTGGCACCCATCAGCATGGCACCCACTTCGCTCTTGTCGAACTTGGTGCAGCACTTGTAGAACACATTGGAGCTTTCGAGGTTGGGGAACACGAGGCAGTCGGCATCGCCGGCCACGGGGTTCTTCATGCCCTTGATGGCAGCGGTCTCGGCATCCAAGGCGAGGTCGAGGCTAATCGGGCCTTCCACCAAGCAGCCCTTGATTTGGCCGCGCTCAGCCATCTTGGCAATGATGGCGGCATCGACGCAAGCTGGAATGCCAGCGCTCATTTGTTCGGTGGCGGTCACCATGGCGACTTTCGGGCATTCAACACCGAGTTTCTTGGCTACAGTGGTAACATACTTGAGCAATTGCTGTTTCTGCTTGATGTCGGGCAGCGGGATGATGGCGCAGTCGGAGGCGACCATCAGCTTGTGGT
>Ga0265298_10008953_pt1 | contig 11972 bp, 11 predicted proteins | sample AusTroGonzalo_MG_3_FD_193486 | JGI IMG/M metagenome (GOLD analysis project Ga0265298, IMG submission 193486) | Bovine rumen microbial communities from tropical cattle in Woodstock, Queensland, Australia - Gonzalo_01 | ecosystem: Host-associated > Mammals > Digestive system > Stomach > Rumen ...
GCGTCCGTCATATTTCCCATTTACCGAACCATCTGCCGAAATGGATATTTCATGTTCTATTTGTGGCGGAAAAGGTTGTCCTGTGTGTAAAGGAACTGGCTGGTTGGAGATTCTGGGTTGCGGCATGGTAGACCCCAACGTTTTGAAAAACTGCAACATCGACGCTGACAAATACACTGGATTCGCATTCGGTATGGGCGTTGAACGTATTGCAATGCTGAAATATCAAGTAAAAGATATTCGTTTATTCTTCAAAAACGACACACGTTTCTTGAAACAATTTGAGTCGGCAAAATAACAAGATATTCTTCTTGACTGTGCAACAAATTCAGAGAAAAACAGTATTAGTTTCGTTTGAAGCCAGAATGTTGCCGTAAAATCTGCAAGACGGCTTCTTTTCGGACTTCCATTGGTTGTTCTCCGTCAATCCACTGAATGTGTATGCCACGGCGTTCCATTCCCCGAAACCACGTCATCTGACGCTTGGCAAACTGGCAAATTGCCGTAAGGAGTTGCTCCTCCATTTCGGATTTTGAGATCTGTCCCGTGACGTACAATGTGAGAAACTTATATTCCAGTCCGTAATAAATCAACGTTTCTGCTGGAACGCCATCTTTGAGAAGTTGCTCCACCTCGCTTGTCATTCCTTCGGAAAGACGTTTTTGGAAGCGTTGTGCAATTCGCTTGCGTCGCTCATCGCGTGAAACCATCACTCCTATCGTCAAAGGTGAATACGGACACGTATGTTCTTGTTTTTCAGCAGGATGAGTCGCTTCATATCGAGCAATTTCTAAGGCACGAATCACTCGTTTTTTGGAATCAATATCCGTGGTGTTGTGAAGCGTTTTATATGTTTTAAGTTCTTCGACCAAATCGTCAAAATCGCGTAACTCGCAAGCCTGACGAAACGCCGTATCTTCGGGAACTTTATGCATATTGTAGTCTTTTATGATTGCCTCGACATACATACCTGTGCCACCGCACACCAACGGCTGTTTACCTCTATTCACAACGTCTTTGTAGGCAGTTTGAAAAGCATCGTAGAATTTAAAAAGATTGAACTTCTCCCCTGCGTCGGCAATATCCATTAAATGATACGGAACTTGCTGACCATCAACGATATAGTCGTCATAATCTTTCCCTGTGCCTAAATTCATTTTTCGATACACCTGACGGGAATCGGCACACAAAATCTCTGCATCGATTTCGGCAGCGACCAAAGCCGCCAACCTCGTCTTTCCCGTTGCTGTCGGACCAATTATGAATGGTAATATGGGCTTTTCTTCACTCATTTTGATTCCAATTCTTGCAAAAGATTTTTGCACGCAACTTCAAGCATATCAATTACTAAACGAAAACCGTCGTCACCACCGTAATATGGGTCGGGAATGGTCGGACGGTTAAATTCGCCACAATAGTCAACCAGACGACGGATTTTCTGCCGTTGTTCGTCGCTTTGCGCAATCGACTGCAAATCACGGATATTTTGTTCGTCCATGCCGAAAATCAAGTCAAAGTTCTCGAAATCTGACTTTTGCACGGGACGTGACAGATGAGTGATGTCGTAGCCACGGAAACTTGCGTGGCAGCGCATACGGTAGTCGGCTTTCTCCCCTTCGTGGTAGTCGAGAATTCCCGCCGAGTCAACTTCGTATTTGTCGTTGAGATTTTTCTTGGTGAGCAAATCGCACATAATCGTTTCCGCCAACGGCGAACGACAAATGTTGCCCAAACAGACGAACAGAATCTTGGTCTTAGATTGTTGCATTGTGCTCATTTAGAATTAGTTGCTGCAACATTCTCAAGGCATACACCGTTGCTTTTTCGATATTTGTATCACGTTCTTTACCAAGCATAAACTTCTGTGTCACAATGTTTTGCTCCGAAGCAACGGCAATCCAGATAGTTCCCACAGGTTTTTCGGCTGTTCCGCCCGTCGGTCCTGCTATGCCAGACGTAGCAATGCCGTAGGTAGTGCCTATTTTCTTGCGAACTTCCGACGCCATGGTTTTCACAACGGCCTCACTCACCACCCCATAGTTTTCAATATCTTCGGTTTTTACGTTCAATAAATTGATTTTCACCGAATTATCGTATGAAATAACACTACCGTAATAGTATGCAGAACTGCCAGAAATTGACGTCAACATTTTGGAAATGTTTCCACCCGTGCAACTTTCAGCCGTGGCAACCGTTTCGCCGTATTTTGTGAGCAGTTTTCCCACGACGGATTCAATCGTGTCGTCGTCGAAGCCCCAAATAAATGGATTGATGATTGCACGAAGTTTCGTTTCTTCTTGTGCGACCAACGTGTGCGCTTCCGCCTCGTTAGTTGCCGTGCAGGTCATACGCAGTTTCACATAACCTGGCGAAGGCAAATATGCCAAGTGGATTTGTGGCGGCAGTTGTGCTTCCCAATCGGCAATGGTTTCAGCCAATTTCGATTCCGTAATGTTGGAAACCAGCACATGACGGTGATAGATTGCAGGCAGTTCAAATTTGGCCTTGAGCCAAGGAATGCCCGATTCCGTCATGATAGCCTTCATTTCGTGAGGCACGCCAGGAAGCGAAATCACCACAGTTCCGTTCTTCTCAAACCACATTCCCGAAGCCGTTCCGCAAGGATTTGGAATCAATTTTGCGGCTTTGGGAAACATAGCCTGCGTCTTGTTGTTGGCATTGATTTCCTGATTGCGCGACAGTACGTAATTGGCCATTCCGTCGTATGCCTGTTGGTTAAATTCCAACTCGGTATCAAACAACTCGCAAAGTACGTGTTTAGTAATGTCGTCGTTTGTCGGCCCAAGTCCGCCAGTAATGATTACCGCGTTGTTTTCGGGAATCAGTCGATTGAGCGACGAAATAATCTGTTCACGATTATCGGAAATCGTTTCAACACAATGAATGTCAAACCCGATGGTTGACAAATGGTCGCCAAGCCACGAAGCGTTTGTGTTGACGGTCTTCCCTATCAACAGTTCGTCGCCAATGCTTAATAATGCAACTTTCATTTATTCCGGCATTAGAATCCAACTGATGAGATACACTATTCCACCCATAAAGCCACATATAGTAGCAACGACAAAAATAATTCTCATCAAAGTAACATCGAGACCGAAATATTCTGCATAACCGGCAGCAACGCCAGCAAGCATTTTGTTTGAAGATTTTCTTAATGTAGCCATTTTCTTATTTGTTTTTCGCAAATGTAATCAGTTTTCGCAAGTACACCTCTATTTTTCTTGAAATAATTCACCATACATTACCCCATTTACATAACACAATTTAATTGCAATAATTTGATTTCGAGCATCATACGGGATTTTTGCTTGCACACGAATGTAATTGTCTGTATAGCCGACGTAAAAGCCATCTTTTGTTCTCGTTTCAAACAAGACGGGACGAATTTGCCCGTCAAATCTCTTATAGAAATCCTGGTGCATTCTTTCAGACAATGTATGCAGCACGGCACTTCTCTCCGTCCGTACCGATTCCTGAACACGCGGCATGATTTTCAAAGCATCAGTATTCTCACGTTCAGAATAGGTAAAAACGTGAACGAAACTAATTCCCAACGATTCAATAAAATCGTATGATTTTTTAAAGTATTCGTCCGTTTCGCCCATCGAGCCGACCATGACGTCCATTCCAATAAAAACATCTGGAATTTTTGTCTGAATTTCCTCTATTTTCTTTCTAAAAAAATCGGTATTGTAACGACGGCGCATTAGGCGTAACACCTCGTCACATCCACATTGCAAAGGAATATGAAAATGCGGCATAAATGCCCGTGAGTGAGCGACATAGTCAATTATTTCTGAGGTTATCAGATTTGGCTCAATTGACGAAATTCTATAGCGTTCAATGCCTTGCACCGCATCGAGTGCCTTCACCAAATCGACAAACGTCTCGCCTGTCGTTTGCCCAAAATCTCCGATATTGATACCACTCAGCACGATTTCCTTCACTCCTCCTTCTGCAATTTCCTCAGCTTGTCGCACCAACGATGCGATTGATGTATTTCTGCTTTTGCCACGAGCCAGCGGAATAGTACAATATGAGCAACGATAATTACATCCGTCCTGAACTTTCAAAAAAGCTCGAGTTCGTTCAGAACACGAATACGACGGACTGAAAGAATCTACTTCGCTGATTGTGGAAACACACGACAAAACAGTCTGTTTTTCCTCAAATTCGTAAATTCGTTCTACTATATTGAATTTCTCCTTTACTCCGAGGACTAACGCAACACCTTCTATATCAGAGATTTCATCTGCCTTTAACTGAGCATAGCAACCTACCACAATGATTCTTGCCTGCGGATTTCGGCGATGGGCAGCACGAATTGCCTGGCGACTTTTTTTGTTGGCCGACTCTGTCACGCTACAAGAATTCACGACATAATAATCTGCTATTCCGTTGAAATTAACTTGTTGGAAACCAGCATCTTTCATCTTACGAGAAAGCGTCTCGGTTTCAGCGTAATTCATTTTACACCCTAACGTATAAAAGCCGACAGTCTTTGCCACGTCATTTTTTTTGCAAAAGAGACGCACGCATCGCCTCTACAAGAAAAAATCAAAAGTATTACACCAAACTATGCAAAATCAATCCGCTTCGCAATTTTGGTTCAAACCACGTGGATTTTGGCGGCATGATCTCGCCACTGTCGGCAATGTTCATCAATTGTTCCATAGAAACTGGATACAACGCAAATGCAGCCTGCATTTCGCCAGAATCAACGCGTTTTTTCAATTCTCCCAAACCGCGAATACCGCCAACGAAGTCTATTCTTTGACTTCTTCGCAAGTCTTGAATGTCAAATAATGGAGAAAGAACTTGTTCTGTCAAAATTGTTACATCAAGCACACCGATTGGATCAGCATCGTTGAACGTACCTTCTTTTGCCGTCAGTGAATACCACTCGCCAGCCAAGTACATTGAGAAGTTATGAAGTTTGTTCGGTTTGTAGATTACCTCGCCTTTTTTCTCAACCACGAACGATTTTTCCAATTTTGAAAGCAATTCGTCTGGTGTCATTCCGTTCAAATCCTTCAACACACGATTGTAGTCAATAATCGTTAATTGATTTGCAGGGAAGTTCACCGACAAGAAATAATTGTATTCCTCGTTGCCCGTGTGATTTGGATTAGCGGCACGACGCTCGGCACCAACACCGGCAGCAGCCGCAGTTCTATGGTGACCGTCTGCCACATAGAGACAATCAACTTCGTTAGCAAATAGATATTCTATTCTCTTAATCTTCGCATCGTTGTCGATTACCCACACGTGATGGCCAACGCCGTCTTCCGACACAAAGTTATACACAGGATCAACCAAAATCGCATCATGGATAATCATATCCAATTCCAAATTGTTCTTAAACGCAAAAAATACTGGTTCAGCGTTGAAATTGGTATGACGAACGTGGTTTCTTCTGTCCTCTTCCTTATCGGGACGAGTCAATTCGTGTTTCTTGATTATATTATTCTCGTAATCAGCCACATACGCACCACCAACGATACCATATTGTGTACGACCATTCATTGTTTGTGCATAAATATAGTAGCATGGTTTTTCGTCCTGAATCAGCACTTTTTCGTCAATCAACTTCTGCAAATTTGCTTTTGCAGTGTCATATACCAACTGGGAATGCAAGTCAACATCGGCAGGCAGATCGATTTCAGGTTTTATCACATGATAAAACGAATATTTGTTGTCACCGGCTTCCGCCTTTGCTTCTTCTGAGTTCAACACATCGTACGGACGGGAAGCGATTTTCTTTGCAAATTCCTCGTTACACGGACGAAATCCTTTGAATGGCTTTACTACAGGCATGAGAATTAAAAATTAAGAGTTAATACTTACATTTATATAAATTTGACTTACAACACATCGTGAAAATTCAACAAATCCGCTGTTTTACAAGAGGTTTGAGGATAAAACCCGAAACCATGCAAAAGTAGTAAAATTATTGTTATGATACGCACAATGTGTGTTTTTTCACAAAAAAGCTCCCCTCTATCATCCCAAAAAGGCTGCCACAATGTGACAGCCCTACGATTTTTATCAGGGAATTGTGTAAACGTATCGTGTTCCGACTATTCTCATGATGCAATGTAGGGCTGTCATAATATGGCAGCCCTACAGAATTTCCACCATCGTTATTTCACCGAAACCTTCACCGTCTCGCCTTCAACATTTACAAAATACACTCCAGATTTCAGATTTTGGTTTGTGATTTTCTTACCAGAAATTGTTACCACAAATGCTGGTGCTTCGCCGTTCACAAAGATTTGGTTGTTTGCGATAGTTACGGCAGTTGTGTTGGAAACGCCGTTGATTGCGGTTGCATCCGCTGATTTGTAATGAATAAATTCACTCCAATATGGCGTTTCCTCATACGATTTCAAACTTGATTCTGGAACGGAAACAGGAATCGTATGGTCAACGTTGTAGAATGATTTTTCGAACAACGAAGGTGGATTTTCTGCTAAAATTGTCATTGATTTTAAGTTTTCGCACAAGGCAAACGTATTATCACCCAATGATTTAAGCGTACTTGGCAATTGTAAGTCTTGCAAATAGGTACAACCATAAAAAGCGGCATCACCAATGGAAGTTACGCCTTCGGGTATTTCAATATTTTGCAGATTGTGGCAGTTATAAAACGCCCATTTCCCAATTGTTTCCAAATTGCTTGTTGACGCTTTTAATTCCGAGCCATCGAAAACAATCTTACTCATACTGCGGCAATCCTCAAATGCGCTGTTATCGATTTTTGTGACGCTTGCTGGAATTGAAATTCCTTCCAATGCCGTACAGCCAGCAAACGATTTGTAACCTATTGATTCCAACTGACTTGGAAGCGTTACTTTTTTGAGTTTGTAACAATTATTGAATGCCATATCTGGAATTTCCGTCTGATCGGAATTAGACAAATCTATTTCTCGTAATGTTCGATAGGAATACCTTAAGTCATCAAACTTATCACGAGTGAGAGTACCGCTCGATATAGTAACATATTCTAATACATCACTTAAATAATAAACAGCCACAGCTGGACCTGTAAATTTTGTAAGATATTCCATAAGAAAAGCCTCACTTCCTACAGATGTAACACTATTAGGTACTTCTATTGAAATAAGACCAGCACCACAAAAAGCATGTGACCCAATAGTTGTAATTGTTTGCGGCATCGTTATTGAAGTAAGTCCCAAACAATCTTCAAAAGCACTAGCTCCAATCGAAGTTACTATGTATTCTTTACCTTCATAAAAAACATTTGAAGGAATTGTAATATCTCCTTCATACCTTTGGGAATAATTACCTGCTACTTCTACTATACCATCACCTTTAATGTTATAATAAAGTTCACCATACTTAAAATCGTATGCTTTCACAGTATATGTGAAAAGCAAAGCAACAAGCAACGATAATTTTGTTTTCATAATAATACCTCCTTTACATAATGTACTATCTCAATACTATCTTTTGTATTTATTTCATCTTGTGTTTCAATGCTTTTATTAATGTTTTTCTCGAAGATTTTAGCCTGTGAAAGAAAACGTGCGAACTTTTCCCGAAATTTATCTGAACAAGCACAAACGTAAACGTCGCATACGCTAAAAAACACAAACATTTCACCCCATCGTAAATCTCTTTGGTAGTCGCCTTCTGACATAATATATACCAATTTACCATCTTTGCTTTGTAACAAATCTGAAATATCGTTCATTTTTCCACCAAAAACTTTGTTCGACAGGCATGAGAAGCCTTCTTTTTGTTGTAAGTATTCACTTACTTTTCCCAAAGTGGTCGTTTTACCACAATTGGATGGACCTGTAAGTACCACTACTTTTGTGTTACGTTCCATTGTCAAAAATTTTAATATTTTTCTTTTCCTGCCTAATCTCCCCAACCGCAGATTTCTGTTGAAGTACCCATGGGATTTCTGTTGACATACGCACATAAAAAAAGCGTGGTACTTGTTATTCGTTACATTGTGTTTTCAAGGTTCTCGACTACCCACAATCACCAATATCACGCATAAAGTACCCACGCCAACCGACGTGAATGCTTTTAGCCTTACCTGGTGATTGTGTTATTATTCTGAATTGTCGAGATTCTGAAAACACAAGTTTTTCTAAAAACGCTTCAATTATATATTGTGCTTACTATTTCTACTGCTTCATAGGCAAAAAGATAAAAATTTCTACAAAAATCATTTTTACAAAGATAGAAATTTTTGAAAATCGTAAAACAGTAGATTATTTTTTTGGAGAAGACAACTCTACAAAATCGCTTAATACAATAAGCGGTTTTCAAAATGTAAAGTGGTTACTGTGTTTTTCAACTTTATAACTACAATTTTGAACTTTTAATTTTTTTTATGAAATTTGCGAGAAACAAATTCTATTACATATGAAAATTTTAGTCCTAAACTGCGGTAGTTCATCAATCAAATACCAATTGTTGGAAATGCCACAAGAAACTGTTGTCGCTTCGGGTATTGTTGAACGTATTGGCGAAAAAGTAAGTACATTGAAAATTGAAATCAACGGAAAAAAGGAAGTTTTTGAAGAACCAGTTGACAACCATGAAGTTGGTGTAGAAAAAGTCATTGCGCTCCTACTCGCTCCTGAACGTAACATTATCCAAGACAAGAACGATATTGTTGCCGTTGGAAACCGTATCGTACACGGTGGCGAATATTTCAACAAAAGCGAACTACTCACTCCTGACGCAATTCAGAAAATAGCAGAATGCAATAATTTTGCACCATTACATAACCCAGCAAACCTTAAAGGTATAAAAGCCGCTCAGGCAGCATTGCCAAAGGCTGTTCACTGTGGCACGTTCGATACGGCATTTCACCAGACGATGGAACCAGTCGCATTTATGTACGGTCTGCCCTACAAATACTACGAAAACAACAAAATCCGCCGTTATGGATTTCACGGCTCAAGCCACCGCTACGTTTCGCAAGAGGCGGCAAAAATGCTTGGCAAGCCATACGACAACTGCAAGACAATCGTATGCCACTTGGGTAACGGTTCGTCAATCACAGCTGTTGTCAACGGAAAATCTGTCGATACATCGATGGGCTTCACTCCTCTCGAAGGCGTGATTATGGGTACCCGTGCAGGAAACGTCGATATGGGTGCAGCATTCCAATTGATGCGTCAAGAAGGCTTGTCAATTGACGAGATGGACAACATTGTGAACAAACAAAGCGGTTTGAAAGGCATTGCAGGCGTTTCCGATATGCGCGACTTGCAATCGATGGCACAAAGCGGCGACAAGAAAGCAAAACTTGCAAAAGATATGCTTACGTTGAGCATCAAGAAATATGTAGGTGCATATTTGGCAGAAATTGGTGGCGCCGACTGTATTGCATTTGCTGGCGGAATTGGCGAACACGACGGTGACGTGCGTAAAAACGTGCTTTCTGGGTTGGAATGTTTCGGCATAGAACTCGACGACGCTGCCAACGGCAAGCAAGGCGACAGTTGGGTTATCTCAAAACCGACATCGAAAATCAAAGTCTTGGTTGTACAAACCAACGAAGAAATCGTGATTGCACGCGATACGTTTGCTATTGTGAACGAGAAATAAAAATCTATATTTAAGCTCCTTAGCGAAAAAAATAAATGGATAACAGACAACAATTAGTACAAACGGTACAAGAACTCTCGTCACCCGAATCATACAACTTGGTATATCATAAATCGAACGGTGACGTTCCTATGCCGTCAGTCAATGCATTGGCAAAAATCGTGGAAACGATACAAGAAATCATTTTTCCTGGCTATTTCGGTCGCGATGTGGTGTGCCACGACACAATCAGTTTTTACACCGGTGTGAATATTGACAAACTTTTTGCGATGCTTTCGCAACAAATTCAACGAGGATTGTTGTTCGACTGCCAAGAGTGCAAAGATTTAACGAAAGAAAAAGCATCGGAAATGGCGGAAGACATAGCTGTAGCGTTTATCAAACGTCTGCCCTACATTCGCCACATGCTTTCGCTCGATATTCAGGCGGCGTACAACGGCGACCCTGCGGCAAAATCGTTCGGCGAAATCATTTTCTGTTATCCCGTAATAAAAACCTTGCTTCATTACCGCACGGCGCACGAATTGTTGTTGCTCAACGTACCGTTGATTCCACGAATCATCACGGAAATGGCACATTCCCTTACGGGAATCGACATCCACCCTGCTGCCCAAATCGGCGAATACTTCACCATTGACCACGGCACAGGCGTTGTGATTGGAGCGACTTGCATTATCGGCAACCATGTTCAACTGTATCAAGGTGTTACGCTTGGTGCGAAAAACTTCCCGCTCGACGAGAATGGCAATCCTATCAAAGGCATTCCACGCCACCCAATTGTGGAGGACGACGTGATTATATACTCAAATGCAACATTATTAGGAAGAATCACCATAGGCAAAGGAGCCGTAATTGGTGCAAACGTATGGGTTACGCACGATGTTGAAGCAAATGCAAAGGTGCTCTATACGAAATAAAAGAAAAATTATTTCGGCACAATACATTTGAGCGAATGAGGCTGAATGGTAAACGTGATGTCATTCGTCATCATTCGGGGTTCGCCATCTAAATGGAGCAGACGAGGAATCGTGTTTTCTATCGTAAATTCCTCTAAATGATAGGTTTCCACATGGCGAGAATGATTGAACTGATTGGAAAACAAGCGAATCGCAAGTGGAATTGCATCAATCACAGGCAATTCCTTCAGCAAAACAAGTTCAAATTTACCATCGGTAATATCAGCTTCGGGAGCAACCTTGGCATTCAATCCCCACTGGTTTGAATTGGCGACAGTAACCATAAAAAACTTTTTTTCAACTTCTTCGCCATTTATTTTAAATTTTCCCGTTTGTTGTGGATAATGCAGATATTCCTCAACGACCATTTTCACGTAATTCAAACCGCCACGTTCGTCAGCACAACTTTTGTCATAGATATTTCCTACTTGAGCATCGAAGCCAATGCCGGCAACATTTACAAAATATTCGTCGTTGCACAATATGGAATCTATGACAAGTTCTTTCCCATCTGCAATGACTTGCATAGCTTTTTTTATCGTCGTGGGAATCCCGAAAAAGTGAGCGAATCCGTTCCCCGAGCCCATAGGAATCACAGCCAAAGCCGACTGTGAATGAATGACGGATTGCGCAACTTCGTGAATGGTGCCGTCGCCACCAACGGCAACGATTATGTCATATCCTTTTTCAACGCCGACGCGCGAAAGTTCCAATGCATGTCCTGCAAATCGCGTATAAACGAAATCTACCGTGAAATCATTCGGATTCAACACTTCCGAAGCAAGTTTCTCTATATTCTTGTTTCGTACTTTTCCCGAATGCGGATTTATGACAAACAAAACACGTTTCATCCTAATCTTGCTCAATAGTTCGTCCAGGATAAACCTTGAGTGCCTGTTTCAGACAGCGAACAGCCTTTTTCAACTTATCCATCTCAAGAATATAGGCAATACGCACTTGGTGAACGCCTTGTTTCTTACCTGTATAGAAACCTGTTCCCGGGGCAAGCATTACCGTAGAGCCCTCATACTCAAATTCTTCCAATAACCAACGACAGAATTTATCCACATCGTCAACAGGCAATTCGACCACAGAATAAAATGCACCATCGGGCATTGGGGAACGCACCCCCTTGATTTCGTTCAATGCAGGAATAATATAGTCTCTACGAGCCTTGTATTCCTCTGCCGATTTTTTCAAGAAACTTGCTGGCGTGTCCAACAACGATTCAGCAATCAGCTGTCCCATAGACGGCGGACTCAAACGTGCCTGAGCAAATTTCATAGCCGTGGCAATCACATCGCGATTTCTGGTAATCATAGCACCAACACGAATGCCACACACATTATATCGTTTTGAAAATGAATCAATTAAGATAGTATTTTCTTCTATTCCCTT
>Ga0265298_10008956_pt1 | contig 11970 bp, 7 predicted proteins | sample AusTroGonzalo_MG_3_FD_193486 | JGI IMG/M metagenome (GOLD analysis project Ga0265298, IMG submission 193486) | Bovine rumen microbial communities from tropical cattle in Woodstock, Queensland, Australia - Gonzalo_01 | ecosystem: Host-associated > Mammals > Digestive system > Stomach > Rumen ...
CCTTCGGTTTAAGCTGTCGTATTTCGGAGAGAAAGTGTTTCTTGCCGACGGCGAGGGGAATATCCTCGATCAGGTGAAATACCCCGAGATGCCGCGAAATGTCAGTTTTGCCCGCGACGGCGAGACGTGGCGCGTCTGTGACAAGCCGACTGTCGGCACCGCCAACGAGGGAGGATATGAGCGGATCGCGACGACGCCCGAGGTGGATCTTGATCCCGGCTTTTACGAGGGGACGCAGACGGTGATGTTCACGACGGCGGGCACGATCCGGTACACGCTGGACGGAAGCAAGCCGGATTCCTCCTCAAAAAAATGGGATGGACAGCCGATCGAGATTTCTTCCACCACCACGATCCGGGCATACGCGACGGAGGAAAACTGTCTGGCGAGTTTTGACGCGGCATTTTACTACGTGATCGATGCGCCGGACTACGAGCTCGATGTGCTGATGCTCTCCATGAAGCAGTCGGACTTCGACACGATGAACAATCACTATTCCTCCGACCGGAAGTATGCTGCCAACATCACGCTGTTTTCAAACGGGCGCGAGGAGTTTTCGGAGGACTGTGCGATCAGCATGTTCGGAGCGACGAGCCGCGCATACCCGAAGAAGAGCTATCAGATCACATTTTCCACGGAATTCGGAGTCTCCAAGCTGCAGTACCGGGTGTTCGATGATCTGGACATCGACGAGTTCAACTCGCTCGTGCTGCGCTGCGGTTCGCAGGACGCCTCGAACGCGATGATTCGCGATGAATACGTTTCTTCCCTGGCCGTGAGCGGTGGCATCGTTGACGACGTGCTGGTGCAGGCGTACAAACCGGTGAATCTATACGTCAACGGTCAGTATTGGGGCATTTATTACATTCGCGAGCATATCGACGCGGACATGGTCGCGTCGCATTACTGCTGTGATCCGGAGGAAGTCACGATCATCAAGCAAATGCGAAAGGTGGTTTGCGGGAAGGATAGCAAGGAGTGGCTGGACCTTTGGAAATTCATCAGCTCCAACCAGGTGAAGGATGCGGAAGCCTACGAGTATGTGAAGTCGGTTGTGGATATTCAAAGCGTTGCAGATTACTATATCATCCAGCTCTGGAACGGTAACATCGATATGGACAATGTCCGCGTGTGCAAGGCAGGCGGCAAATGGATCTACATCCTCTACGACCTTGATCTGGCGCTGTGTCGCGCACCGGGGGGAACAACAGCAAATCAGCTGGGGAAGTTTAATCCGGGAAATTACACCTTCAACGCTTTGATTTACCGGTTATTGGAAAATGAGGAATTCCGTGAACTATTCCTTGAGCGCATGTCATTGCTCATCTCTACTGTCTTCTCGACCGACGCTGCGTTAACGCACCTCGATAAAATGGAAGCCATGCTTGATCACGACATGGTATACAACTGCGAGCGTTGGAGGAAGGTGAAGGATCCGCAAGGAAAGGTAGGATACCGCAGTTATAAGGGGTGGAAGGGTAGTGTTGAGGCGTTGCGCAGGCAGGTGAACGGACGAGACTGGAAGATCATTCGGGATTTTGTAAAAACGAAAAATATCCCGATGGAGCTTGCAAAGAAATATTTCCCGATGCTGTACTGACAGCGTGGGAGCGGAGGCTTAACTATGCGCGAATTTGATCTTCATGCGGAACTGGCGAAACTGCCGTCGTGCCCCGGCGTGTATATCATGCACGACGCTCGCGACCGCATACTTTACGTCGGCAAAGCAAAGATCCTGAAGCGCCGCGTGAGCCAGTATTTTCGGGAGGGAAGCAAGCTTTCGCCGAAGATCCGCCGCATGGTTTCGCAGGTGAACTGGTTTGAGTACATCGTGGTTGCCTCGGAGCTTGAGTCGCTTGTTCTGGAGAACAATCTCATCAAGGAGCATCGTCCTCCGTACAATACGCTCCTCAAGGACGACAAGACCTATCCGTTCATCAAGGTGACGGTCGATGAACCGTTCCCACGCGTCTTCCTGACGCGGATCCGCGAGAAGGACAAAGCGCGATATTTCGGACCTTTCGCCAACGGTGTCGCGATCAACGATACCATCGAACTTCTTCGGAAAATCTACCGCATCCGCACCTGCAACCGTGCGCTGCCCTCGACGGACCCGAATCTGCGCCCGTGCCTGTACGCACAGATCGGCCAGTGCGATGCGCCGTGTGTCGGGCTGGTGACCGGTGAGGCGTACGCGGAGATGGTGACGAAGGTGCTGCGTTTCCTGGGCGGAGATTACTCCGACGGGATCGCCTATCTCACGAAGCGTATGGAGGAGGCGAGCGCGGAGCTTGAGTTTGAGAAGGCGGCGGAGTTCCGCGATCTGATCGGGCGTGTGAAGGCACTTGCGCAGGTACAGCACGCGAGCGACACGCATCTTGACGAGCGCGACATCATCGCGCTTGCGCGAGAGGGCGAGCACTGCGTGGTGCAGGTCTTCTTCGAGAGAAACGGCCGGCTGATCGGGCGGGAGCATTTTCATATGATGGAGACGGACGAGCGCGGGGACGCGGAGGTGCTGTCGGCATTCCTGCGTCAGTTCTACGAGGGAACCCCGTACATTCCGCGTGAGGTCATGACGGAGATACTGCCGGAGGAGGCAGAGCTTCTTGAGCAGTGGCTTTCCATGAAGCGCGAGCAGCCCGTGCACATCCGCTCGCCGAAGATCGGAGGCAAGGAGCGGCTGGTGCGGCTTGCGAAGGACAACGCGCGCATGGTCATCGCGAAGGATCTGGAGAAGATCACCCGCGAGGAGGCGCGCACGCTCGGCGCGATGCGCGATCTGGCGGCCATGCTCGAAATCGAGGAGCTGCACCGCGTGGAGTCGTTCGATATCTCCAACATCAGCGGGTTCCACAGTGTCGGATCGATGGTCGTGTTCCGGGACGGGCGCGCCCGCAAATCCGACTACCGCAAATTCCGCATACGGAGTGTCGACGGCCCCGACGATTACGCCTCCATGCGCGAGGTGCTGACGAGGCGGTTTACGCACGGGCTGGAGGAACGGGAAGGGGGATCATTTTCCGTGTTTCCCGATCTGATCCTCATGGACGGCGGAAAGGGGCAGATCGAGGTCGCGGAGGAGGTCCTGGCATCGCTCGGGCTCGCCATCCCGGTGTGCGGCATGGTGAAGGATGACCGGCATCGCACGAGAGGGCTGTACTATCGGGGAAGCGAGATCGCGCTGTCCGGCGCGAGCCACGGCGTGAGCGGGGCCAACGCGGAGGTTGCGGCACTGGTGACGCGCATCCAGGATGAGACGCACCGGTTCGCCATCGAGTACCACCGCAAACTGCGCTCGAAGGAGCAGACGAAATCCGTGCTCGACGAGATACCCGGCATCGGGCCGGCGAGGCGCAGAGCGCTCATGTCGTACTTCAAAAGCATGACGGAACTGCGGGACGCCACGGAGGAGGAGATCTCCGGGGTTCCCGGCATGAACAAAGCGGCAGCGGCTTCGGTGTACGGATTTCTGCACGGTGACGCGCAGGAGAAGGAACCGTCCGGGGAATGAACAGCCCGCAAGGGCATGTGCGGAAGCGCAGAAAAACGGCTAAAAAAGTATCGTCGGGCAGGGGAGTTTTCCGCTGCCCGATTCTTGATTTGAACCTCGGAAAATGCTATAATAAAACGCGACGAACGCGAAAGGAGGACCCCATGGATTTTACGCATCTGCATGTGCATACGGAGTACAGTCTGCTGGACGGCGCAGGCAAGATCAAGGAGATGGTGCACCGCGCGAAAGAGCTCGGGATGGATGCTCTGGCGATCACGGACCACGGCGTGATGTATGGGGCTGTTGACTTCTATCGCGCGTGTAAGGCAGAAGGAATCCGGCCGATCATCGGCTGTGAGGTATACGTGGCGCAGGGGTCGCGGTTCGACAAGACCGGAACGGTCAACGACAAGCGCTACTACCATCTGGTTCTGCTGGCGGAAAATGACACCGGTTACCGTAACCTGATGAAGATCGTCTCCAAGGGATTTACGGAAGGATTTTACTATAAGCCCCGCGTGGACTACGAGTTGCTGGAGACATACCACGAGGGCCTGATCGCGTTGTCGGCGTGTCTTGCGGGCGAGATTCCCTCGTTCATCCGCATGGGACTGTACGAGGACGCAGTGGCGTGCGCAAAGCACATGCGGGAGATCTTCGGGGAGGACAACTTCTTCCTGGAGCTGCAGGATCACGGCATTCCGGACCAGAAACTGGTCAACCAGGCGTTGCTTCGGATGAACAAGGAGACGGGCATTCCGCTCGTTTGCACGAACGACATTCATTACGTGAGAGCCGAGGACTGGGAGGCGCACGACGTTCTGCTGTGCATCCAGACGCAGGCGAAGGTGCAGGACGAGGACCGCATGCGCTACGAGGGCGGACAGTACTACATGAAGTCCGCGGACGAGATGGCAGAGTTGTTCCCGTACGCGCCGGAGGCGCTCGCCAACACGAAGAAGATCTCGGACCGCTGCAACGTGGAGTTCGAGTTCGGCAAATACAAACTGCCCGTGTTCGAGGTGCCGGAGGGTTATACCGCCTATGAGTACCTCGAGAAAATGTGCCGCGAAGGACTGAAGGAGCGCTACCCAGACACCTATGAGGATCACGAGGAGCGTCTGATGTACGAGCTCACGACGATCAAGTCGATGGGATTTGTCGACTACTTCCTGATCGTGTGGGACTTCATCCGGTACGCGAAGGAGCATGACATTCCTGTCGGACCGGGACGAGGCAGCGGTGCAGGCAGTATTGTCGCCTATTCCTTGAAGATTACGGACATCGACCCGATCCGGTACTCGCTCATTTTCGAGCGATTCCTCAACCCGGAGCGACAGACGATGCCCGATATCGATGTCGATTTCTGTTACGAGCGCAGGCAGGAGGTCATCGACTACGTGGTGAGGCGTTACGGCGCGGACCACGTGGTGCAGATCGTGACGTTTGGTACGCTGCAGGCGCGCGGCGTCATCCGTGATGTGGGACGCGCGATGGACCTGCCGTACGCGAGAGTGGACGCTGTCGCGAAAATGGTGCCGATGGAGCTCGGCATGAGCATCCAGAAGGCGCTTGACGTCAGCCGGGAACTGTCGACGCTTGTCGCGGAGGACGCCGAGATCGCGAAGCTGATCGATTACGCGAGGCGTCTGGAGGGACTTCCCAGACACACGTCGATGCATGCGGCGGGCGTGGTCATCGCGCCGGCGCCGGCCGATGAACTGGTTCCGCTGTCGCGATCCGCAGACGGCACGATCACGACGCAGTACACGATGACAACGCTTGAGGAGTTAGGTCTTCTCAAAATGGATTTCCTGGGGCTTCGCACGCTCACGGTGATCAAGAATGCCGAGGACATGGTTCGCGCGGAGGTGCCCGATTTTTCGATCGAGAAAGTATCGTACGACGATCCCGCTGTATATGAGCTTCTCTCTTCCGGCAGGACCGAAGGCATTTTCCAGTTGGAAAGCGCGGGCATGAAAGCGTTCATGAAGGAGCTGAAACCGAAGTGCCTGGAGGATGTCATCGCCGGCATCAGCCTGTACCGTCCGGGCCCGATGGATTTCATCCCGAAGTACATTGCGGGCAAGGATGACCAGGAGCATATCACCTACGACTGTGAACAGCTGCGGCCGATCCTGGAGTCGACGTACGGCTGTATCGTATACCAGGAGCAGGTCATGCAGATCGTGCGGGATCTCGCCGGCTACAGCTACGGACGAAGCGATCTCGTGCGGCGTGCGATGAGCAAGAAGAAAGCGGAGGTCATGGCGAAGGAGCGCCAGAATTTCGTCTTCGGCAATCCCGAGGCGGGCGTTCCCGGATGCGTTGCCAACGGCATCACGGCCGAGGTGGCAAACCGCATTTTCGACGAGATGACCGATTTTGCGAGCTACGCGTTCAACAAATCCCACGCCGCCTGCTACGCGGTGGTGGCGTACCGCACGGCGTACCTGAAGAAGTACTATCCGGCGGAGTTTATGGCGGCACTGATGACGTCCGTCATCGACAACGGGGATAAGGTTTCCGGCTACATCGCAAACCTGCGGCCGATGGGCATTCCGCTGTTGCCGCCGGACATCAACGAGGGTGTCGCGGCGTTCAGCGTGGGCAGAACGGCGGAGGGAAGGAAAGCGATCCGCTACGGCCTTTCCGCGATCCGCGGACTCGGAACGCAGGTGATCGATTCCATCGTGTACGAGCGTGAATCCAACGGACCGTTCATCTCGCTCACGGATTTCATCACAAGGATGAACGGGCGCGAGGCAAACAAGCGCACCATCGAGAATTTCATCAAGGCGGGGGCTTTCGACAGCCTTCCGGGAACGCGCAAGCAGATGATGCAGGCGTACGCGGCGATCGTCGACGATACGGCGTCCGACCGCAAGAAGCAGATGACCGGGCAGATGTCGCTCTTCGATTTCATGAACCCCGACGAGAAGCCGACGGAGGCGTTCCCGGATTGCGGTGAGTTCACGAAGGAGGAACTGCTGAATGCGGAGAAGGAAGTGCTCGGCATCTACGTGAGCGGCCATCCGCTCGAGGCGGACTACGAGTTGTTGCAGAAGCAGGTGACGGCGCAGACCATCGATTTCAATCTCGACGAGGAAACCGGGCTGCCGAACGTGAAGGACGGCGAGACATACATCATCGGCGGACTTCTCACGGGCATCACGACGAAGACGACGAAGAACAATTCGATCATGGCATTCCTCACGATTGAGGATCTGGTGGGAACCGCGGAGGTTCTGGTGTTCCCGAAGGATTACGAGCGAAGCCGCGCCAAATTCCTTGCGGACAGCAAGGTCCTGGTGATGGGGCGCGCGAGCGTGGAGGAGGACAAGCCGGCAAAACTGATCTTCTCGCGCATCTGCACATTTGCCGAAGTACCGCGCAAGCTCTGGGTGCGATACGCGGACACGGCGGAGTGCGAGGCTGACCTTGCGCATCTGACGGAACTTCTCTCCGGAAGCGACGGCAGCGTGCCGGTGGCGGCCGTGTGTGTTGCGGAGAAGCAGGTGCGGAACCTGCCGAGAGGCATCATGATCGATCCGGAGGACGGGACATACGACCGTCTGGTGAAGGAATACGGCGCGGAGCGGATCGCGTTCACGTACCGGAATGCGTTCGACCGGTTTCGGTAGAGGCAGGGGAACGGCGGAACAATCCGGAGTCTGACGGCTGCGGCCGGGAACCGGATGGATATACAGCATTTTTCGTAAAATGAAAACGGAGGAAACTATGGGTCTGTTCAAAGGGAAAAAGGAAACTATGACAATCGGAGTTCTGACCAGCGGCGGTGATGCTCCCGGCATGAACGCTGCCGTGCGTGCGGTCGTTCGTACCGCGGTGCACGCTGGGGCAAAGGTGAAGGGCATCCGACGCGGATACTCGGGTCTTCTCGAGGAGGATTTCGTCGAGATGACGACGCGAAGCGTGGCGGACATCATCCAGCGAGGCGGAACGATCCTCTACACGGCGCGCTGCCCGGAGATGATGCGCCCGGAAGGTCCGGAGAAGGCTGCTGCCATCTGCCGGAAAAACGGCATTGATGCGCTCGTGGTGATCGGAGGCGACGGCTCGTACCGCGGCGCGCTGGAGATCTCCAAGCATGACATCAACGTGATCGCGATCCCGGGAACCATCGACCTCGACGTTGCGAGTTCCGACTATACCATCGGTTTTGACACCGCGTTAAATACGGCCATGGACGCGATCGACCGCGTCCGCGACACCTCGGCCTCCCATGAGCGCTGCAGTATCATCGAGGTTATGGGGCGCAAGGCCGGCCACATTGCGATGTGGTGCGGTATCGCGAACGGCGCTGAGGAGATCCTGATCCCCGAGCGGTACGATTACGAGGAGCAGGCGATCATCGACCGCATTGCCATGCGTAAGAAACTCGGTAAGAAGCTGCATATCATCATCAACGCTGAGGGAGTCGGCGATTCGAACGGTATGGCAAAGCGCATTGAAGCAGCCACCGGTCTCGAGACCCGCGCGACGATCATCGGTTACATTCAGCGAGGCGGCAGCCCTACGTGCCGTGACCGTGTATTTGCGTCGGCGATGGGCGCGCACGCCGTGGACATTTTGCTAGGCGGCGGATCGAACCGCGCGGTGTGCTTCCTCAACGGAGAGTTCACCGACATGGATCTCGCGGAAGCGATCGCCATGAAGAAGGACATTGACACCTATCTGTGGGATATTTCAAGAAAGTTGTGTAGATAAATGTATTTTCCATCTCATTTCAAAAAACATAAGGCTGTTGAACTTTCGACTCCGTATCTGAACGGTCAGGACATCGGTGTGCTGCGCGATATGCCGTACGGGTTCCGGACGGTCGGCGACGTCGGCTGCGGTCCGATCGCCCTGTACAACGCGATGCGGTACAAGGGCCTGGAGCCGGATATGTCGAAGATCATGCGGTACTGCGAACTGACGGCAGCACCGCTCGGTGCCGCGTTCGGGACATTCCCGTTCAGTATGGGATACTTACTGAGGCATTTCGGCGTGAAGAACAAGATGACGCTGTCGTACAAGAAGCTTGTCGCGGCTGAGAGCTGCGTGATCGCGTACTGGACGAAGCGACCGATCTTCGGCGGGGGACATTTTGTGTTCTGTGTTCGGCAGGAAGACGGCACGCATCTCGTTTACAACCGCTGGAGCAATGTCTCAGAGGCCCGCATTTGCAAGGATATGCGCGAGGTCGTGAAGAAGCATTGCCTGATCGTGGGGTATATACTGAAGTAACGCCGTTGACCGGCGTAATTCGGAGGTCTGTTTGCGGCAGCGGCAGCCCTCCGACTGTTCACGTCTCGGGACAGGGTGATTGTCCGGAGACCGGGTATCGTTATGAAAGATAGACGCACAGTAGCTTTATTTGCGACGGTCTTGTCGGGCATGGTACTGGCAGGACTGTTGCTTATGTTCGGGCTCGGATTGTTCGACGGGGAGAAACCCGGCGGGCAGTCGGGTTTCCCGACGCAGAATGAGACACAGCATGTGACACCGACCGGATCGGAGCCCACGGGCGATACACCGACACCGGGCGGGACGACGCCTGCGGAGGAGCCGACGCCGACACCGAACGAAGGGAAGAAGCCGACGGAGGAGCCGACGCCGACACCGGATGAGGGGAGGAAGCCGACGGAACAGCTGACCCCGACTGATCCGGCAACACCGACCCCGACCGTTGCAGGGAAATCCAACACGGAAAACCCTCAGCTGGCCACGGCTGTGTATTGCCTGGATGTCGGGGAGGGAAGCAGCACGCTGTTCTGCTCCGGGACAACCGCGGTGCTGATCGACGGCGGCGACGCGAAGACTTCCGCGTACGTGGTCGGATTTCTCAAGAGCCTCGGGATACAAAGACTGCAGCTGGTTGTGGCGACGCATTACGACAGCGATCACATCAGCGGGCTTGTCGGCGCGCTGTCCGCATTTTCCGTGGACGAGGTCTGGGGACCGGCATACGAGGGAACGACGAAGACGTACCGTTCCTTTGCGGAGATGATCGGCAAGCGGGAAGTTTCCTGGGTGCTTGCGGAGGACGGGCAGACATTTGCCGCGGACGGCTGCACGGTGACCGTGCTGGCATCGTCGGTGCCGGTTCGGATGACCGGCGACAGCGACGGTGAAGTCGATCCCTCGGAGACCGGAGAGGACACCTCGCTGGCGATCCGCGTGACACTTGACAACGTGAGTATACTTGTTATGGGCGACTCCGGCGCGGCGAGAGAGCGCGCGCTTGTGAAGAAGGGGGCACTCGGACAGTACGACATTTTCCTTGTGAACCACCATGGCAGCCGATACTCCAACACACCGGAGCTGTTGAACGCGGCGCAGCCGAAGTATGCGGTCATCAGCGTGGGCGACAACGACTACGGCCATCCGGCGAAGGAGTGCATCGACCGGCTGCAGGAGAGCGGGGCGATGATCTTCCGCACCGATCTGCAGGGCACGATCACGATGTCTGTCGAGGGCAGTGAGGTTCACCCGGACAAGGCGGCGCTCGCGGATCCGTACGAGGCTGTGAAGGGCGGCAGCGAGCAGCAGGTGGAGCACCCGGAGGATGTCTCGTACATATTGAACGGCAATTCCATGGTGTATCATTTGCCGGACTGCGCGAGCGTGGCAGGCGTCATGCGGCGCAACTGGTTCTACTTCTACGGAACTGCAGAGGAGGCGGAAGCGCTCGGCTACCGGCCGTGCGGAAACTGTCTCGGAAAGCATTGATGGAGGATATATGGACGAAAATGAGCTGATGAAGAACGATTGGGTTCCGGCGGACGGAGACGATGTCTCCGAGAATACCGACGGGCTTGCGGAGAGCGAAGCGGCGGAGGACGACGCTGTCGAAGCGGCTTCGGACAGACCTGCCGGACAGTCCGGGTTTGCTGCGCGCAGGAAGACCGAGGAGGAGCTTGCAGCGGAAAATGAGGCCCGCTGCGACGAGGAGCTCAAATCCGAGAAGTTCTGCCTGACGTACACGCTTCGGTTTAAGGATCTGGCGATATTCAATCTGCGCTACTCGCTGCTGGGTTTCAACAGCATTCTGTTCTGGCTTGTGATGGCGATCGGTATCGCGTACCTGGTGTTATCGTGGACGGAACTCGGCGGGCAGAAGCGTGCGCTGATCATCTGCCTTCTGATCTTCCTGATCTGGTATGTGCCGGTGCGCGCCGTCATCAATGCCGCAAAGGGCGCCGCGAATCTGCGCAAACAGAGCAAACCGACCGAGTACCATGCCTGCGAGAACGGTTTTGTGATCGTCCAGGAAGGACAGCGGGGTGTGCTCGAGTATAAGAAGATCCGCCGGATCAAGGAGACGCGTGGGACATTGTACGCGTACGTGTTCGCCAACAGCGGGTTCGTTTTCCCGAAGGAACTGGTCGGCGAGCGCTACGGGCAGCTGCTTGAGTTGTTGCGCGCGAAGGTAGGGAAGAAATAAAACCGCGTAACGCAACGGCCGGCTGCAGTCGGCCACGCCCGGTGTTCTGGCACCGGAGGCAATATAGGAGTTCGGAAAATGGTAGTGGACAGTTACAGTGCGGAAGAGACGTTTCATTACGGGCAGCTGCTCGGCGAGAAGGTGCCGGCGGGGTCGGTGATCTGCCTGAACGGCGATCTCGGCGTCGGCAAGACGGTGTTTGTGAAGGGCGTCGCGAAGGGGCTCGGCATCACGGAACCGGTCAGCAGCCCGACATTTACGATCGTTCAGGAGTACCGGGAGGGACGCGTTCCGTTGTTTCATTTTGACGTGTACCGGATCGATGATCCGGACGAGATGTACGAGATCGGCTACGAGGAGTATTTCTACGGCGACGGTGTCTGCCTGATCGAGTGGGCTGACCGGATCCGCGAACTGATCCCGGAGGAGGCGACGCGGGTGACGATCGAGAAGGATCTGGATCAGGGGCTTTCGTACCGCCGCATCACGATCGAGTTTGGAGGCAAATGTGAGAATTCTTGCGATTGACAGTTCAGCGCAGGTCGCTTCCGCGGCCATTCTGTCGGATGAGGCGGTGCTTGCGGAGTATTCGGTGGATCACCGCAAAACACATTCGCAGACGTTACTTCCGATGATCGATGAAGTGCTCCGGATGACGGAGACCTCGAAGGAGGAGATCGCGGCGATCGCCGTGGCTGCCGGCCCGGGGTCATTCACCGGTCTGCGCATCGGCGCGGCGACGGTGAAGGGACTCGCGATGGTTTGGAACGTGCCGGTTGTGCCCGTTTCAACGATCGCCGGGCTTGCCTGCAATCTTGCGGGAACCGAGGATCTTGTGTGCCCTCTGATGGACGCGAGACGGGGGCAGGTTTACACGGGAGTGTATGGTTTTGAGGGTTCTACTATTGTAGAATATATGAAAGACGCCTGCGTCACGATCGATCCGCTGATCGAGAAGGTGAATTCGCTCGGTCGGAAGATCACGTTTGTCGGGGATGCGCTCGCGGTATTCCGCAGCAAG
>Ga0265298_10008957_pt1 | contig 11969 bp, 9 predicted proteins | sample AusTroGonzalo_MG_3_FD_193486 | JGI IMG/M metagenome (GOLD analysis project Ga0265298, IMG submission 193486) | Bovine rumen microbial communities from tropical cattle in Woodstock, Queensland, Australia - Gonzalo_01 | ecosystem: Host-associated > Mammals > Digestive system > Stomach > Rumen ...
CGGGCCGGGAGGACGAGGACGTTGGCGTTGTTATGGGCCTTCACCAGGCGGCCCACCTCGGAACACCAGGCGAGGCCGGCCCGGATGCCCTGGTGCTTGTTCAGGGTGATGGCCATACCGTTGCCGGTGCCGCAGAGGGCGATGCCCAGGTCCACTTCCCCGCCCTCAACCGCCTGGGCCAGGCGGTGCGCGAAGTCGGGATAATCGCAACTCACCTCGGTGTCGGTCCCGAAATTGACAACCTCGATACCGCGGGTGCGCAGCATCTTCATCAGTTTGTTCTTGTAGGCCACGCCGGCGTGGTCATTGCAGATTCCTATTTTCATGGTATGATAGATTTCTCGACGAGCTCGAAATGACAAAAGGTTATGATTGAGCGGGATAGATGGCGCCATGGCAGACCCGGACCGCCTCTTCGTCGGGACGGCAGCGGAACTGGAAACAGGGAACGTTCATGGCGACGCGTTCGATGGTGGGGACCAGCAGGGACATGATGTCGTGGTTCCAGCGGATGGTGGAGACGGCGGCGATGACACTGGCATAGGCCAGGAGGGGTTCCAGGCGCTTGATGCGGTTTTCCGGAGCCTGCTCCAGCCGGACCAGCGCGTTCACGGGAGCGACGACGTTGCGGTAACAGAGCGTCTTGCCGCTCCAGGGGCTGCCGTACACGAGACATTGGCCGTTCTCGAACCGGATGATGGGATTGTCGTCATTCATCAGGTCTGACTCCGGCACATACAGATGCCACAGGCGGCTGTGGGTGCTCTTCCCGGTGCCGCTAACCCCGAAGAAGAGGTTGCCGCGCCCTTCGAAACGGGTGACGGAGGCGTGCAGGAGCAAAGTCGAGAATCCGGCCGCCGCAAAGGTGTACTGGATCATCAGGGACGTATTGACCTCGAAGAGGGTGGTCCGGGCACCGATCCCGGGACAGGGATAATACTCCCCTTCCCGATAATCCTCGCTCATGACGAAATAGCCGGCCCGGTGCTCCCGGGTCATGAAGTACTCGTAGATGGTTTTCCCGTTGAAGGTATAGCCGTAATAGATGGGAGGAATCTCGTCAACGGCGGTTTCCATCGTCCATTCCTTGCGGGTATCCTCCAACCACTGAGGCGTTTCCGAACGGACGGTCAGGGTAAAGAGCGGTTCGGTCGGAGGGACCTCGAAGGGGGCGTACTGCAGGAAATCCAGGGCATGGCGGTATTCCGCACGCTCTTCCGCATCCAGCGTCTCCCACTTCTCGCGGGTCATCACCTCCTTGCCCATCAGGGCCTCATTGACCGAAAGCTGCTCCTGCCGGTCCGCGGGAACGGACTCGACGCCGATGTCCTCCCCCCGGCGGAGCCGTTCCACCAGCTCCACCTGCTGTTCCGTGAGCGGCTTGAAGGTCCAGGGCTGCTCCAGCCGCACCCGCACCACGTGGCCGCCAATCCGATAGTACCGCTCCTCAGGCATCATAAAGCAATTCCGAAACCGAGGGTCCAGTAGTTGAAGGTCACGGAACCTTCGGGAAGAAGCCTGGAAGATTTCGGATAGAACTTCGCGAGCAGGTAAACGTTCTGGTAACCGATCATCCCGACGAAGTCGTAGGTAAACTGGTTCACCTTCCCCTTCCAGGCATCGTGGGTCGTACGGGTTTCATTGCTTTCAAACCGATAGTAGGTCTTGCAGGAGAGGTTGAAATTGGCCTCGGCGCCGCCGCCGATCATAAAACTGCCCGCCTTGAATTTGGCCACCACGGGAACGGACAGGGCGAAGATGCTGAAATCGCTGCGGGTCTTCTCCAGGTTGCTGCCGACGAAATCGAAATTCATCGCCTGGACCAGATGATTCGCGTCAAAGGCAAAGACGTCATTGCGGGAGCCGAAATAGTTCCACTTGCAGTCCAGACCGGCCTCCAGACCGAAGGACTCGACCGGATAGATCTTGAAATTCAGCACGTTCAGGAAGAACTCACCCGAACCCTTGGGAGTAAAATCATCCGACTTGACAAAATGGAAGCCCCAGCCCAGATGGGAAACCATATCCACCGAAAAGACTCCGTTTTCCGTTTTGTAAATGCTCAGGGAAGGGGGTTCCTGGGCAAAGGTCGGGACGGCCAGGAAGACCGCCACGACAAGCATCATCAATTTCTTCATATATCTCTCAAAATTTCACAAAGATAAGGTTTTTTTGCAACCTACAGGAGCTTCAGGGAGACCATCAGCTCGTTGCCGTGCCGGCCGCCCGGGAAGCCCTCCGGAGCGAACAGATGTCCGTATCCCACGGAAAGCGTGGTTTTCAGGTAGTTGAAGAAAACCAGCTCGGTGGTCAACTGGGCACCGGCGCTGTAGTACATCTGGCGCGCTTCCCCGGGATTCCAGGCCGACAGACCCGTGCCGAAGAAGGAGCACTGGATCCAGGTCGGATACAGGAACAAAGCGCCGAAATCGTTCAAACGGATCGGGCGCAGGTTGAGCTCGCCGGTCGCCTTGGCATACGTGTGTGCATGGATGGCATCGATGCCGGCGCCCGGCATGGCCAGCATGGAACGGTACTGGAAGGCATTCCGGTAATCGACCCGGTTGTTGCGGAAACCGCCGAAATAGGAATTGCCGAAGGCCGATTTGGGATCGCCGAAAGAGTGTCCGCCCGCAGTGCGCAGCCAGAAGGAGGTGTTCCGGTCGATCGGAAGCAGGACGCCGAAATCGGCCGTCGCGTCCACCGACGGGAAGAACCGGCCGCCGGCCAGGTAACCGTAACCCTGCAGGCCCAGTTCATAACCCTGCTCGCGCATCACGGCACCGAGGGTGCTGCGGGACTTCGCAATCTTTCCGTACAGCGAGATGGTCTGCATGGAGCGGATCCCCTCATCCACACTGATTTCCTGGTACAACGGAAGGGCGTCCATGTCGCCATAGGCCCCTATCGAAGCACCCCAGGCCCGGGTATAAGGAGCCACCATGGAATTGGAATAATCGTAGGACAGGCTCGCCATATAACCCTTGCGGCTGGAACGCATCGGACCGGCCAGGTCGTAGAAATCGGTATGGTTCCAGGCGGCCTTGAACGTCCAGAAATAGTATTTCCATTCGAAATCCGCGTGGAACTTGTTCTTGAGGTCGTTGCTGCTCCAGGGCGAGACACCCACCGCCATCTTGATGCTGCTGAGGCCCACGGGGTCGCTGAACAGCAGACGGTAGCCCAGCACCGGGGTCACGTGGTTCCAGGCCTTGGCATCCGTGAAACCGGTCACGATCGGATAGGCACCGGCAAAACGCATCTCCTTGAAGACGTTGTAAGGGGTGATGTTGTTATAGACATCCCCGAACTCGATCTGCGGCAGCGGCTCTTTCAGCAGGCCGACGGCCTCCAACGCTTCCCGGTTGTTTTCATAGGCCTTCTGGCCGAACAGTTCGATGGCATTGGCATCCTCCACCACCCGGCGGTCCAGCGAAACCGGACGCATGCCGTCCCGCTCGAACTCCAGGGCGATCAGTTTCCCGGAAGCGATCTCCAGCGGGGCGAAAAGGCCGATGTCCGTATTGGAGAGGAGGTCCATCTCCCGCGTTTCGAGATTGATCTGCCAGAGGTTGGAAATGCCGGTATAGTAAGAACTTCCGATCAGGTATTTATCGTCCAGGGAGAAGCGGAACTGGCCGAGGTTCGTGTCCTCCCACGTCACGAGTTCCTGGTATTGGAACTTGGCGTTGGCCAAGTCATCGGTGTTGAACAGGAGCAGGGTGTGCTCGCCGTTGTCCCCCTGACGGGTCATCGACAGCAGTTTGCCGTCGTGGCTGACGTCCAGGTCCGACACGCTCACGCCGAAGGGGAAGGCATAGATGATTTCGGGGTGCTCGATGTCCTTGTCATAACGGATGATGGACTGCGTGCCGCCGTTGGAGAACAGGCCGTACAGGCGGTCCGTCGCATTGTCATAGACAATATTGTTGACGCGCTGGTACTTGAGTTTCTTGACCACCTGCTTCTTCTGGAGGTCATACACGACCAGGCCGCGCATCTTGGCGTTGTTGAACGTGTAGATGAGGCGGTGGCCCTTGCGGTCCAGGGCCACGAACGCCGGATTGTACAGCTGGATGCCGTACAGGTCCGACACTTTGCGCTGCTTGCCGGTGTTCAGGTCGACCTCCGTGATATGGGCGAAGTCGCCGGGGGCGTTCATGGCGGCATAGGCCTTGCCGGTGTCCGGGTCATACACGAACGGCGACACGGAGCCCAGGGGATCTTTCGTCAGCGGGACGGTCTGCGTGAGCGGATACTGGCGGACGGCGGCCAGATTGGCCTCCTGATGCTTTTTCTCCGCTTCCTTCCACTCGTTCCACACCTGGCGGAGCGGGCGTCCGTACACCTGCTTGAACTGGTTGCCAAAGAAGGTGCGGCTGTCGGCCGTCCGGTTGTAGAACTGGATCAGCTTGTCGTACCCGTACTGGGCCGTCATATAGTTGACGAACCGGGTACCGTACAGGTATGCATTGGCACCCACCTGGAAGTCCATGGTGGAACCTTCCGTTTCCAGGCCTACGACCGAGAACAGCTTGTCCCCGCCTGCGATGATGCTGCGGAAATACATCTCGTCGTACCCGCCCAGGGCACGGCCCACGCCGCCGCCCAGCCAGGTTTCCATGAAGCAGGCGATGCCCTCGTGATACCAGCGCGGGGCGTACCAGCGGGGTACGCTCAGGTAGCTCCACAGGGCCGAAATGGGATGGGCACTCTCGGTTCCCACCTTGGTACCGAAGAAGTTACGCCACCCGAGGTCCTGCCGGTTGTATTTGTCCGTCATCACGATATGCGTGTACTCGTGGCAGAAAAGCTGCCGGTAACGCTCGCTGGACGGGTTGATGTAATAGGACATGGACAGGGGGGCCATGCCGATCTGGATCATCGAGCGCGGCAGCGGCGTAGCACCGCCGTTACCGTCGTCCTCCCAGTCCGTCAACAGCAGCAGGGGGGCTTCGGGGACATACAGGGAATCCGTCGTCCAGATCTGGTTGTGCAGGGCCTTGCCGTTCTGGAACATGCGGACCATATGCGGGATGTACCGGGACAGGTTCTTGTCGAAGAACACCAGCCGGGCCTCATCCGTCTTGTACTGAAAGTAAGTCTGGTTCTGCGCCCGGGAAGCCAGGGGCAGAACCAGCGTAAGGATCAGGATGCCGATCCCTCTGCGTAATGAGCGGGCCACGGGACGGAACGGCTATAAAGCATATACATGAAGTGTCTCCGCACTCTCCCCCGCCATGGCACTCATGACATTCGTCACCTGGAGACTCAGCGGGACCTGGTTCTGGCCGACCATCTCCTGGGCATTGCTCAGGACGGGAATCGCGGCGACCTGAAGATTCTTGAGACCGTCCACGGCATACAGCACCATATTGAGGGAAGCGACGGCACCACCGACATTGCTCTCAACCTGGTTGCCCAGGGCATCAACAGCGCCAACGGCAGTACCTTCGACCTGGTTACCCAGGACCTTCCCGCCAGCAAGGCCGAGCACCTCATCGGTCTGGTCGCGCAGCGCGTTCAGCACCTCGTCCGACATCGCGGAATCCATCACGTTGGACGCGAGCATATGAGGGATAGCGCCCATCATCTCGGTCATGGAGGCATTGCACAGGGCAGCCACCTGGCAGTCCTGGCTGAAGGAGCCCAGGGCGGCGGCGCCCTGTTCGGCCGTCAGCAGGTAGCCCTTTTCCTGAAGGGCGGCGGCGGCCTCCTCGTCCCGGGTCAGGACGGCGGTCAGCTGCTGGTAATCCATCCACTGGTCGCGGACGAGCTTGAGACGGTCGTTGCCTTCCGCGGTCTTCAGGTAGGCATCGGCCGTGTCAATGAAGCGGTCAGCCACGCTGTTCTGCTTCTGGAGGGCGGCATAGGCCAGGGTCGCGTTGGTGGTGTTCTGGGCCAGTTCCTTGGGCGACTCCCCGCCCAGGGCGGCATCGAGGTCGTTGCCGGCGGCTTCCATCGAAGTAATCACATTTTCCACCATCGGCTTGGTTTCCTGCATATCCTTGAGCAGGTCCTCGAACTCCGGGATGCCCCCGGCGACTTCCATCGACATGTCCACCAGGGAATTGAACTGGCGGGCACGGGTCTTCATCACCAGATAGGCGGCCACGACGCCGTTCTTATAGTCCTCATCGTTGAGGAGCAGTTCCTGCATGTTGCTGGCGCCATCCTCCGCGGTTTTGCGGGAGAACCGGGATGACTTGGCGATATTGCCGCTGGAACCTTCGTTGTCCACGTCCCAGTTGGCGAACTGGGAGACGGCGAGGCCCACCAGGCACAGGCCTGCGACCGAGGCCAGGATGATCAGGGTTTTCTTATTCGTTTTCATAACACAGATACCTGAATTTAAGTTTTAGGAAACAAATACAGCTACTATCTACAAAAATAATCATTTTTTCCTTTGTTTCGTCCAAAGGGAGCGAAAATCGAAGCCTTTTGCGCATCCGCTTCATTGCATCTGTGCCGGTTATGCGTTACCTTTGCATAAAATTCAAAGAAACACAGCAACGATGTACGATTTAGCGATTATCGGCGGCGGTCCCGGGGGATATGTGGCTGCCGGGCGTGCCGGAGCGGCCGGCCTTTCCGTAGTCCTGTTCGAAAAGCGGGAACTGGGCGGCGTGTGCCTGAACGAGGGCTGCATCCCCACCAAGACGCTCCTGTATAGTGCAAAAGTGTATGATTATACCCGCCACGGGGACAAGTATGGGGTCAACGTGGAGGCTTCTTCCATCGATTTCGGCGCCGTTTTCAAGCGCAAGGAGAAGGTGGTGAAAAAGCTTGTGGGCGGCGTCAAGGCCCAGATGAAGGGGGCGCAGGTGGAAGTGGTCCGGGAATCGGCCACGATCCTGAGCCGGAACGGCGAGGGCATCACGATCGCGGCGGGCGAATCGACCTATACCGCGCGGAACCTCCTCATCTGCACGGGTTCCGAGGCTGCGGTTCCTCCGATACCGGGCCTGCGCGAAGGCCTGGGCGGCACCGTGGTCACGAACCGGGAAATCCTTTCGCTCACGGAGCAGCCCCGGGAACTGGTCGTCATCGGCGGCGGGGTCATCGGCATGGAGTTCGCGAGTTTCTTCAACTCCATCGGCACGAAAGTGACCGTCGTGGAAATGCTCCCGAAGATCCTGGGGCCCCTGGATGATGAAATCAGCGCCATGCTCCAGGCCCAGTACGCCAAGAAGGGCGTGGAGTTCCACCTCAGCTGCAAGGTCGTGGCCGTGGAAGGCAACGACGTCGTCTATGAGGATCCGGAAGGCAATACCTGTCGGGCCACGGGGGACAAAATCCTGGTTTCCGTGGGCCGCCGGGCCCATATCCAGGGCCTCGGCCTGGAGAACATCGGCGTGGAGCTGGCCCTCAATCCCGCCGGGCGCCCTTACGGCATCCGGGTCGATGAGAAGATGTGCACGAACATCCCCGGCATCTATGCCGCAGGCGATGTGACGGGTTTCTCGATGCTGGCCCATACGGCCACGCGCGAAGGCGAGGTGGCGGTCAACAACATCCTGGGCAAGGCCGATCAGATGCGCTACGACGCCATTCCCGGCGTGGTGTACACCAATCCGGAAGTGGCCGGCGTGGGCGTCACCGAGGCCGATGCAGCCCGGAAAGGGCTGGAATACACCGTCCTCAAACTGCCCATGGCCTATTCCGGCCGCTTCGTAGCCGAGAACGAGCGCGGCGAGGGCCTCTGCAAAGTCATCGTGGACAAGCAGGACCACCGCGTGCTGGGCGTCCACATGCTGGGCAACCCCTGCTCCGAGATGATCCACAGCGCCTGCATCGCCATCGAGCAGAAAATGACCGTGGAGCAGCTCAAGGAAGTGGTCTTCCCCCACCCCACCGTCTCGGAAATCCTGAAGGAAACCGTCTTCACCCTGTAAGCCACCGGCCGTCACTACCCATTGCTTGACTGTGCATCGGAGTGAGAGTGAGAGTGGGTCTGGGGGTCTCCCCCCAGTCGCCCCTCGGGGCGGCGCGAAGCGCGGGTGTAAAAGAATGCGGCGCTTGCGCCGGATTCCCCTCCGGGTGTTAATCGAAAAGTGCACCGCCGCTAGGCGATGCACTTTTCGTAGCCCGGAGGGGAATCGAACCTCTATTTAAAGTTTAGGAAACTTCCGTTCTATCCGTTGAACTACCGGGCCGGAACCAAAAAAGAGCGCTGATTACTCCGCGCTCTTTTCGATGATCTGACGACCGCGGTAGTAGCCGCACTCGGGGCAGACACGGTGATACATCACGGTGGCGCCGCAGTTCGGGCAGACACTCAGGGTCGGGACCGCAGCGTGGTCGTGCGTTCTTCTCTTGTCTCTCCGCTGCTTGGAGAGTTTGTGTTTCGGATGTGCCATAATTACTATCTTTTATTTGTTCATTTTTCTTCAAAAAGTCCTTTCAGAGCGGCGAACGGGCTGTTTTCGGGAGCAGCCTCCTCGTTCTCCGGCTCCTGACTCAGAAACCGGACGGTGTCGGGGTTGCATTCCCCTTCCGCGTGAACCCGCTGCATGGGCAGGGAGAGACAGACGTAATCGTAGATTACCTGGCTCAGGTCCAGGTCGGCGTCCGAGTCGCTCACGAGGAGGATTTCCCGGGAACCTTCCCGCATCTCCTCTTCCGAGCCGGTCTCTTCGCCGAACTTCACGCTGAAGGCGGGATGCGCCTCCACCGGGAGTGTCAAATCTTCCAGACACCGGTCGCACGGGACCGTAACAGTGCCCTGGATATCCAGGTCAATGCCGATGTAATGGCCTGATTTGACGGCTCTTGCATCAATCCCGACGGCGGCGTCCAGGATTTCCGCGTTGTCAAACATTTGAAAGAACTTGATCCCTGCCTGCCAGCGGTATTCCCGCTCGCCGGCGGCCCATCCATTCAGAGGTATGATGTAATCCATCGCCTGAAAACAGATTAAGGGTTGCAAAGGTACAAATTATTTTCCGAAAATCAATCGTCTGCGCCGGAATTTCTTTTCCGGGACAGCGGATCGAGCAGAATCTTCCGCATCCGCATGTGATTCGGGGTGATTTCCACGAGTTCATCCTCCTGGATATACTCGAGGGCTTCCTCCAGCGAGAACTTGACGGCAGGCGGCAGGGCCACCTTCTCGTCGGAGCCCGAAGCACGCATGTTGGTGAGTTTCTTGGTCTTGCAGATGTTGATGTTCAGGTCGCGCTCGCGGGTGTGCTCACCCACCACCTGGCCGGCGTAGATCTCCTCGCCCGGCTCCACGAAGAAACGGCCGCGGTCCAGCAGCTTGTTCATGGAATAGGCCACGGCCTCGCCCGTTTCCAGGGAAACGAGGGAGCCGTTGATGCGCATTTCGATATCGCCCTTGTAGGGCTGGTAGTCCTTGAAGCGGTGGGCAACCACGGCCTCGCCCTGGGTGGCGGTCAGCAGGTTCGAGCGGAGGCCCATCAGGCCGCGGGTCGGAATCTCGAACTCCAGGAGCGTCCGGTCACCCCGCGGTTCCATACGCACGAGGGCGGCCTTGCGGCGGGTGGAAAGCTCGATGGCGGCGCCCACGAACTGCTCGGGAACCTCGATGGAGAGTTCCTCGATCGGCTCGCAGCGCTGGCCGCCGATGGTCTTGTCCAGCACCTTGGGCTGGCCCACCTGCAGCTCGAAACCTTCGCGGCGCATCGTCTCGATGAGCACCGACAGGTGCAGGACACCGCGGCCGTACACCATGAAGGAATCGGCATTCAGGCCCGGCTTGACGCGGAGGGCGAGGTTCTTCTCCAGCTCCTTCTCCAGGCGCTCCTTGATATGGCGGGAGGTCACGAACTTGCCGTCCTTGCCGAAGTACGGGGAGTTGTTGATCATGAACAGCATGGACATCGTGGGTTCGTCCACGGCGATGGGCGGCAGGGACTCCGGATTCTCGAAGTCGGCGATGGTATCGCCGATCTCGAAGCCGTCGACACCCACCACGGCGCAGATGTCACCGCACTGGACTTCATCGACATTGGCCTTGCCGAGGCCCTCGAAGACCATCAGCTGCTTGATCTTGGATTTCTCGACGATGTCGTAGCGCTTGCACAGGGAGATGGGCATGCCGGTCTTCAAGCTGCCGCGGGTGATGCGGCCCACCGCGATGCGGCCCACGTACGGGGAGTACTCCAGGGAGGAGACGAGCATCTGCGGGGTGCCTTCCACCTGCGCCGGAGCCGGGATCTCTTCCAGGATGGTGTCCAGCAGGGCGGTGATGTCACCGGAAGGCTGGCGCCAGTCCTTGGCCATCCAGCCCTGCTTCGCAGAGCCGTAGATGGTCTTGAAGTCCAGCTGGTCCTCGTTCGCGCCCAGGTTGAACATCAGCTCGAAGACTTCCTCCTGCACCTCGTCCGGGCGGCAGTTGGGCTTGTCCACCTTGTTGATGACGACGATGGGCTTCTTGCCCATGTCGATGGCCTTGTTCAGCACGAACCGGGTCTGGGGCATGCAGCCCTCGAAAGCGTCCACCAGGAGGAGAACGCCGTCGGCCATGTTGAGGACCCGCTCCACCTCGCCACCGAAATCGCTGTGGCCAGGAGTGTCGATAATGTTGATCTTCACGCCCTTGTACGTAACCGATACGTTCTTGGCGAGAATGGTGATGCCGCGCTCCCGCTCCAGGTCGTTGTTGTCCAGGATGAGGTTCCCGAGATCTTCGGGGCGGCGGACCAGGTTGGCCTGGTAAATCATCCGGTCCACGAGGGTGGTCTTGCCGTGGTCCACGTGGGCGATGATGGCGATATTTCTGATATCCTGCATATTCTTGATAACCTTCTTCTTAAAAACCTGCAAAGTTAATACTTTCCAGGGAGAAATGCACAAAAAACCCGGGAACTTTCGTTTCCGGGTCCTGTGCGCGAAATCAGAGTCGAACTGACACGTCCTTTCGGACACTACCTCCTGAGAGTAGCGCGTCTACCAATTCCGCCATCCGCGCGTTTGTGGATTGCAAAGGTACAAAGTTTTTTTGAATCTGCAAATATTATTTCACCGAAAACGCCAGTAACTTGTTCCCGAGCTCGTGAACCCCTTTTTCAATCCGCTTCATTTGCGCATGGGAAATGTATGTATTCCCCTTCTTATACTGATACAGCAGGCTTTTGTTCATTCCCAGTACCTTGGCCAGCGCGGATATATTGATCCAGCTGAACTCGTTGAAAAAGGAGGCGATATCGTATTTGTACTCGAATTCCAGGTCACGAAGCTCATCGGGAACCGGCATTCCCGCTTCGATATAAGAATCCAGCATTTCCTGATAGGAATTCAAGAAATCTTCTTTGGCCTCCAGAACCGTATTACCCGTCCCGAGAAAATGATGATGCTCCAGATCAGGGACATAGATATCGAAGTCCCTTTCAGGCCCTGTTTCGATGATTGCTGTCGTCTTCATTTCAATTCCAATACTTTTAACAGTGAATGGTACAGGCCCTTTTTGATTTCCTTTCTGCATAATACATTTCACGGCAAATCTATAACATTTTTCTTATATATACAAATTTTGTTATATCCATAACTCAATATCTACCGTTTTGGACCAGGCATCCGTGGAAATGGTGACGGTAGTCAGGGAGATATCGACCTGGAGCGAAAGGTCGGCGAGGTCGGGGGCGGACCAGTCGTAGCCGGAGGCGGCAATGTAGGAGCCGAGGGCAAAGGTGCGGACAATGCGGTCGGAAAAGACGATATGCATCAAAAGGGAGTCGTCGCCCTGGCGGGGCAAACGGAGAGCGGCGTGGCCGTCTGCGCCGGGGAGGAGACGGCGGGAGAAGGGGCCTTCCGACGGACTCCCATCCCGGAGCCAGCCGTCGTAGTTTCCTTCCACCTGCACCTCGAAGGGCGGGCCATAGCCGGGAGGACCGGAGAAGAGGAGTTCCAGCCGGCAATACTGCTTCCGCAGCAGGACGGGCAGAGTCACCTGCTCATCAAAGGCAGGTACGCTGGCATGGAACAGATACAGGGGCGGTGCCTCC
>Ga0265298_10008958_pt1 | contig 11969 bp, 13 predicted proteins | sample AusTroGonzalo_MG_3_FD_193486 | JGI IMG/M metagenome (GOLD analysis project Ga0265298, IMG submission 193486) | Bovine rumen microbial communities from tropical cattle in Woodstock, Queensland, Australia - Gonzalo_01 | ecosystem: Host-associated > Mammals > Digestive system > Stomach > Rumen ...
TAGAGCAGCAGAACTATCCTCTGAAGAGATATGGTCAGCCGGAAGATGTTGCCAACATGGTTGCTTTCTTACTATCAGACGTATCTTCCTGGTTAACAAATAGTTGTTATGATGTAACGGGGGGGGGTGAATAATTTATAATACAGGGATATTATGGTAAAGAAAACAGATACACCTACATACGAAATGACCCCGAAACTTGTAATCACCAAAGAAAGATTTCAAAATCTTTTGGAGGAGCAAATTGTCAAAGGAGAGGAAATTGCAAAGATAGAAGTGGCATCACAACAACAAATGGGTAGTTATGGTGGTTTTGTGGGATATTCAGGTAGGAGAATCTTATATGACGAGAAGCAAAAAAATGTTTTTTTTGATGCCCAATCCCGCTGGGATAAACGTAACAAAGAAATACTACAACGGTCATTCAATGCACCTAACAATAAGTATTTCCATGAGTATGAGATGATATATATACCAATTATCACAACAGATACCGATATAGTTGCCGAAGAGAAGGATGACATTAGGAGGAAAATTAACTTCATGAAATCCATTATTGAAGACTTAGACTTAATCACGGGAATAGATGAAGGCTTATCACCGGTTGCTAAAAATAAGCAGACAATAGATTCTAAGAGAATTTTTATAGTTCATGGGCATGATGAATTGAAAAAGCAGACACTTGCCCGTTTTATTGAGCAGATAGGGTTGAGTCCCATTATCCTTCATGAACAGGTAGATATGGGACAAACAATCATTGAAAAATTAGAAACGAACAGTAGTGATGTGCGGGCCGCAGTTATTCTGCTTACGAGCGACGATATTGGGCAGGGGAGAGAAGAGAAAACCGCCCATCTGCGGGCACGTCAGAATGTTGTATTGGAACTTGGCTTTTTTTGGGGGAAATTAGGGCGTGACCATGTGTTTATTATAATGGATGACGACTTAGAAAAGCCAGGAGATATAGATGGTATTATTTATAATAAGTTTTCCGGAGACTGGAAAATACGTCTGTGCAAATTCTTGAAGCAGTTGAATGTCCCATTTGATATGACACGCATACTTGGTTAAATATCAATAGATAGTGCTATGGAAAAGATCGAATTAGAAAAAGTTCGTGCAAATACTGAAAGGGAAGCGGCTGAGTTCTACAGGCAGCACAAGATTGTTACATTGTCAAAAGCGCCAGTGTTTTCCACCAATCGTGTTGATACCGTGAGCAAAGAGAGTTTTATAGAGTTTTCAAATAATGTTAATGTAAAGTAACTATGCCAGCGTTTGATGATATAAGCAGAGAGATTCAGGAAGCGAACAACAATACCAATGCTGTACGGAGCAAATACTTGAAACTATTGTCTGCTAAGACAGGTCGAAACATTATTATTTACTATTCTGGATGGTTACAGAAAGGAACTCAAAGTCCCAATTATGAGTATTCTATAAGTGATACAGATAAGACGGGTTTTATGACCTGCATTCACGGTATGGATAAGAAACTAGGGTTGGACTTGATACTTCATACTCCAGGGGGCAGTATCCCTGCCACAGAATCAATTGTGTATTACCTTAAATCTGAGTTCAATAACAATATACGTGCTATCGTACCCCAGATTGCGATGTCTGCTGGAACAATGATAGCTCTGGCTTGTAAAGAGATTGTAATGGGCAAGCAATCAAATCTTGGCCCGATTGATCCCCAGTATGGGCTATATAGAGCGCATGGTATCATTGACGAGTTCAATCATGCCGTACAATGTGCTAATAGTAACTCTCCAGAATTCTATGTCTGGCAAACAATATTACAGAAGTACGATCCAACACTTATTGGCGAATGCCAAAAGACTATAACTTGGTCTGATTCGTTGGTAAAAGAGTGGTTGGTTCAGAACATGTTTAATGGTGAGGCTCAGCCTGAGCTGATGGCAGAGAAAGTCGTGGCTGACCTTGGAAGTCACGCCCTCACTCTGTCACATTCGAGACATATACACGCAGATCATTTAAAGGGACTTGGTGTAAAAATCATGGATATGGAATTAGATCAAGAGTTGCAGGATCTAGTATTGAGTGTTCATCATGCAGCAATTATCTCTATGAATCTTTCCAGAACCTACAAAATCATAGAAAATCATAATGGAAAGTTGTTTGTTCAAAATACGGTAGAATAGGATAGGCCAAAATGAACGAACAAAGGACGGAATTGAATCAAAAGAAGTAATCAAATATGTACGAGAAAACAATTGCATTTATAAAAGAACTCTATGGCAACCAAGAGTTTACTCCTCTGGCTGTCCCCGTTTTTATTGGTAACGAGAAGAAGTATCTAAATGAGTGTATTGATACCACATTCGTTAGTTCTGTAGGTAAGTTTGTTGACCGCTTTGAGAATGATATGGCAGCCTACACGGGCGCAAAGCGTGCCGTGGTTTGTGTGAGTGGAACTAATGCTCTCCATATGGCTTTGCTGCTTGTTGGCGTAAAGCGTGATGATGAAGTGTTGACACAGGCATTGACATTTATTGCCACTGAAAATGCGTTGAGCTACATTGGGGCATATCCTTTATTCCTGGATGTTGACCGTTCTACTATGGGCCTTTCTCCCGATGCTCTGAAGGAGTGGCTTCAGAAGAATGCAGAGGTTCGTAAGAACACCCGCATTGGAGAACTTGATAAGAGCTACGACTTTGCCTACGAAGAGGATGAACTTGCTTGCTACAACAAGAATACTGGCCGCAGAATCAAAGCTTGTGTCCCAATGCACACCTTTGGTCATCCTGTACGCATTGAAGAGATTTCTGCCATCTGCAAAGAGTGGCATATTGAATTAGTTGAGGATGCTGCAGAAAGTATTGGATCAAAGTATAAAGGCATACATACCGGCCTCTTTGGCAAGATAGGGGCATTATCATTCAATGGAAACAAGACCATCACTACCGGTGGTGGCGGTATGCTGCTATTTAATGATGAAGAATTGGGTGCATACGCTAAGCACATCACAACTCAGGCAAAGATTCCTCACCGTTGGGAGTTCCGTCACGACCATATTGGCTTCAACTACCGTATGCCTAACATCAATGCGGCACTTGGATGCGCACAGTTAGAGCATCTGGATAAGTATGTGGCCAGCAAGCGTAAGGTGGCCGCAGAATATGAGGCATTCTTCAAGAATGTACCAGACATAGAGTTCTTTATAGATTCTCCTGATACTTTCTCAAATTATTGGTTGAATGTGGTTATTTTACCTAACAAGGAAGAACAGATAAACTTCCTTACTGAGACCAATGACAATGGTGTGATGACACGTCCTATCTGGGAGCTGATGAACCGCCTGCCAATGTTTGAAAAGTGTGAAAATGACGGACTGAAGAATACTATCTGGTTCGCAGATAGAGTAGTAAATATTCCGAGTTCCGTACGTTTATAAAAGAGTTAATATGATAGGTGGCGAATTTCCAATAGCAATAACAGATGTCTTGAATGCTGAAGGACGTCATTCTGCTACTCCTGATGTTTATACCTATTCATCAGGACGAGCAGCCTTGTATCAGATTTTAAGTTATCTGAAACAGGAAAAAGGGATTATTCGCGTCTTGTTGCCGGATTACTTATGTGGCTCTGTGCTGGTTCCTGTTAAGGCTTTAGGTTTAGAGTTCGCTTTTTATCAAATTGATGACAGCTTAGAACTTGAGCAGGATAATCTATCAAAAATATACGAAGACAATACCGTTGTTCTTCTTATCAACTACTATGGACTAAAAAATCTCGAAAAGCAAATAAAGGCTATTCGAAATATAGATGAAAGAGCAATCATCATTGAGGATGATGTTCAGGCTTATTATGAGTTCTTAAAACCGCTTGGAGATGTAGATTTCAAGTTCACGAGTCTTCGTAAGACTTTTGCGATTCCAGATGGAGGTTTGGTAAAGACCAAGCATCGTATGCCAGTAGTTGATAAACCAAATACATTTGGTCAGTATAAGGCAGCAGCTGCACTATTGAAGTCTATGCGTGAAGGAAATTTCAATGATAAGATTTATCTTGAAATGTTCGAGAAAGGTGAAAGACTTATTGATGATGAAATTGAGTGTGGCATGAGTCGAATAGCAGAGAAGCTATACTATTTTATCAATGATGAGCATGTTAAAGTGCGTAGACTCAATAATGCGCATTACTTGTTGGAAGAACTTAAAAAGATTGGCGTTAAACCTATTCTTCCTTTAAAAGAAGGTTATGTGCCTCTTTTCATTCCAATTATTTTGAAGAATAGGGATGTAGTTCGCAAAGCTATGTTCCAGCAAGAGATTTTCTGCCCTGTTCATTGGCCCCTGGAAGGAATGACATTAAAAAGAGGAAAGGTAATGGCAGAAAAAGAGTTATCTCTAATTATTGATCAGCGTTATTCAATTAAAGATATGAGCACTATGGTATCACTTTTAAAAGAGTTTATGATATGATTATAAAAGGAAATAACGTCACACTCCGGTTTATAGAACCGAAGGATTTGGAGTCTATACGTGAAATGACGAATGACCCTGAACAAGAATATATGATAGGTGGATGGAGTTTTCCTGCTGCAGTAAAGCATCAAGAAGATTGGTATCAACACGTTCTCTCTGATAAGAATAATCTCAGATTATCTATAGATTATGAAGGCGAGTTCGTCGGACTGGTAACATTAACTTCTATTGATTGGAAGAATAAACGAGCAGAATCAGGCATAAGGTTGTCCTTAGCTGCTCCCAAACGCAATGGTATTGCTACCGACGCTTTGAACTCAATGCTTCGCTATGCATTTCAAGAATTAAATTTGAATAGAGTATACGCAACAGTCTTGGATCATAATGAGGCTAGTCTTAGGCTACATGCAAGATGTGGATATGTGGTGGAAGGAACACTGCGCAAAAGTGTTTACAAGAGGGGCGAATACCATGATGAGATTCAGTTGGCTATTTTAAGAAACGATTATTTAAAGAATAAATAATGTACAAAATCTTGAGGCTATCAGATTCATTAGAGTGGGAACGATTGCTTAAACAATTGCCTGCAAAAGAATTTGATATTTATTATACTCCAGAATATTATTCTCTTTATCAGAATTACGGTGATGGAGAGGCGTATTGCTATGTCTTTGAGAAGGATGGAGAAATTGTCATGTATCCATTCTTACGCAACCCTATAACGCCATTAGGCTATAAATTAGATAAAGAGTATTACGACATTCAAGGTGCTTATGGTTATAATGGTATAATCGCCTCAAATCATGATTCTGGCTTAATTAATGCCTTTTGGGAATCATTTGACGCTTGGTGTCAGGAGAATAATGTAGTTGCTGAATTCTCTCGCTTTCACCCTTTGTTAAACAACCAAGAACTGGCCTCTCCTAAGATGAAGACGTTCTTTAGTCGTCATACCGTTGCTCTTGACCTTACTGATGATGACATTTGGATGCATCAGATTAGTTCCAAAAACAGGAATATGATTCGTAAGGCAGAGAAGGAGGGTGCTACTATTGTGGAAAGCGATGACTATGAGACATTCCGCAAGCTGTACAATGGCACAATGTCCGACCTGCATGCAGAGGATTTCTATTTCTTTCCACCTGAGTATTATAGCGAATATAAGCAGACATTCAAAGATGAAAGTTTATTGTGCTTAGCTACTTATGATGGAAAAGTAATAGCAGGTTCAATGTTTATGTATAGTGATAACTATGCGCATTACCATCTTTCTGCCAGAGATCGGGAGTTTTCACGTTATGCGGCCAATAATCTGATTCTGTGGTATGGTATTCAGAAGGCGAAAGAACGTGGTTGCAAGTGGCTACATTTTGGAGGTGGTACAACAGGAGATGATAATGATTCTTTGCTGAAGTTTAAAAAAGAATTCTCCAAAACAATGTGCGAGTTTTGGATAGGCAAACGGGTGCATATTCAAGAGGTATATGATCAAATAGTTGAGCAGTGGAAGAATGAATATCCTGTAAGTTATGATAAGAATCATGTCAAACTACTAGGATATAGAGAAATATAATATTGGTATATGGATTTTTCAGACAGAATACAAAGAAGAATAATAAATGCTGATAAGACTATCATCCAGACAATGAAAATTATGGATGATAACTTCACAAAATTACTATTGGTTTTTGACCAAGATAGATTTCTTGGAATTATTACCAATGGTGATCTTCAGCGTGCTATTATCGCGAACATCCCTTTCGATACCACGATAGGAAAGGTGGTGTCTCGTGAAGGAAAGTTATTTGCTCATAAAGATGATGACCGCGAAAAGATAAAAGAGTGGATGTTGTCTAAGCGCGCAGAACTGATGCCGGTATTAGATGACAGCGGAAAACTTGTTGATGTAATATTCTGGGATGATATTCTATCAGAAACGCCCCAATCTGATATCCGCCCCAAAATTGACTTGCCAGTTGTGATTATGGCAGGCGGTAAAGGTACACGGCTAAAGCCCATTACTAATGTTATACCCAAACCTCTTGTTCCAGTTGGTGATAAAACCATACTGGAGGTTATTATGGATCAATTTGAGAGCATTGGATGTCATAAGTTCTATATGTCTGTGAACTATAAAGCAGACATGATGAAATACTACCTCAGCCAGCTTGACCACAAGTATGACATTGAGTTCTTTATGGAGGATAAACCCCTCGGAACCATTGGAAGTGTTTCTTTGTTGAAAGGCAAGATAACAACGCCCTTCTTTGTCTCCAACTGTGATAGTATTAATGAGCAGGATTATCGTGATGTATGGGACTATCATGTAAATAATCACAACGACATGACCATTGTGACGATGGTAAAGAGTTTCAAGATACCCTACGGAGTAATTGAGACGGGAGAAGATGGCCTGATGACAGCCCTAAAAGAAAAACCGGAACAAACATATCAAGTGAATACAGGTGTATATATCTTGAATCCTGGCTTAATTGACGAAATACCTAAAGGTGAGTTTTTTCATATCACCCATTTAATGGAGAAAGTCCAGTCAAGAGGAGGCAGAGTGGGGTGTTTCCCTGTTAGTGAGCATTCGTGGAAAGACATGGGCGAATGGCCAGAATATTTGAGAATGATTAACGTGTTATAGACATGGATAAACCCTTAGTTTCTATATTAACTATTACTCGTAATCGTGGAGATTTGTTAAAACGCTGTATTTCCAGCGTGTTATCACAAACATACGAGAATATTGAGCATATTGTTGTAGATGGTGCAAGCGATGATAATACAGATGAGGTGGTTGCGAGTTTTAAAGATGATCGTTTAAAATTCTATAAACTAGACTATAATTGGCCATTGAAAAAAACTATGGATTATGGCTTGTCTTTGTGTAAAGGAAAATACTTGTCTTTTTTGGATAGTGATGACGAGTATTTGCCTACCAAAATTGAGAAACAGGTCTCTCTCATAGAATCATTAAATGATGATTATGGCTTTGTTTATTGTTGGATGACCTATTATGACACTTCACGCAATAATGCCGTCGACCATGTGCATAAAGCAGAAATAAGAGGAGATGTCAAAGACGTGGTCGTAGGAGGTCCTCTAATATCGGGAACCCCAACATTACTGTTCAGATTGGATTTCTTCAAACAAATTGGAGGTTGGAAATCGCCAGATGAAATAGGAATAGCATCTGACTGGGAGATGTGTGCTAGGGCATGCCAGTTGACGAAAGTTGATTTCGTACCTGAATCATTGGTGAATGTGTACGTAAATCATGGGAGCGTACGCCAAAGTGATGATTTGAAGTATTATGAAGATGCATATAAAAGGAACATAAAGTTTCATAAATACTTTTTGAACCAATTTGCTGACAACTTCAAACGCAGTCCTAGACAGGCTGCTTATCATTATTTCTTTTTGGCACGATATAATTTTAAATTGAAGAACTATTCCTCTTTTTTCAAATATATCTTCAAAGCTTTAGTCCTTAATCCGAAGTCGACGGTGAATAAATTTAATAACAACTAGGTATGATTGAAGGCGTTAATAATCCTCAGAACAAAGATAGAATAGCCATAATAGCTGTTGGATATAACAGGAAGAAATCACTTGCCCGTCTTCTTGATTCCCTAAATAATGCTCATTATCCATCGAATGACATACCATTAGTTATCAGCATCGATGCCAGTGGGGATCAGGAACTATATGATTACGTAAAGTCTTACGATTGGAATCACGGAACAAAGTATTTGAATATCCAGCAAGAGCGTCTGGGATTGAAAAACCATATTTTACAGTGTGGAGATCTTACACAGTACTTTAAAGCTGTCGCATTGTTTGAGGATGATTTATGGGTAAGTCCTTTCTTTTATAGTTACCTAACCGCAGCGGTGGATAAGTACGGAGATGATGAACGTATTTGCCAAATTGCTCTCTATCGAAACGAGAGTCTTGGGGGTAGCGGTTTTTATTTTGACACTCTTCACGATGGCACAGATTGTTTTTTGTGGAAAGATGTATGCACATGGGGCGAGTGTTGGACAAAGCAGATGTGGGAAAGGTTCCGCCAATGGAATGAATCACATGACGAAACCTATGTGAATAGTGTAGATATGCCAGAGTCATTTAAACAATGGACAAGAGCGTGGTCAAAATATTATATAGCATACGGTATCGACACACATAAATACATCGTTTTTCCACATGAGTCACTATCCACTAATTTCAACGATGCAGGCGGCGAGCATGGTGGAGGTAATACAACAGTACAGGTAAATGTATTGCATGGTGAACGAAAGTACCACTTTAATGAGGTTGACAAGATGATAAGGTATGATATCTATACCAATAATGAATCTCTGTACGATTGGGTGCCAGAAAAATACCACAATCATACATGCCTTGACCTCTATGGGCTTCGTTCGGATTATCAGGGTAAGCGTTATGTGTTATCGATGATGAAACTCCCGTATGAAGTTGTAGAACAGTGGGGATTAACAATGAGACCGGTGGAACTTAACGTCTTATATAGAATTCCAGGAGACGGTATCCGCTTATATGATACGTCTAAAGTTGGGAAGATTCATGGTAAAGGCTTTCTAAAAGAGGTTGTTCCGTATATGCTAAGAGGCTTCTATCCCAAATTGCTCTTGGGTTATGTGAAGAGTTTTTATAGTGAGGTCATAAAAAAGAAGTTTAGATTAAAGTAATGAACTTACAAGGGAAACTACATTATTTCTATTGGGATTTGCTACGATATGGTTCCCGTAAATGGAGCTGGGATCGGGCTGCGAAGCATAGCGAGATAGATGGCGTTGCGCTGATGTATCATAACGTGACGAATGAATTGGTTGATGCTGATGATTCTTGTAAGTGTACAGTTGGTCAGTTTATCAATGCGTTACTCCAAAATAAAGCTGACGGGCGACGTTTTGTGTCTGTTGAGAAGATGCTATCAATTATAGAGAGTAAAAGCTCCGAGAAATTTGCTGTAGTGACTTTCGACGATGTGCCAGATAATTTCTATACAAATGCATATCCTTTTCTTAAACAGGAGAATATCCCTTTCATTCTTTTTATAACAACAAGTTTTGTGGGGAGGCCTGGCTTTCTGTCCAAAGAGCAACTTTTGGAATTAGATAAAGATGATCTATGCACCATAGGTGCACATACGTTGACACATCCTATGTTGAGAAAAGCAGAGAATATGAAAGAAGAGCTTTTTGAATCCAAGAGGCAACTGGAAGAATTGTTAGGGCACAGCGTTGATTATATGGCATATCCTTTTGGGAGGCAAAGTTCTGTATCAAGAAAGGTGATGAGAACGGCCAAATACGCAGGATATAAGTGTGCATTTGGAACAATCCAGTCACCTATAACAGACAAGTCTTCAAAGAATTTATATTATTTACCGAGAATAGTAAGGAAATAGAATGGTTAAACTCTTTGTTTGTGGTGATATTGTCAATCAAACCACCAATAGTAGGTTTGTGGGTGATAAACTTGCACAGATTATCTCTGAGTCAGATTATTCAATATGTAATTATGAGGGTCCTGAACTAAAGGAAGGCGAAACGGCATCATATCCCCATCAAGAACCAGGGACTGCTGCCTATCTTAAGCAAGCAGGTTTTGATTTGATGTTGCTAGCCAACAACCATATTACCGAAAATGATATTGAAGGTGTTCGCTATAGTATTGAATCTATAAAGAGATCGGGCTTAGACTATGTAGGCGCCGGTCTTACTTGGGAAGAAGCATATAGGCCGCATATAAGAGATATTAAAGGGAAAAAGTTTGGTTTTGTCAATGTATGCGAAGCGCAGGTGGGACAGTATCTGAAACCAGAACAGACATTTGGTTATGCCTGGATGGGCTATGACGGACTATTTGACGACGTAAGGAAATTGTCGAAACAAACAGAATATGTCGTTGTATTCGTACATGCCGGTTTGGAACATTTTGACATACCATTACCTGAATATAGAGAGTTTTACAAGAGTATTTGTGATGCAGGGGCAAGTGCGGTAATATGCAGTCATCCCCATTGTGCGCAAGGATACGAGTTTTATGATAGAAAACCGATAGTATATAGTCTTGGTAACTTTTTCTTCCCTCCACGTGAAAAGTGGTCCCAAGAATCCCACTCATACAGCGTCGTCCTTGAATTTGGTGATAAAGGAAATGTTGCCTTAAAACCGGTATTCCATCGTAATGATGGCAAACAAGTAGAAATTGAAAATGAAAGCCCTGTTGATTTAGAGAAGTTGAATGCCAAACTCGGAGAGAGATACGATCAAGAGGTAATCATTATGGTAAAACGAGCATACGAGACACTATGTAAAAACCTCTTGATAGAATCGACGGGTGGACAGAATGAATCAGACAGCTTCAAACAGATAGTAAGGCGCATGCTAAATTACACGCTATTTAGGAAAAAATATGTGACGGGTAATGTGGAACGCAGAAAAGCGCTGCTGCTCCGCCTGTTTGAAAATGAGACATATCGTTGGATTATAGTTAGGTATTTAAAAAGTAATTATTCAGAGTAATGTTTAAAAGGATTAAGAAATTAGGCGGGAAAATAATAATGAACTCCCCGCTGTTCATAAAATATCCAGTACATTATCGTATTGTGAAAGGACACTGGCCTCATTTGTTATTCCCGAAGGACTATAGTGACTTCATAGTAAGGGATAACTATTTCGGTCGTCACAATAAGCACGCTTATCTAGCAGACAAGTTAGAAGTGCGTAAATATGTTGAGTCAAAGGGCCTTGGTGATATTCTGGTACCTTTATTGGGGTTCTGGGATGAAGCCAGTAAGGTTGATTTTGGTTTATTGCCCAATCAGTTCGCTATCAAATGTAATCATTCATGTGGCATGAATATCATATGCTATGATAAGTCAAAACTTGATATTGAGGCAGCAAGAAAACAGCTGGATGAATGGATGCATACTAAGCACTCAATTTTTTTCGAACAGCATTATCAGCATATCAAACCAATGATACTTGCAGAAGCGTTAATACCCAGCAATTCAGATGGTTTTTTCCCTACTGACTACAAGTTTCATTGTGCAAATGGGAAACCCATTTTAATCCAGTGCTGTTTGGAAAGAACGGAAGAAAGTGTTGGCAAACGTGTTATTTATAGTCCAGAATGGAAAAGATTGCCATATACTACTCATGATTATCACTATACTGATGAAGAAGTTGAGAAACCTAAACATCTACCCGAAATGTTAAAGGTCGCTTCTATACTCTCAAAGGGTTTAGATTATGCGAGGATAGATCTTTATGACACTGATAATGGCGTATTATTTGGCGAGGTTACATTAACCCCGATGGGAGGTTGGCTTGACTTCTTCACTCAGGAGGCGAAGGATGTAATGGGGAAGGCTATACGGGATGGTAAAAAGAAATAAGCGTTTTGATGCAAGAGAATACAAATAAAGCAATAGCTTTTAATTCCATAGTTTTATACGGAAAGATGGTCATCAACACT